>Ga0209415_10013622_pt1 | contig 13387 bp, 14 predicted proteins | sample PeaSoiSIISIP2007_FD_187696 | JGI IMG/M metagenome (GOLD analysis project Ga0209415, IMG submission 187696) | Peat soil microbial communities from Weissenstadt, Germany - SII-SIP-2007 (SPAdes) (version 2) | ecosystem: Environmental > Terrestrial > Soil > Wetlands > Peat | place: Germany... | reverse complement strand
GCCAGCCGGTGAATCTCCCCATCCAAACTGTCGGGTCGATCGGCTTTGGCTCGCACCCGACGTGGGTGTCGTACCTCACGCAGGACCCGGCAAACGGCCAGTGGAGGCACGCGACGACGTGGAAGCTGCCGGCGAACACAGTGATCGACGTCACCGTCTACCAGTACGACTCGGGTAGCCCGCTACGCAATCAAGAGTGGGGCCAGGTTCAAGGCACCATCGGCAATGACGCCACGCTGAACGGCAAGGACTTCACTGTCTACAACTCGAACGCCGGCGGCGGTGTTGGCCACACGTTCGCTATTCCGGCGTTGGGGGTCAGCGTTCCACTGGTTGGCGTGACGGGAACGCCCTGCGGTGCCGGACCGTGCCATCTCAACTCGCCTCACAACATCGAGACGTTCAGTTTCAAGACGCCAGGGCCCGGTAGCTACAACTGGCAGTGCTTCGTGCCGTGCGGTCTTGGGTACTTATTCGGAAATGGGGGACCGATGTCTACGCAGGGCTTCATGGGCGGCGAGCTTGAAGTAGTTCAGCAGTAATGGCCAGGGCAAAACTATCGGACCAAGGGCGAAATCACCTTCGGCGATTCTTCTTCGGGTGGATCATCGTTTCAGTGGTGCTCGACGTATTGTTCTGGATCCTGGTTGGTCCGCACATCCCACCGGGTCGCATGACCTCGACGGCCAAGGCCGACCAGTTCGACTTCAACATTCTCGCTCTCATCGCGCTGCCCGTTCTCATCGGTGTCTGGGGATTTCTCGGTTACTCGCTCGTGCACTGGCGCTCCACCCGCGAGGGTGTTCCCGACCCAGTCGGAGGGCCGTCGGCCGCCGGCAACCATAGGGCCGAGCTTTCGTGGATTGTGATCACATCGGTCACGGTGCTCGCCTTGGCGGTCTTTGGGACCATCGCGCTCATCGTGGGCCAAGGCTCCGGTGGCGGCGAAGGGCCGAACCCCATCTGGACGCCTCCGGGTTCGGCGAAGGCTGAGACAGCGGCGCTCGAGGGCAAGGGGACGTGGTTGCCGAATTCGAACCAAGTGCTGCCGATCCAGGTCATCGCCCAGCAGTGGAAGTTCACGTATCGTTACCCAACGTTTGGCAACTTCGAGACGAGCCAACTGGTCCTGCCCGACAACACCAATATCGCCTTTAACGTCACCTCGCTTGACGTCATACACAGTTTCTGGGCCTACCAGCTCGAGGTCAAAGCCGACGCGAACCCGCTGGTGAACAACGTCGCCTACACCAAGACCGAGCAGCTCGGACAGTTTGTGGTGCGCTGCAGCGAACTGTGCGGTCTCTGGCACGGGGCGATGTTCAACTATGGCAAGGTCGTTTCCCAGGCCGACTTCATGGCCTGGGCTCAGGCCACCGAGTCGAAGGACGCGGCGAATACAAAGTTCCTGCCGCCTTTTGCGTGGACTTACGTGCCCGACGCCAACGGTGCTGCCGGCGGCTATTACCCCGACGGGAACTTGACGCCGTATAGCCCAGTGGAGACTTACGGATCAAAGCAGCCCAGTTCATGACGCGCCAGGGCGCGCGCGGCGCGACACCAGAGCAGAAAGAAACGGAGAGGGGCCGATGACCATAAGCGCTGAGCCGCCGCAGGAGATGGACGTCAGCGAAGCTGCGCCAGTCTCGACGTACGGGCCGCGATCGTGGGGCGGGGGCTGGCTTAGCCAGCACCTTGGCACCGCGATCGTGCTGGGCTTCTTCGGCTACATCTTCGGCCACTGGCTCGGGAACTACATCGCGGGCGGCTACGTCTACGTGCAGGGCTCCGGCCAGAACTCGACGGCCGACTTCCTGGCCTTGCTTTTCATGGTGTTGGGATGGCTCGGCGGCATCGGGGCTCTCAACTATCCACTGGCCAAGCTGATCGGGCGCGACGCCAAAGAAGATCCCGAGTATCCCGGCTGGAGCAGATACTTCCGGTACACGCTCGACCACAAGGTGGTTGGTGTTCAGTACATCGTGGGAGTGCTGCTGTTCTTTTTCACCGGCGGACTGCTCGCCATGGCCATTCGAACCGAGTTGCTCAACCCGACCGTGCACGTCTTCAATGCCGGCACGTACATCAAGATCGTGAGCGAGCACGGCACCATCATGATGATGATGGCGTCGTCCATCGTCGTCGGACCACTCGGGAACTACTTTGTCCCGCTGATGATCGGCGCGCGGCGCATGGCGTACCCGCGCATCGAAGCCTTCAGCTTCTGGATCTTCACTGCGGGCTACTTCGTCATCTTCTCGGCGCTGCCCTTCGGCGGCTTCCCGACGGGCTGGACCGGGTACGCGCCGCTGCAGACCCAGGCCGGACCGGGCATGATCTCCTACCTCTTTGGCTTCGCTGTGATCAGCATCGGCATGATGGCGGCGGGCTTCAACATTGCCGTCACCATCATCAACTACCGCGCCCCGGGCATGACCTGGAGCCGCGTGCCCGTCTTCGTCTGGTCGATCATCGCCACCGCGGCACTGTTGACGCTGGCCTCGCCCGTACTGTTCGCGGCGGGCCTCTTTGGCATCCTGGACAAGACGGTCTTGACGGCGTTCTACGTCACCGAACACGGTGGCAGCTCGTACCTCTGGGAGAACCTCTTCTGGTTCTTCGGTCATCCCGAGGTCTACATAATGGCGTTGCCGGGCTTTGGCATCGTGGGTGAGATCATTCCGGTGTTCTGCAGGAAACCCCTCTTCGCCTACCGCGTCGCTGCCGCGGGGATGATCGGGGTGGCCCTGTTGTCGTTCTTCGTCTGGCAGCACCACATCTTCCAGAGTGGGATCAACCCCGACATGCGTCCGCTCTTCATGCTCACGACCGAGCTGATCTCTATTCCGACGGGGTTCATCTTCCTCGTGGGCTTAGGCACGCTCTATAAAGCCAAGATCAGACTCGAGGTGCCGATGCTGTTCTGCTTGGCGGTGTACTTCAACTTCCTCATCGGCGGGGTGTCCGGGGTGTTCCTCTCCGACGTGCCGGTGAACGTAACCGTGCACGGCGGCTTCTTCGTGTTGTCCCACTTTCACTACACGATCATGGGCGGCATCGTCTTTGCCTTCATGGCCGGGCTCTACTTTTGGCTGCCGAAGATCACCGGCCGCACCTTGAACAAGAAGCTGAGCCTCTGGCACTTCTGGATGATGTTCATCTTCTTCAACCTGACCTTCTTTCCGATGTTCATCATCGGTCTCTTGGGTCAGCCGCGCCGTGTCTTCACCTACGCCAAGGGCCTTCAGGGGCTGAATGACTTCTCGTCGGTCAGCGCGTTCCTGCTCGGCGCCTCGTTCCTGATCTTCGTGGCCAACCTGGTGTACTCGCTCTACATAAACCCGCAAAAGGCTCCGGCCAACCCCTGGGATTCGCTGGGCCTCGAGTGGCAGACGGCGACACCGATCCCGGTGTACAACTTCGAGCGGATCCCGGTCATCATGACCGACCCGTACCACTACAGCGAAGAGGGGGCGCCGCCGTTGGCCGACTTCGGAGAGGAACCGCTGGTGCCCGCGAGTAGTTCGACCGGGGCCGGCGTGGCCCCCGAAGAGTAGCGGCGAGGGAGCCCAATGACCGACGTCATCAAAAGTCACGGCGTAAGCGAGACGCCAGAGGAGCGCGAGTACGAGTTGCGCGCCCACATCGGGGCGATTTGGAGCGGTGGGCGACTCTTCATCGGCATGTACACCTTCCTAATCGCCTCGATCGCCTTCGCCTATTTCTATCTGCGTTCGAGCAACAACGCCCTGCTCTGGCGCCCCAACGACATCACGGCCCCCAGCACCTTCGGTTGGACGATTTATGCGTTGACCGTGTTGATGGCGCTGATGGCCATCTACGGCCAGCGGCGGCTCCGCCAAGGCGGCGTCGACGACTGGCAGGTCGCCGGCTGGACCGGTGTCGTCGCGGGCCTCCTGGCTTTGCTGTTCCAGTCTTGGGAGTTCGGGGCACTGCCGTTCAACCCGGGCTCGAGCGGCTATGCCTCGACCTTCATCGGCTACGCGATCTTCAATATCATCACGATCGTCATCACGACCTACTGGCTCGAGACGACCTTGGCGCGTTCGCTGCGGCTTCGCAAGGAGCTGGGCGGGGAGAAGCCCGAGCTCTCGATGCACCCCTCGGCGCAGTCCTTTCGCGCAAACGTGGCGTCGATGACCTACTTCCTTGGTTTCATCGCGCTGGCGAGCACGCTGCTCTTTGGAATGTTTTACTTGTTATAAGGCGAGGGAGCTGCACGGTGACTGACCACGGGAAGGATTCCATGCGAGAAGCGAGGACGCCACCATGTTTGGCCTAGACCCCTACATCGGCCCAGAAGTCGAGACGATGGTCATACTCTTGGGCGTCTTCTTCGGCGTCGTCATCTGGCTCTTCTTCCAGCGCCCTAGAGCGGAGTGATCGCGGACGGGTTTACCCGCACTCTTCGCCGCGGTCGGCGCGGCTGGGGCATTCTCACACTTCTCGGTCTAGGTTTGTGGCTGATCGTCCTGGTGCCGCCGATCATCTCCTGGACCGGGGGCTACGAGTTTGTCCAGGCGGGTCAGTTCTGCGCGTTCGCGGTAGCCGTGCCGTGCCTGCTGGTCCTCGGGGATCCGTGGCGACGACCCACCCTGGCGTCGACAGAGGCGGCCCCCTACGACCTCGAGGGCGCGGCGCTGACCCCTCCCGCGACGGGACTGATTGATCGGCTGGCCCAGCGTGCGAGCGCCCGCCGGGGCCACGCTCGGGTGGTGACGCTGCTCATCGTCTTCATCGCTCAGGTGATCGTGTGGCGCTCAACGCCGGTGGTCGACGCTCTTGTTCGAAGTCCTTGGCTGTCGGTCGTCGAATCACTGTGCCTCGTCGGCGCCGGCGTGCCCCTCTGGCTCGAGCTCGTCGAGTCGCCACCCTTTCGGCCCCGGGCGACACGTCCCTATCGGATCGGCGTCGCGGCGATAGCGATGTGGACGGTCTGGGTGATCGCGTACTTGATGGCCATGTCCCCGAATCCGTGGTATCGGACCTTCCATCGGGCAACCCGGCCCGTGCTCTCGCTCGCCGCCGACCAGCAGTTGACGACGGGACTCATGTGGCTCATCGCGGCGGTCGCCTTCATGCCGGTCGTGTTCTGGAACCTCAATCAGTGGCTGAAGTCCGAGGACGACCCGGACGAAGAGCTCTACCAGCTGGTTCGACGGGACCGCGCCAGGGGATTCTTCGGCACGAACTCCTAAGCCGGCGCCGTCGGGTCGGCTAGGGCGTCTCGTCGTAGGTAACTGAAAGGTCGCTCGATCCCGGATTCACGGCGGCGAAGCGAAGGATGAGCAGCCCGAGTAGCAGGAACACGACGACGCCAACGCCCACCGCGAGTGAGATGAGGGTGTCGCGGAAGCTCGTCTGGGACAGCGAGCTACCGAGGGTGAGATGGGCCGAGGCGCTAAGGATGTCCCGTACGCCCGCCAGGATCCCGATGATGAGAAACGGTCGCACCGGGAAGACCGACGTTCGAAGGTGACCGAACACGGTGTGAGCGATGTCGAGCAGGATGATGACGACCAAGATGCCGTCGATCGCGGCGACGACCGATTGGGGAAAGCTTCCCCAGTGGCTGAGGAAGGTCACCAAGGTGCGCACCAGGACGATACCGGCGACTAGCAGGAGGCTCGCCACTATGGCGTACTCGATCACGATGATGAGCCAGCGCACGAACCCATTGGCGTCGTGCGACTGGTGCTGGTGCGGCTCGCTCGCCATGGCAAGGCCGATGCTAGTTCGTCTACGTCGAAGGGAAGTTCGCTGGCGCCGACGCCGCGGAGCGGCGTGGCCTACGTGCCCGTCAAGTGGGGGAGTCGGGGAATCGCCACGGGCACGAGCCGCACGCCCAGGATCTCGTCGGCCGATTTTTCCTCGTGCTCGGCCAACGTACGGTTCTGAGCGAGGTCCGCTTCCTGCGTGGTGAGATGGCGAATCTTGGCGGCATCATCCGGGTGGCTGAAGAGGTACTGGATGTCGTCGATCGAGGCGAGGGCGTAGTCGGTCATCCAGCCCTCGACCACGGTCACCATGCGGTCGATGTACTTGCCCGCCGCGGTGTCGTCGACCTCGAGGTTGTTGGTCAGGTCGTACACCGGTTCGCTCGCGAATGAGCAGGCGGTTTCGTCGCCGGTCAAGAGCGTCGGCACCTCGGCAAGGTCGGACTTGGTGAGCCGCCCGGCGAGATTCTCATTGTAGAAGTTGAAGGACTCCTTGACGGCGAACGTGCAGTCCGCGAGGTCGGTGTTGACCTGGTTGATCGAGGAGTTCTGCGAGGCCACGTCCTGGGCCCGAGTGATAGGCCGCGGGAGGTCGATGACCACCGAGATGGCAATGACGACCAACAGGGCCAGCGTGGTGAGGAACCAGGGTCGTCGGAACCAAACGGCCTTGGCGAGGCCCAGGGACGACGTGGACATCGACGCGGGGTCGAAGGGCACCTCCTCGAATCCGGGCAGGTCGCTCACGAGACGAGGCTCTCTGCGGTTTCGGCCATGCCGAGCGCGAAGAGTCGAAGGCTCGAGGCATTGAGCGAGTATCGACCCGTCGAGCTCTCCGTGCCGAAGGGCACGGCGTAACCAGAGAGATCGCCGCTTGGCGTGACGAAGTACAGGTTGTTGTTGTGCGACACCTCGCCCGGTTTCGCCCCGACGCTGATGCGGATGCCGTAGGCCTTCCACACCTTGTTCATCGTGGCGATCCGGCCCGAGAGGAACACGACCGACGAGTCACCGGAAAGTCCTGGCGCGCGCAGCGCGGTCGTGCGGGCGGAGATCGCGGTCACCTGGGGATCGGTATTGACGATCGCGAAGACGATCTTCGAGGCATCGTCACCGAGCTCGCGGCTCGCTTGACGAATCTCGGCCCCGAGGACCGGGCAGATATCGTTGCAGATCGCGTTGTAGAAGGTCAGCACCACGACCTTGCCGTGCTGAGCGGCGAGGCTCCAACGCTGTTGGCGCTGGTCTCGCAGCGTGAACGTGGGCGCGATCGCGGTGCCGATGCCCTTCAAGCCCATGAAGATTTGCAGGGAAATCAGGTTCGGGGTGGACGGCGTGGTGGTGGTCGTCGGGTTGAGCACTGGCGACGAAGGCGTGGTCACCGACGGCGCCTTGCCGTAGGTCTGGAAGAAGTGCTGGCCGATCTCGCCGCCGAGCCCGAGGAACAGGACGGCGATGATGGACCACACGATGAACCTGGTGGGCACCTTGGCGCGACCTGCCCGCAAGGCGGCCCAGCGGTCCTTGGGCGCGTTCGCGGCTGCGAAGATGGCCGCTCGCTGCTCTTCACTGATCTCGCCGACGCCATGGGCAGGATCGGGGTTCTCAGTTGTCATCTCGCTGCCCATCGATCTGAGCAAAAGGTACCATAGCGATTCGCCGCCCCTTTGGCGATGCCGAGTGGCGTCCCGTGGCGCGACCAACCTTCGCGGTGCCGTCGTGGCCCTTTCGCGCGAGGGCCGCGGGTAAAATGCCCGCGTGAGCGACATCGGAGAGCGCGCCGAAGGTCAGAGCGAGCAGAAGGCCGCCCGGCTCATGGATGCCTCGGCGCTGAAGACCCACGTGACCTTATTATTTGGTCTGCTCTTGTGCGGCGCGGCGTTCTGGTTCGAGCTCGGTCGAGCCGAGCGCGGCAATGAGCTGAGCTGGGCCTACGTCTTCGAATGGCCCCTGTTGGGGATGTTCGGCGTCTACATGTGGTGGAAGATTCTGCACCCGGGCTTTTCGATCAAGCGCCACTCGAAGAAGCCGGCTGTCGCCCCGGAGTATCGAGGGATGCTGCTCGCCTGGCAGGCCGAGGTACGCCGACTGGACCATGAGCGCGAGTCTGAGGCGACCGATGCGGCCGAAGGCGACGGCCGCGAGAGTGATTCGCAGCATCGTCCCCGAACGCGCGATTGAGCGTGGAGGTCGTGCCGCGGGCGACGGTGAGCGAACACCGCGAACTTCCGTCGGCGTCCCGGGTGGCGCTCGTCACCGCGTTGTCGACTCTCGCATCGATCGCCGTCGACGCCCTCCTCGTCAAGCTCGCCGAGTCCGCTGCACCGTCGCTGCGCGACTACTCGCACTTTCGCCTCCTCGACTACGGCCTACTGACCCTTGTCGGCACCGCCGCGGCGGGGCTCGCCTGGTGGCTAGTGGTGCGGATCATTCCCGCGCCACGTTCCTTCTTCCTGCGATTGGCCGTGGGTGCGACACTGGTCCTGTGGACGCCGGATCTGTGGCTGCTGCTTCGCCACGAACCGGCCCGTGGCGCGCTGACGCTCGCGGCCATGCACCTCGCCATTGCACTGATTACTTACAACCTCCTGGTTCGCGCGGCGCCCGTTCGTCCGAAGCCAGGGGTCGGCGCGACGATCGAGGCGCGTCCGTCTCCGCTTCGAACGCCTGACCAATCGATTGCTATCTTCGACGAGCACGACGGCCCCACGCTCAGTCGTCGCGCGTGGCGGACCTTGCTGCTGGCCGTCATCGCGGAGTTCCTCACCGGGGTCGTGGGCGTGGCGTACGTGCCGCTCCACCGTCCCAGCGGGTGGATTGTCGACAAGGGGAGGGCTCTCTACCTAAGCCACGCAATCGTTGGGGTCGTGCTGGCGATTGGCTCGGTCGCCGCGTTCAGCGCGGTTCAGCGCCGACGAAGCGCGGAACGGCTCGAGCGGATCGCGGTCGTGACGGGGTTGGTGGGTGTCGTCATGGGGGCTGCCGGTGGGGCGATCTGTTACGCCGAGTCAATTCGTCTCTACGGCATGGCTGTGATGTTCGTTGGCGTGTCGGTCGCCTTTTTCGGCTACCTGATTCCACTCCTCGGAGGTAAGCCTCACGCGCCGCCCGGATGGGGTGAATCGCCGGACTGACGTGCTGAGGTCGGGCAAGCGTCGACGCCGTGGCCCGCGCACAGCGGCGCGAGGGCGACGAGCTTACGTGGCGGACTTATCCGAGGACATTTTGCGGAACTCTTCGGCGCTCACGGAGCGAAATCCCCGCAGGAAACGGTCCATGGCGCCGGCGTTGGTATCGGTTTTCACCACCAGACGCATAGCCATGATGATCGCCGGAAAGCACCAGAAGTCGCCGCACACCCACAGGATCGCCGCACCAATCTGCTGGTCCGCTAGAGGGTTCAGCGTCGTAGGGATCATCGAGCCCATTCCGGGCAAGCGCAGCATCGAGTTGCCAAGGTCGTAGAACGGGCCTGAGGCGAAGAAGCTGAGCGACATAGCGATGACGGTCATGATGAGATTGGTCAGCAGGAGCGTGGCAATTTTTGCGAATGGGGTCATCGTCGGCCGAAACGGGTGCGAGGGAATGAACTGGACCCAAAAGAGAATGCCCGACAGAAAGAACGTCGACAGCATGAGGTTGATGTGGAGTTCCGGGTTCTCCATGACGACGTTGAAGAGCCGTGGGATCATCCAAAACACCATGACGACATTGAACGCCGTCACCCCAACGACCGGCGACAGCAGCCAACTCCCGGAGGCGCGCAACGGATGGCGCGTCGGCTGGAGGAACGCTCGCCGCAGGAGCCGGCGGCGAAGCTGGACGGGCAGCGCGTGCAGCAGCGGAATGGCGGGCGCGCCCGCTACGTAGAGCGCCGGGGCCGCGAGCATGACCGTGACGTGCTGAATCATGTGCACCCAGAAGTACTCCATCGACCAGTACTGCAGGGGCGACACAATGCTCAACGTCACCACGACGATCCCGGCGTAGCTCAGCCACAGCTTCTCGCGCCGCCGGCGGGCGTGATCCACGGTCGAGCGCCGGTTGATGCGGCGCAGTCCGCGCTCGTGAACAGCGAGGACGACGCACGCGGCGATGGCGATCCAGGGATGGCCCCAGTTCGCAGTGAGGTAGTTCACCGTCGGCCCTCAGATGCGCCGCCAGGTCGAGCTGCTCGTATCTGATACTTCTCACGTTCTCGACTTCGAGACCAGCGCACGACGGACCCCTATCGGCAGCGGCCGTACGCCCGCGACCGCTCTTGCTCGTCTCGACGTGCCACCCGAGAAAAGTATAGATAGCGGCCCTTGGCGAGTGGCGTCTGCAACGTGTCGCCACAAAGTCCGGCCTCGCGATTTTGGCTCCGAACCTCAAGGAGGGTGACTAGAATCCTTCGGAGCGTCGTGAAGTGGATCCCGTGAGGTCCAAACGACGGGAGAACGATGGAACACGGTGATGAACGTCGGGCGCGCGAAGGCGGCCCGACGTTTTTCGTGAAGAGCCAGTTGCTCGACGAGGGCGACGTCGGGCGTGCCCTCACTCGCATGGCCCACGAGATCGTCGAACGCAACCACGACACCATCTCACTGTCGCTCATTGGTCTCCAGCGCGGCGGGGAGGCGTTCGCGCGTCGCCTCGCGTCGCTCCTCGGCGATGTGGCCGGCCAGGCCCCGCCGGTCGGGCTGCTTGATGTGTCGTTCTACCGGGACGATCTTTCGCTCAAGCCCGTACCTCGCTCATCGACGACGGTCATCGACCAAGACCTCACGAATCGGATCGTCATCCTGGTTGACGACGTACTCTTCACGGGGCGCACGATCCGTGCCGCGCTGAACGCCCTCACCGACTGGGGCCGGCCCCGCTCGGTGCAGCTCGCGGTGATGGTCGATCGAGGGCACCGCGAGTTGCCGATCCGGCCGGACTTCGTGGGCAAGAACCTGCCCACCGCCCGGGACGAGGCCATCGTTGCCACCTTGCAGGGCGTCTGGATTGGCACCGAGGAAGCGACGTGAACTCCCTGCGAGGCGAGAGCTTGCTGACCTTGGACGATCTATCGCGAGAGGCGATCATCGAGATCCTCGACGCGGCCGAGACCTTCGTGGAGGTAAACCAGCGCACGATCAAGAAGGTGCCGGCGCTAAAGGGCCGAGTAGTCGCCTCGCTCTTCTTTGAGGAGTCGACCCGGACACGTCTCAGTTTCGAGACGGCTGCGAAACGACTCAGCGCGGACGTGTTGTCGCTGGCGATCGCTTCGAGCAGCGTGAAGAAGGGCGAGTCGTTGCGCGACACCATCGCCACCATCGACGCCCTGGGTATCGACGCGGTGGTGATGCGCCATCAGTCAAGCGGGGCTGCCGTGCAGGTCAGCCGCTACGTACCCCACGTGCGCGTCATCAATGGGGGCGACGGCCAGCATCAGCACCCGACACAAGGACTCCTGGACGCCTTCACGATTCGCCAGCTGCTCGCTGAGCGCGAAGGCGCGAGCGGCGCGGAGACCGGCGCCGAACTCTTTACAGGTCTGCGCATCCTGATCGTTGGCGACCTGCGCCACAGCCGCGTCGCGCGCAGCGACGTCGACGCCTACGCCACCCTCGGCGCCGAGGTGCGCGTGGCGGCACCGGGTACGCTGCTGCCCGACGACCTCGCGAGCTGGCCGGTCGCGCTCGCGACCAACTTCGACGAGGCGCTCGAATGGGCGGACGTCGTGGGGCTGCTCCGGCTCCAGCAAGAGCGGGGCACCGGTTCATTCGTGCCCACGCTGCGAGAGTTCACGACAACCTACGGGCTCACGATCGAACGGGCTCGACGACTGCGCCCCGGGGCCTTGGTGATGCACCCCGGACCGATCAATCGCGGGGTCGAGATTGACTCCGAAGTCGCCGACCTTCCCGCCGCCGTCATCGAGCGCCAGGTCGCCAATGGCGTGCCGGTGCGGATGGCGGTGCTCTACCTGAGCGTGGCTGGAGTGAAGGGCGAGACACCGTGACGGCCGTTGTGATTCGCGGGGGGCTCGTCGTGGGCGAGTCGTCCAGCTCGGTCGTCGACGTGCTGATCAACGATGGCCGCCTCGTTGCCGTGGCGGCCAAGGTATCCGCCCCCGCCGGGGCCTACGAGATCGACGCGGGGGGCTGCTGGGTCGGACCGGGCTTTGTCGATCTGCACGCGCATTTGCGAGAGCCCGGCGCGGAAGCGGCCGAGACTGTCGAATCCGGCGCGCAGGCCGGTGCGCTCGGGGGTTACTCCGCCATCGTGGCGATGCCCAACACCGAGCCCGCCCTCGACACACCCGCCCTCGTGGCGTACGTGCTTGAGCGTGGCGCCCGCACGCCGCTCGACATCGCCGTCGCTGGCGCGATCACCCAGGGCCGGCGTGGCGAGCTGCTCGCTCCGATGGCCGAGATGGCGTCCCTTGGCGTGCGTATCTTCACTGACGACGGCGCCGGAGTCCAGGACCCGGCCGTGATGCGACGGGCGCTCACCTACGCGAAGCCCCTGGGGGTGCGCCTGGCCGATCACTGCGAGGACGACCGCCTCGTCGCCGGCGGCTCGATGAACGAGGGCGCGCTGTCCAGTCGGCTCGGTCTGGTGGGGCGACCGGCCCTAGCCGAGGAGCTGATGGTGTTGCGCGACCTCGAGCTCGTGCGACTGACGGGTGGCCCGATGCACTTCCTGCATCTTTCGACCGTCCGCTCCGTCGAGCTCGTCGCGTCCGCGCGGCGTGAGGGCCTGCCGGTCAGTTGCGAGGTGGCGCCGCACCATTTCACGCTGGACGAGGGCGCCGTCGCGACCTTCGATCCAATCTTCAAGGTGCACCCGCCGCTGCGTTCACCAAAGGACGTGGCGGGTCTGCGCGCGGCGCTGCGAGCAGGCGAGGTCGATGCCGTCGCGACCGATCACGCGCCCCACGCCCCCGAGCTAAAGGATCTGCCCTTCGATGAGTCGCCCCCGGGCGTACTGGGCCTGGAGCACGCCGCTGCGCTGACCTACGAGACGCTCGGTGCAAGTGAGGCCCACCCCGAACTGTTCTTCTCGTTGATGAGCCGAGGACCGGCGCGCGTTGCGCAGCTTCGAGCCGGTGATCATCGGGTGCGCCACGGTGCCCACGGCGGCCCCATGCGAGAGGGCAATGACGCCAATGTCGTCGTCTTCGATCCCGAGGCGCGCTGGACGGCGTCACGCCACTCGCTCGCGAGCCGGGCCTCGAACACGCCCTACGACGGGCGAGCCATGCTCGGACGGGTGCGCGCCTTGGTGGTGCGCGGCCAGCTCGTCGTCGTTGACGGGATCCTCGCGTGAAGCGACTGCCAGCAGTGCTGGTGCTGAACGATGGCGCCACCTTCGAGGGTTACGCCGCGGGCCATTTGCCCGAGGCGGGTTTCACCCAGGGCGAATTCGTCTTCAACACCGCGCTCTCGGGCTATCAGGAAGTGCTCACCGACCCGAGCTACGCCGGTCAGATCGTCGCCTTCACCTACCCGCACATCGGCAATTACGGCGTGACCCCCCTGGATAACGAAGCCCTGCGGCCGTGGTGCGAAGGACTCGTCGTGCGCGACCTCACCGATGTGGCGTCCAACTGGCGCTCGGTCGGGCCCCTCGAGGGCTTTCTCCGCCAGCACGCGGTGCCCGCCATCGTCGGGGTCGAC
>Ga0209415_10013621_pt1 | contig 13387 bp, 13 predicted proteins | sample PeaSoiSIISIP2007_FD_187696 | JGI IMG/M metagenome (GOLD analysis project Ga0209415, IMG submission 187696) | Peat soil microbial communities from Weissenstadt, Germany - SII-SIP-2007 (SPAdes) (version 2) | ecosystem: Environmental > Terrestrial > Soil > Wetlands > Peat | place: Germany... | reverse complement strand
CGACTTTCCGATTTCGCCCAAGGGTGTCGTCGACGAGCGCGCGCTCGCCTTCTTCGATTTGCGCACCGAGGCCGGGGACGGCGACGTTCCTGAGCGGCTGCAGAGCTTCATCAAGCGCGGCGGCAAGCTGATCCTGTTCCACGGCTTCAGCGATCCGGCGCTGCCGCCGTTTCGCACCGTGAAGTACTACGAGAAGCTTGCCGCGCTTCGAGGCGGGTACGGCGAGCTGCAGGAAAACGTGCGCCTGTTCATGGTGCCCGGCATGCAGCACTGCGTCGGCGGCCCCGGACCGAATTTCTTCGACACCCTGAGCGCGCTGGAGAACTGGACCGAGGCGGGCACTGCGCCCGACGGGATCATCGCCGCGCACTACCTCGACAACGACCCCGCGCTAGGGCTCGACCGCACGATGCCGCTGTGCAAGTTCCCCGAGCAGGCCCAGTACCGCGGCTCGGGGGCGTACAACGACGGGGCGAACTGGAGCTGCACGAACAATCACGAACTGCTCGAGGTCGGCGCCGACGGCGCATCGGCGGGACTGTAACCGGCGGCCGGCGCCTGTTCGCTCCGCGGATCCTCTGGGCGGGCGGCGCTAGCCCCGGCCGCGCGCCGGGGCACGACGCCGCGGCGCCGCCGCGGGCTTCTCGAGCAGCGAGCGCGCGAGCGCGGGCGCCGCGTAGCCGCACTGGCACGGCAGTATTCGGGGCGCGAAGGTCTCGGGATCGGGCGCGGCGACGAGGATACGCCCGCATTTCTTGCACAAGGTGAGCACGAGAACCTCCTTTACGAAAGACGCGGGCCGAATGCGGGCCGACCCTTGTCCGAAGCGTAACGCTAGCGCCCGCGCCGGCCGCCTGCAAGCGCCGGTTGCGGTGGAATGCTGGTTGCGGAAAACAGCCAGCGCGGTGCGCCCACCAGGGTCTTGACGAGGCACTCGCGGTAGCCGACCGCTCCGCTGATGAGACCTGCAAAGCAATCGTTGACGCGCGGGTTGCTCACCAGATGGGAGAAGGCCAGCGCGGGAAACGCGAACAGGGCCTTGCCCATCCACTCCGATGCGCGCAGCTCCGGCAGCAGCTCTTGTCGCACGAGCTCGGTGTAGCGCATGCTGTTGGGTGCAAAGCGCGTTTGCTCGAGCGCCTGCGCGGCCAGTGCCGCGCTCTTCAAGGCAAAATAGATCCCCTCGCCGAACAGCCCGTCGGCAAAGCCCGCCGCATCGCCCAGCAACCAGACGCGGTCGCCCTGAAACACGCCCCGCGAATTTCTGACGGGGATCGCCGCGCCCTGGTACTTGGCATCGCGCGGCAGGCGCAGACCCTCCTGGCGCGCGATGAACGACGCCAGATGCTCGCGCAGGTGCCTGCCGCCCCACGGCGAGTACACGCCGATGTTCAGGTGGTCGCGCTTGGGGAAGACCCAGCCGTAGCCGCGCGGCATGGCGCCAAAGTCAAAGAGCACGCGCTGCTCGAATTCGCTTGCCGCACCCTGGTCGATCGGCACCAGGGTCTCGAGCGCCGGTACGTAGCGCACGACCCTGCGGCCGAAGACCTTGCCGCGAACGGTGCTGCCGACTCCGTCGGCAGCGATCAGCAGGCGGCAGGCGAACGTGCGCCGTTGCGTCTGCACCTCGAGCGCGTCGGGCGCCGCGCGCAGGCCCACGAAGGGCGTCTGGGCGAAGAATTTTGCCCCGGCCGCGCACGCCCGCTCCAGCAGATACTGGTCGAATTCGCGCCGCAGCACGGTGCAGCCGGCGGGCGGGTCGAGATTCTTCAGGAAGCTCGCGCGATTCTGGAAGCTCAGGCGCGCGCCGCGTATCCAGCGCTGCACCGCGGGCGCAATGTCAAAATCGAGCAGCTCGACCGCCTTGCGCGACAGACCGCCGCCGCAGACCTTGTCGCGCGGCATCGGGCTCTTGTCGATGATCGCAACGCCGATTCCCTGCCGCGCGAGCAGATAGCCCAGATACGCGCCCGCAGGCCCGGCGCCGACGATCAGCACGTCAAACGAGCCGTAGGTCTCGATAGCCATGCCTCACCGTCCAAGCCTCCGCGCCAGCCCATCCGGGCGGACCGCAGGCAAGATCGAATAAGCGCCGACCGCGGCCCTTGCGTGCGTGCCCGGCTCCAAGGGTAGAAGGGAAGCGCGAATTGAGCAAGGACGGTTGCGCGGCCGCACCGCTTGGCCCGGTTGACGGGTTTGCGCTTTGCTGCAATGCCGGCGCTCTTCCGCTCGCTGGGGTAAGGTTCGCATCGTCGCCGACCGGAGGCTCCCCACCATGCTCGTCGTCCACCACCTGGAAAACTCCCGCTCGCAGCGCGTGCTGTGGTTGCTCGAGGAGCTTGGCGTCCCCTACCAGATCCAGCGCTATGCGCGCGATGCGAGGACCATGCTGGCGCCCCCGGGCCTGCGCGCCATCCATCCGCTGGGCAAGGCGCCCATCGTGACCGATGGCGCACGGACCCTGGCCGAGTCGGGCGCCATTCTCGAGTACCTGGTCGAGACCTACGGCGCAGGGCGCCTGATTCCGCCGCCGGCAACGGACGAGCGCCTGCGCTACCGGTACTGGATGCATTACGCCGAGGGTTCGGCAATGCCGCCGCTGCTGCTAAAGCTCGTGTTCGGCCGGATCTCGCGCCCACCCATGCCGGCCCTGTTGCGACCCCTGGCGCGCTCCATCGACCGGGGGGTGAGCGCCCGCTTCATCGATCCGCAGATCAAGCTGCATCTGGACTTCATGGAAGGCGAGCTGGCCAGATCCGAATGGTTCGCAGGACCCGAATTCACGGCCGCGGACATCCAGATGAGCTTTCCGCTGGAGGCCGCGCAAAAGCGCGGTGGGCTGGACGCCACGCGGCCGCGCCTGATGCGATGGCTCGCAGCGATCCACGCGCGGCCGGCGTACCGCCGCGCCATCGACCAGGGCGGACCGTACTCGCTCCTGGGCTAGGGGCTGCTCGGGGGCCGCTCGGTCTACGGGCCGCGATCCGGTCGCACCGCTACGTTGGCGCCAGCGTCGCCGCTGCGGCAGGGGTGAGCTCGGCGTGGTCGTAGGGCGGCGCCGCCTCGCCCAGATCCATTCCGGCCCATCGGCGATCAGGGAGCTCCTCGAGCAGGGTCGGCGCCCGGGCTTTACCCGCGCCGCCGGGCTCCGGCGTGCCAGCTACCGGGGCAAAGGCGGGGGGTCCAGGCCGTCGATATCGCGCCAGAGCTAGGCGGGGGCTTTGCGCCCAGCCGCTGGCAAACGGCCGAGCCAAGGCCCGGCACTTGCCTCGGGTCCGGCGCGCAAGCGGGCGGCGCAAGCGCATTGCGGCGCGACGCGTTTTTGCGATGCCGCAGGGATGCCGGCGGAACTTGGCGCCAGGGCGCCGGCCGAATTGGCGGTGTTCATCGCTTGGGGGTTGCCCGCCGCACCGCGCCGCCGTCATGCGCGGGAATTGTGCGCGTGCCAGACTGCGCGCATATGGGGCCGATGCGCGAGCCGATGTCATGCAAATGCTCGATGTCTTGCGCGTGCGTGTCCCCGCACAATCTGCGCGCATTTGAGCCGAGGTGGCGTTATGGACGAAGACTTCGACGAGGCGTGCGAGGGCGCGGCCCACGCCGATCCGGACTGGCAGCACGCCGTGGCCTCGGGTGAGGGCGCGCAGCAGATTCCCGAGCTGGTCTCGGAGATCTACGACGACGCGCCGCCACCGGTGCGCACGAAGCTGCTCGAGTATCTGCTGCGACCGGTCGGACCGCTGGCGCTTGTGACCATCGCCGCCGGCGCCTTCGCGCATCTGCTGCACCGACTCACGCGCGAGGCGATGCCCGTTTCGCTCGAGGATGCGGCGCGCATCAGCTCGGGTCAAGTGCTCGAGCTGGCGCGCTATGTCGCGCAGTGCAGCCCGGAGGCGCTGGCGCGCATCGGCTCGCTGATCGGCGAAAGCGGGGTGGGCGCGGCGACGATGAGCGGCTCGACGCTGCCGTTGGCGCTCGTTCCCCGGGGCGCTTCGCGCTAGGGCTCAGAGGAGCTTTTGCATCAGCAGTGCCTGGCCTGCCGCGGGCCCGAGCGTGTAGGGCGCAAATCCGGCTTTTTCGTAGAGCGACATCGCGCGCCGGTTGTTCGACAGGACCTCGAGCGTCAGCTTGCAGCAGCGCAGCTCGGTGGCCAGATCCTGCGCCCAGCCCAGCAGGGCCTGGCCCACGCCCTGGCCGCGGCAGTCGCTGCGCACGACGATGTCGTGAATGTTGAGCAGGGGCCGGGCGGCGAAGGTGGACAAACCCGTGAAGCAGTTCACGAGGCCCACCGCCTGCTCACCGCGCCACGCCAGAGCCCCCCGGTAGCTCGGCATCCGGCGCAGCTCCGCCACGAGATGCGCGCGCGCATGCGCGCTCAGGCCCTTGCCTCCGCCCATCGGGTCGAGCGCATAGTGGTCCAGGAGCCCGAGCAGGCACTGGCAATGCGCGTCATCGGCCAAATCGACCGACGCAACCCGTAGCGCAGCGCTGGTTTGCAAGTCGCCCCCTGTCTGGTGCCGCTTCGTTCACGCGAGCGGGCGATTATCGCGCCCTTGCGACCTTGGCGCGCTAGCGCGCGCACTGCCCCTGCTTCTCGAACCAGTAGACAACGTTGCCCGCGACGACGATGCTGCCCGAGACGACGGCGCTGGCGGCGGTCACCGCACCGGCGCCGACGAGCAGGGCGACGCAGCCCTCGTTGACGCACCGCCCGAAGGTGGCGACCTGCGTGACCTCGAGCGTCATCTGCTTGGCGTAGATCTGGCACTTCTCGTCGTAGACGCTGGTGGTGCGCGGCACGTAGATGCAGCCCGATAGCAAGAGGGCCAGCATCGCGCCTGCCATGGGCCGCGGTGCCGCGCTGCGGCTGCGCGCGCGAGGGCCCGCGCGGCGGCGCCCGATCCCGAGGGCCTTCATCGGGACCGGGCGCCGCGCAGGCGCGGCCACAGCACGTTCACGGCCAGGCCGCTCATCACCAGTGCCGCGGCGACGAGCTTCCATGCCGGCAGCGGCTCGGCCAGCCATAGCGCCGAGGCGCCCATGCCGAAGACCGGTACGAGCAGCGCCATGGGCATGACCGTCGCGGCCGGGTGGCGCGCGAGCAGCCAGCCCCAAGCCGCATAGCCGAAGAGCGTGTTCCCCCAGCCCTGCCATGCCACGGCCGCCCAGGTCGCCAGGTCAGCCTGGCGCACGGCGGCCAGGGCGGCGTTCCCGCCTTCGACGAGCAGCGACAAGGCGAGCAGCGGCGGGATCGCAAAGGCGCTCGACCACACCACGTAGGCGAGCATGTTGGTCGGCTTGCCCTGCAAGGCGGCGATGTTGCCGCCGGCCCAGGAAAGCGCGGCCACCAGGACCAGCGCCAGTCCCGGAACCGTGGTCGTGCCGTCGGTGTTGTGGACGATGACGGCGATGCCCGTCGTCGCCAGCAGCAGGGCCAGCCACTGGAAGGCGCGTACCCGCTCGCCGCCGAGCCAGATCCACAGGCCGATCGTGAAAAACACCTGGACCTGGATCACCAGCGAGGCGATGCCCGCCGATATCCGGCCGTCCATGGCGATGTAGAGCAGCCCGAACTGGCCGACGCCGATGAGCGTCCCATAGAGTGCGAGGTTGGGCCAGCGCACCGTCGGGCGCGGCAGAAATAACACTGCCGGGAATAGGGCAAAGGTAAAGCGCAGCGTGGCAAAAAGCAGTGGTGGCAGATGCCCGAGCGCCAGCTTTATGATCGCGAAGTTGCTCCCCCAGACGCTGACCACGGCAAGCGCAAGCAGGAAGCGGCGCAATGGAAGGGCGCTGGACACGCGCGGATTTTCGCACGGGGCGCCCCGCGGAATTGTCGAGATTTGGGCGGGCTTATCGAGCGAATGCCCGCACGCCTGGGATGCAGAATTTGAACGCGAGCGCCCGCTTACCGCTGGACGACGCGCCTAAAGGGACCAAAATCTTGGACAAGGGTGCCATCTACCGGAAGACGAAGAAGGGTCTTGCCGAAATCACCTCGGCGGAGCGAAGCGTCGACCGGCGTCTGCGCCCCTTGCTGATCCTCGTCGATGGCAACCGCACCGCCGCACGCATCCACGCGTTGATGAGCGGGATCGGCATTCGAGAAGAGGATTTCGACCAGCTCGCCGCGGGCGGTTACATCGAGACGATCGCGCGTCCGGATTCGATCGTCGCGGCCAACGACGACGCCCGGCCGACCCTGTCGCCCCCGCCGCCATCCCCGGCACGGCGCACTTCGTTCGACCGCTTCTCCGACGGCCAGCGCTACTTGTGCGAGACCGCCACGGACAAGCTCGGTCTGCGCGCTTTCTTGTTCGTGCTGAAGCTGGAAAAATGCAGCTCCGCGGATCAGCTCATGGCGGTGTTGCCGGAGTTCGAGCAGGCGCTCGCCAAGAGGCTCGACAAGGACTACGCGCGCCACTGCCGCAAGATCGCTGAGACCATCTTGCGCGAATGAGCGCCGGCGCGCCGGTCTCAGGCGCGCGCCGCTGCGCGATATCCCTCCTGCTCGATCGCCTGGACCAGGCGCTCGACGCTGGCGCTGCCGGCCACCGTCGCCTGTCCCTGCTCCAGGCTCACCAGCGCCGATTCGACCCCGGGTACCTTCTTGAGCGCGCGGGTCACGGCTGCCACGCAGTGCTGGCAGGTCATACCGGCGACGTCCAGTTTTGTCGTGCTCATCGAAAGGATCCTTGTTCCGGTTGGGGGAGGGCGCGGGGCCGTTCTGCCGCGCGGGCGGGTGCATCGCCGGGCGGCGGCGCGCTCATCGCGGGCGGGCGCACCCGGCGCAGCCGCAGGCTGTTGGTGACGACAAAGACGCTCGACAGACCCATCGCCAGGCCCGCGAACATCGGGTTCATGCCGATGCGCCACAGCGGGTAGAACACCCCGGCGGCCAGGGGAATCAGCAACACGTTGTAGAAGAAGGCCCAGAAGAGGTTGGCGCGGATGGTGCGCATCGTGCGCGTCGCCACCTCCAACGCGCTCAGCAGCGCCGCCAGATCGCCGCGCGTTAGTGTAACGTCCGCGGCCTCGATGGCGATCTCGGTTCCCGACGCCATGGCGATGCCGACGTCGGCCTGGGCCAGTGCCGGCGCATCGTTGATGCCGTCGCCGACGAATGCGATCCGTTGCCCGCCCGCCTGGCGCCGGGCAACGGCCTGCGCCTTGCCCGCGGGCAGCACCTGCGCCTCGATGTCCTCGATGCCGGCCTGGCGCCCGACCGCGCGCGCCGTCGGCTCGGCGTCGCCGGTAACCATCGCGACCTGCAGACCGCGCGCGCGCAGGGCCGCGATCACGGCCGCACAGTTGGGCCGCAGCGGGTCGGCCACCCCGAAGACGCCCCAGACCACGCCCTCGACGGCGAGGTAGACGAGCGTGCGGCCGCGCGCCGCGAGCGCTTTGCCCGCCAAGGCGCAGGCTCCGATGTCGATGCCCTCGCGCACCATCAGGCGCTCGGCGCCGACCAGCACCGGCCGGCCTTCGACCGTCGCGCGCACGCCGTGCCCGGGGATCGCCTCGAAGGCCGACGCGCCCGCAAGGGCGATGCCGCGCTCGCGCGCCGCCTCGACGATCGCCGAGGCCAGCGGATGCTCGCTGCCCGCATCGGCCGCGGCCGCGTAGCGCAGCACCGCGAGCAGCTCCTGGCCCGCCGCGGGCTCGACCTCGGTCACCTGCGGCTTGCCCAGGGTCAGCGTTCCGGTCTTGTCGAAAACGATCGCCTCGACGCCACTGAGCACCTCGAGCGCCTCGCCGTGGCGAAACAGCACGCCGAGCTCGGCCGCCCGGCCGCTGCCGACCATGATCGCCGCGGGCGTCGCCAGGCCCATGGCGCAGGGGCAGGCGACCACCAGCACGGCGATCGTGCTCACCAGGGCCAGCGTGATCGCGGGCGGAGGGCCCAAGGCGAGCCATGCGACAAAGGTCACCGCGGCGATTGCCAGCACCGCGACCGTGAACACCTGCACCACGCGGTCGGCCAGGCGCTGGATCGGCAGCTTCGAGCCCTGCGCGCGCTCGACCATGCGGATGATCTGCGCCAGGACCGTCGCCGGCCCGACCTCGCGCGCCTCGACCTGCAGCACGCCGAGCTGGTTGATCGTGCCGCCGATGACGCGGTCGCCGGCGCGCCGCGCCACGGGCATGGGCTCTCCGCTGAGCATCGATTCATCCACGAAGCTCTCGCCACCGCGCACCACCCCGTCGACGGGAATGCGCTCGCCCGGGCGCACCAGCACCCGGTCGCCAACCGCGACCGCGGCGATCGGCACGTCCCGCTCGGCCCCGTCGCGCAGCACCCGTGCCGTCTTGGCCTGCAGGCCGATGAGCCGGGCAATCGCCGCCCCGGCACGACCCTTGGCCAGCGCCTCCAGATACTTGCCCATCAGCACCAGCGTTACCACCACCGCGGCCGACTCGAAGTACAACTGGCGTGCCTGCGCCGGCAGCCAGCCGGGGGCGATCACGACCACCGCGCTGTAGAGCCAAGCCGCGCCAACCCCGGTCATCACGAGGCTGTTCATGTCCGGGGAGCGTTGGGCGAAGGCCAGCGCGCCCGAGACAAAGAAGCGGCGCCCGGGGCCGAACGCCACCGCGCTGGCCAGCGCCAGCTGCACCCACTGCCAGAACCGCGGCTGCGGCGCAAGCTGCTCGAGCAGCTCCCCGGCCGCCGGCAGCAGCATCGGACCCATGGCCACGGCCAGCAGCGGCAGCGTCAAGACAGCGGCGAGCACCAGGTCGCGGCGCTGCTGCCGGAGCTCGCGCGCGCGCGCCTGCGCCTCGCGCTCGCCGCTGTCGTCCTCGGCGATCAGCAGCGGCGTGTAGCCCGCGTCGCGGATGGCCCGCGTCAGCGCCTCGGTCGTTGCGACCCGCTCGTCGTAGCCTACGCTCGCGCGCTCGGTGGCCAGGTTGACCGTGGCCTCGGCGACGCCCGGTGCCGCCCGCAGGGCGCGCTCCACCCGCGCGGTGCAGTTGGCGCAGGTCATGCCGCGGACACCGATCTCGACGCGACGCATCTGGCGATCCCGCTTGCCCGCGGCCTCAGCGGCGCCGGGCGACCATGCCCACCAGCGCCGAGCGGCCCTTGTGGCCCGTGCCTTCGGCGATCTCGGCGTCGTACTCGCGCAGCTCCAGGATCTGCATGGCGCCAAAGGCGCTGCGCAGCAGGGACTCGGTATACAGGTGGGAGGCGAGCGGCGGCCCCCCGGTGCGGTACTCGAGCTGCTTGGGGGTGTAGCCCTGCAGGATCAGCGTGCCGCCGGGCTTGAGGGTCCTGACGATGTTGGCGAACAGCCGCTCGCGCATCATCGGATCGGCGAACTGCACGAAGATCGCGGCCACGCCATCGTAGACCTGCGGCGGCCACGGGCCGGCATCGGCGTCCAGGACGGCGAAGTTCACCGCCACGGCCTGCGCGGCCGCGAGCCGGCGTGCCTTGGCCACGCCGATCTCGGCGATGTCGAAGGCGTCCACCGCCAGGCCGCGGCCGGCGAGCCAGACGCTGTTGCGCCCCTCACCGTCGGCCACGCACAGCACGCGCACGCCCGGCCGCCAGAGCGCCGCGTGCTCGCGCAGCCACTCGTTGGGTGCGGTGCCGAAGAGATACTCCGGGCAGGCAAATCGCTGGTTCCAGGTGTTCGCCGGGTCGGCGAACGGTGCATCGGCTGGCTGGCTCATGTCCTTGAATCGGGGCGGCGCGTTCGGCGCGCGGCGGCGCGCTCCGCCAAGGCACCAATGTACACTTGTCGCGCTTCTTCTCCCCTCCCGGATTCCTTGCGCCGCGCCATCGTCTCGGTCGTCCTCGCCTGCTGCTGCTGGGCGGCGCAGGCGGCCTCGCTCGCCCCGGTCGCCGCCGAGCACGGCATGGTCGTGACCGCGCAGGCGCTGGCCACGCGTGCCGGCGTCGAGGTGCTGCGCCACGGTGGCAACGCCATCGATGCGGCGGTCGCGGTGGGCTACGCGCTGGCGGTCGTTTACCCGGCTGCGGGCAATCTGGGCGGCGGCGGTTTCATGACCATCTTGCTCGCCGACGGACGCAAGACGTTCCTCGATTTTCGCGAGAAGGCCCCGCTGGCGGCCCGGCCCGACATGTTCCTGGGGCCCGACGGCAACGTCGTGGAGGCGCTGAGCACGCGGGGCTACCTGGCCGTCGCTGTTCCCGGGACGGTATCGGGCCTGGAGACGGCGCTGGCGCGCTACGGCAGCAGGCCGCGCGCCGAGCTCATGGCGCCGGCGATCCACTATGCCGAGCAAGGCTTCGTGCTCGAGCAGGGCGATGCCGACATGCTGCGCGTGGCAACCGCGGACTTTCGCCGGGACCCGGCCGCGGCGGCGATCTTCCTCGACCAAGGCGAAGCCTACGCGCCCGGCCAGCGGCTGGTGCAGGCCGACCTGGCAGGGACGCTGCGGCGCATCAGCAACGACGGCGCGAAGGGCTTTTACCAGGGGTCCGTCGGCGCGGCGATCGCCGCCGCCAGCCAGGCCGGCAAGGGCGTGCTCAACCAGACCGACCTGGACCAGTATCAGACCCGCGAGCGCGCGCCGATCGAATGCGACTACCGCGGCTACCACGTCATCTCGGCGCCGCCGCCGAGTTCGGGCGGCGTCATCTTGTGCGAGATCCTCGAGGTGCTCGAGGGCTATCCGCTCAAGGACCTGGGTTTTGGTTCGGCGCAGGCGGCGCACTACGAAATCGAGGCGATGCGCCACGCGTACCTGGACCGCAACAGCTACCTGGGCGATCCGGACTTCGTGGACAACCCCGTGGCGCACTTGCTGGACAGGCAATACGCCCAGCAGCTGCGCGCGGCGATCGACCCGGCCAAGGCCGGCGTGTCGAGCGAGCTGCAGGCCGGCGTTGCGCCGCACGAGGGCAGCAACACCACGCACTACTCGATCGCGGACCAGTTCGGCAATGCGGTTTCGGTCACCTACACGCTCAACAGCTGGTTCGGTGCGCGCGTCGTGGCCGCCGGCACCGGCGTGCTGCTCAACGACGAGATGGACGACTTCACCGTCAAGAAGGGGACCCCCAACCTCTACGCGCTGGTGCAGGGCACGGCCAACGCGATCGCGCCGGGCAAGCGGCCGCTCTCCTCGATGAGCCCGACCATCATCACCAAGGACGGCGCGCCCGTCATGGTCGTGGGCACGCCGGGCGGCAGCCGCATCATCACGGCGGTGCTGCAGGTCATCCTCAACGTCGTCGACTACGGCATGAACATCCAGGAGGCGGTCGACGCGCCGCGCCTGCACCAGCAGTGGCTGCCCGATACGACCTTCGTCGAGAATTTCGCGCTCAGCCCCGACACGCAAAAGATCCTGCTCACCATGGGCCACAAGCTGCGCCGCTCGCGGCAGGCCAATCACGTGGCGGCCATCCTCGTCGGTGCGCCCGCGCTCGGCGGCCCCCCGGTGGGTGCGAATCGCTACTACGGCGCCAACGACCCGCGCGGCAACACCGGCCTGGCGCTGGGCTACTGAGCCAGCAGGCCGCGCGGCTGACCGTATGGCCCCAGCCCGGACGCTACAGCCTCGGCCATACAGGAAATATGCGTTGATCCAACCGAGGTCTCCTGGGCTTGTCGGTTTCCTTCGGTTTGGGTCGACAATTGAAGTTGGATTTGGCTGCCACACCGGATCCGGTGCGGGTCTGGACGTCTCCAACCACGGCTTTCACCTGGTCCGTCACCCCAGCAGCCTCGGATCCCGTGGCTTTACCCTGCCAAACACACGAAAAGTCGTATGCGAGGGGTTAGCCGAAACCTTTACTGTGGTCGAACGCCTGCCTGCCGCCTTGACCGGTTGCTTTTGCGGGTTTGAGAACCCCCAGGTGTCGCAAGACTCGCCCGGGAGCACGGGTGTGCCACGGCACGGGCCAAGGAGTGCCGATAATTGCGCGGATTTCGATGGATTTCAACGCGGTAGCGGTCGCCACAATTGGATCGGTATCGCCCGTCCCAGCAAGGCAAACTAACGTCGAGACGAACATGAAGCGAAAAAAAGGACCCCTGCCGCCCGAGGATTCCGGCGAGGTCATCGCCGACGTGAAGGAAGCCACTGCGGTCGAGCAATATTGGCATTCGGCCAGACGAGCCAAGCAGCGCGTGCCGCCCAAGGACTACAAATACATAGAAGAGATCGCCCACCTGCAGTTCGAGCTCATCAAGCTTCAGGAGTGGGTGCGTCTCCAGGGTCTGAAGGTATTGGTCATTTTCGAGGGGCGCGATGCGGCGGGCAAAGGCGGCGTGATCAAGCGCATAACGGAGAGCTTGAATCCGCGGATCTGCCGTGTCGTTGCGCTGGGTACTCCGACCGAACGAGAGCGCGGGCAATGGTACTTTCAGCGCTACGTTGCGCATTTGCCCAGCAGCGGGGAAATCGTGCTTTTCGACCGCAGTTGGTATAACCGCGCCGGGGTGGAGCGGGTTATGGGCTTTTGCACCGACGAGGAATACAACGAATTCCTGCGTGCCGCGCCGCTGTTCGAAGAAATGCTGGTTCGTTCCGGGATCTTTTTGATCAAGTATTGGTTCTCGGTGAACGATGAGGAGCAGGAGCGGCGCTTCCAGCAACGCATGCGTAGCCCGACAAAGCGATGGAAGCTCAGCCCGATGGACATCGAATCGAGAAAGCACTGGGTCGAGTATTCGATGGCAAAAGATGCCATGTTCGCCAAGACCGACGCCAAACTGACACCCTGGTACGTGGTCGATGCCGACAATAAGAAGAAGGCGCGCCTCAATTGCATCGCCCACCTGCTGCAGCAAGTCAACTACACGGATTTGACGCCGGTCGAAATCGAGCTGCCGCCACGCCAAATGGATCCGGGGTACGAACGACCGAAGATGTCGAAACAGCACTTCGTTCCGAAGGTGTATTGACCGCCCGGGTTCGCCGTTCGGGGCGCGTACCGTCGCGAAAGCGGCAAGCTGGTGTACCGGCAATCACGATGCCAGAGCCGCTGCCAACAGTCGTTCGGGTACAGGGCTAGGACGCCCCGCTGGGCGATGCCAGCCAGCCGCGAGGTCCCCAGCTTCGCCGCGAGCCGGGCGGGATCGTGCAAAGCCCGATCGGGGTAGCGGCCGCGCGCGCGGCTCGGGCATTTACCACCGCGTACTTTCTCTGCCGCCGCAGCGCCCGCGCGCCATCACGGCGGTGTATGCCGAATGCCGCGATGTCAACGATGCCATCGACGAATCCGGCGAGCGCGCGGCGACCGCCGCCAAGCTCAACCGGTGACAAAGCGGTGTCGGGCGCGCATGTGGCGGCGTGCCCCGGCACCTCGATCCGTCGCTGACCCTAGTCCCGACGGCACCACGAATCGCAAGGCAAGGCCAGGGGACGGCGCCGAACTTAGCCGAATAGCTCTTTGTGCCGGGCCCGG
>Ga0209415_10013619_pt1 | contig 13388 bp, 8 predicted proteins | sample PeaSoiSIISIP2007_FD_187696 | JGI IMG/M metagenome (GOLD analysis project Ga0209415, IMG submission 187696) | Peat soil microbial communities from Weissenstadt, Germany - SII-SIP-2007 (SPAdes) (version 2) | ecosystem: Environmental > Terrestrial > Soil > Wetlands > Peat | place: Germany... | reverse complement strand
CCCCATGCCGGCCCTTTTTGGGCCTCTGATTCTCCTTACGTCGTCTCCTACAATGGTTTGCGGAGAACTTTGTCACTGGCCCTGAAAACTGCCCGTTTTCCACCAATAAAGGTTGACTGGTAGTTGAGATTCTGTCTCAATACGGCCTCGATGGTTTGGCTGAGCAACAATGACTGAGGCCGCCACATCTGAGCGCGCGATTGCCCGGGGGGAGCCCAAGCTCAACCGGAAGCGGCCGGCTTCACTGTTGCGAGAGGCAACTGTTTGGCAGCCGGTCACGGACGGTTGGCGCCAGCTCTATGGCGGGTTTTACGACTTGGGTGTCAGCCTCGAATGGCAGGAGTTTGAACTGCCCCAGCCCTTCGAGTGGTCGCGTAGTTTTCATCCTGACAGCTTGGAGCTTTGCCTGAATTTGGCCGGCCACGGCTCGATTCGTTGCGGGGAAGGCGCCATGGATTTCGATCCCTTGACGGCGGGGTTCTACGCGCCGGGCCAACAACGGTTGCTGGCCTGGCGTGATTCCAACCAGCGGCATCGCTTCGTCACGATTGAGTTTTCGCCTCGATTCCTGCGCGAGCACTTGGCCTCGTGCGACGGCGCGCTTCATCCCTTGGTCGAGGGATTCGTGAGCGGCGACCCGTCCCGCGCCGGTTTGGGTGAAACCCACAGGCTCACCGCCGCGCAGGAACAACGGACGGCCTGGTTGCTGAATCCGCCGGTGTTTCAAGGGGCGCGTCCGATTTGGTACCAGATCCAGGTGCTGGAGCTCATGGCCGAGTTTTTCTTCGAGCGGCGACGCGATGACGAATTGTTCTGCGAGCGCCAGAAGCGGCTGGCGCGAGAGCGAACGGACCGGGTCGTGGCGCTTTTGCGGAAGAACCTCGTCGAACCGCCGAGTTTGGAAGAAATCGGACGTGAAGCCGGGTGCAGCCCGTTTCATTTGAGCCGGACGTTTTCAGCCGAAACCGGGATGACCATTCCGCAGTACCTGCGCAAGCTTCGCATGGAACTGGCGGCGGAACTGCTCCAAAGCGGCAAATACAATGTGACCGAGGCGGCGATGGCCGTGGGTTATTCCAGCCTCAGCCATTTCAGCCAGAGCTTCTGCCAGACGATGGGCTGTTGCCCCGGCTTGTATCCGAACCAGGCGCCGGCCCGGAAGGCGGCTTTGGGAAATGGTTGTGCTTGTGAACCTCTTCCTTGAACTCGGGCCGAATGGGGCATGGCCCCAACCCTGCCGGCGTGCTGAACGCTCCAAGTAAGCCCTGCCTGCCTTACGGCGTAAGCCGCAGAAAATCGACCCGGCGGACATAACCGGCGTCATTTTCGACGATGAAGATATTGCCTTGGGCATCCATGGTGACACTTCGGACCTCGCTGACTTTGTAGCCCGGCGAATAGAACCACTGGCCATCACCCGAATGGGAGCCAGCGTGGCCGTTGACAAAGATGTGCAGGATGCCCGCCGCATCAACGTAAAGGACCTGGCTCCCTTCGTCTGTGCCGAGCAGGCAACCGCCGGTGGGCACAGGCCACACGCCGCGCACCTGGTTAAGTCCGTTGGTGCTGGCCAGCGTCCCGTCCACCACGGCATGGGTGCCGCCATTGCCGAAGAGTGGGGTGGGGTTGCCGGCATTGGCGCCGCTCGTCGGCAGGAGATACACCTTGTTGGCCCCGCGGTCCGTCACGATCAGACCGCCCGCAGCATCGACGACGAAATTGCCCAAATCGTTGAAGCTGAAGCCGGGGTTGTTGACGGTCTCGATACCGCCCGCTGGGGTCCATCGCTCCACATTCTGTCCGTCGCTAAAGTAAGCCAGCGTCCGGTCGTCTTTGACCCACAGGCCCCGCCCGGTCGTGATGCCCTGGTCGTCCGTAAAGAGGGTGGTTAGGACCCCGTTCGTATCCAGCCACCGCACCTTGGCGTTGCCGGTGTCCAGGACATAAACCGCGCCGTCTCCTCCCAGCCAAAGACCGTTGGGAAAACTGAGCGCGACGTTCGTGCCAGGAGTGGGAGCGTTCGGGCCGTTGCCCGAGCCATGGGTCCCGGCGACGGTGTGGATGCGGCCGTCAGGTGTGAGCTGCAAGACAGAATGGCTGTTCTTATCGACGATGAACAGGTTGCCGGATTGATCCGCCAGGGCTATATGGGGACGGGACAACGCGGCGTTGGTGGCGAACCCCCCTTCGAAACTGGCACTCCAGTAATTCACCCCGTCCACCCCGCCGTCCTTGCCGCTCCCGGCCACGGTGCGCAGTTTCCCGTACGAGCGCGTCAAGTTGCTGAAGCCGCCCGGGTCGGCAGCCGAGATATCGACCGCCAGCAGCCGGTAAAAGGTAGTCTGCGGCGGCACGGTCAACTCGGCCTGGCCTGCCGCGCCGGTCGTGAAGGAGGCAAGCAGCGGGAGCCAAGGACCGTTCGGTGTAGCGGCGCTCTCGACCGTGCAGACCCCGGCGGCGAAGGCATTCGTCCAGCAGGCAGTCCAGCCGGCCAGGCTTCCCCGGCTCAACGCCGATATGAGAAAATCCGTCGCCTGGGGCGGCGCCAACACCACCTGGACGGTAAGGCTGGCGACGCCGCTGGTGACCGCGCCGTACTGGTTGGTCACCACCACGCGATAGCCGGCCTCGTCGGCGGCTTGTACGTCCGGCAGCGCCAGGCTGGGGCCGGTCGCGCCGGAGATGTTCGCGCCGTTCTTTTGCCATTGGTAGCCAAAGGCAAAAACACTCGCGGCCGTGACGCTGAGGCTCGCCTCGCTGCCATAGTTCACGACCTGGCTTTGGGGTTGCGCCAGGATGACGGGGCGCAGGTCCGGCACAAAATCGAGCCCGCGAAAAGCGGTGGCGCCCGAAACCGCCAGCACCGCCGGCACCGCTTCCGGCCCCGTATCCACAAGGCTAACCAGGCGGTTCGTGTTCGACGAGCTGCTATCCACCGTGGTGGCGTACACCACCGGTTCGGGGCCCGAAAAATCCACGGCCACGCCGTAAGCGCCCCTGCCGGCGCCTGTCGAGAGAGTGTAGGCCAATCCCCAGGTCCCGAGCCCGTTCGTCCATTTTTCGATGCCGCCCCCGGACGAGGTTCGCTCGTCTGCCACATAAGCCACCGTCAGGCCCGGGCTAAGGCCAAACCCGGCCGGCTGGCTCCCGGAGCCGGTCGCAAAGAGCAGGTTGGTCGGCGTGCCAGCCTCGGGCAGCCCGCCGCCCTGGAATGCGTAAATGCCGCCGACCCCTTTTTGCGTCGAGAAATACAGGCCCCCGCCCAGGGCCCGGACGGCGATCGTATTGCCGCCGCTAACTTGCACGTTCACGGGTGTCTCCGGGGGATGGAACCAGTAAGTGCCTTTGGGGGTTCCAGCGGTCCAGAAGTTGTTCGTCCCGTCGGCCGCGGCCCCGCGAATATTGTTGCCGCTATAAACCGTGCTGCTGGTCTGCATCAAGGTATAAACGCCTTGCGCGCTCACCGTGGCCAGGCCGCGTGGCACCGCCAGCCCCGTTTGGTTGGCCAGCGAGCCGATCACTGTGCCGCGCCCGGCGTGGTAGCCGGCGAAGGTGAGCAGCGTCCGGTCCAGCGAACGAGCCAAACCACCCTCGGAACTGGCCGTGCCACTGACGAGCAAAGCACTGTCGCCGGCATCCGGCACCGCGACGCTAGTCACCAGCGTCCCGCTGGGGGTAAATTGGTCGATATAGACCGTGTTCCCGGAGCCCGTCAGCGCCTGGCTGTTGTCGCCCACGCGCAACACTGCCAGGTTGCCCGGAGTGAAGAACGCGTTTTGAGCGGCAACCGCCAGCGGCAGGGCCAGGGTGGCCAGCGCGAGCCCCGGCTTAAAACCGGAAGCCATACCCCTGATGAGTAGCCGCCCTCCTCTTCTTAGATGTTCCGCACACCCCGCGACCGTATCCTGCGCGTCTCCCCACGTCAATTGCCGAAGGCCCGAGGAGCACCAGATGGTGCCGGCGGTATTGAGGCCGCGCACGGTCAATCCACTGCGCATGATCACTCCGGCGCCCAGGAAGCCGATGCCGGTGACGATCTGTCCGGCGATGCGCGTGGGGCTGGAATCGCCGGGGGTGAGTGTGGCCAGCATGACAAAGAGCGCGGAACCGACCGCCACCAAGGTATAAGTGCGCAGCCCGGCGGTGCGCTGGCGCCATTGACGTTCCACGCCGATGACCGCGCCGCAGAGCAGCGCACAGCCCAAACGCAAAGCGAATTCAACAGGGCTCAAAGGCTTGGGGGGGGCGAGCGAACCCGCCGCCCAATTCAATGGCTCTGGGCAGTCGCGGCGTGGCTTTGCGCCAGTTCTCGCTGGCGCTGGCAGCGCCGCAAATCCGAGAGCTGGTTGCAGACCTGTTCCAGCCAGCGCCCGAAAGGTCGCCGTCCCTCCACCCCTGCAGTCGGCTGCCGGTAGCCGAACGCGGGCGTTGCGGCCGGCTTCTCAAGTTCGCGCGTCCCTTTCATAGCGGCCTGTTGGCCGAGGGCGGCATAATCCCCGAAGTGGCCCTCACCTCTCCTTCGACCGTGATCGTTGTCATTTTCATGTATGTCCGCCAAGCTCGGCTCAGCCGGCTTTCTTTCACGCAACCGGCTGCCATCAGCCTGCCAGGACACTGTAGCCCGCCGCTGAGCCGGGTGTTACTGAAGATTACCTGAAGAATTCTTAAGCCGCGGCTGATTCTACTGCCTCGCCCCAGCGGGCGGCGGGTTGGTTTGGACTCCTTGGGCGCCGGGGCTTGAGCCCTCGTGCTTTCGCGAACCGGAGAAGACGCGGGCGAACTTCAGGCCGATCAACGAGAGGAGAATCAGCAGGTAAATTCGCAGCGCCCAAAGGGCAATCCGGACCATGCGTGTCGTTTTAATGCGCGGCACAATTCAAGCTCAAGTGGGGAGTTCGATTCTCGCGTCTTTCATCAGGTCCTTGTAGCGCACGATACCCAGGAGGTGATCGTGCGCGTCCACTACCGGCAACATCCGGAACTGGTATTTGGCCAGCAGCCCCACCACGTCGGCCCGCAGGCAATCCCGGTCGGCGGCCACCACCGGCGAGGTCATCAGTTCCCCGAGGGTGGCGTCCTCGGACGCAATGACCAGGTCGCGCAAGTCCACTACCCCGAGCAGCAATTTGTCCTCGCCGACGATGACGTAGAGGTAGGAGATGCTCTTTCGTTCGCCGGGGGAGGTCCGGAGCGCGCGCAGCACGTCGCCGGCCTTGGCCTCCTTGGGAAAGGCCAGGAACCGGTCGCTCATCAAGTTGGAGGCGACCACGTCGGCGTTGGAGAGCACCGCCTCGACCCGCGCGGCGCGCGCGGGCGCAAGGCATTTCGCCAACTCGGTCACCTTCTCATGCGGCAGTTCGGAGAAGAGATCGGCCACCTGGGGAACCGACAGCTCCGCCAGGACCAGGCGGGCCTTTTCCTCGCGCAGAAAAGCCACGAGCTGGCGCTTCGCGCGCGGCTCCGCCTCGACGAGCACTTCGGCCGCCTTGCGCGGCTCCAGGGCCGTGAACATCGCCTGCTGTTCGTCCCCGGAGAGGACCTCGAGCGCATCGGCCAAATCCTCGCCGGGCAACTCCAGCGCCCGCTCGCGGGTGACCGACAGAGTAACGACGTCCTTGCTGTGGTCCTCCACCGAAAGCGGCTGGACGTAGCGCCAGGAGATCAATTTGTCCTTGCCGGAAATGAATCCATCCAAGCCCCATCGCCGCAGAAAACCGTTGAAGGAAATATCCACGTGCACCAGGATCATGCGCCCTTTGGAGTAGAGCACGTGGACGTCGTTGACCACCTCCGTGCGCCGCCCATCGGTGTCCAGAATCGTCTGACCCATCAGGTGTTCGTTGAGCAGAATCCAGCCTTGCTGATCGACAAATGGAGGATAGGGACCGCCGCCCTCGCTGGGGGCGACGACGATGGCTTCGTCCTCGATGCGCACCACTTTCTCCCAGGGGATGAGTTCCGAAGGATAGCCTTTGCCATGCTCGATGTAAAGGCCGACCGCCACGGGATACGGCTCCGAAAGCCGAAAGACCAGGTCGGTCAGGCGGCCGTTCTTTTTGTTCGTCTGGTCCAGGCGAATCCGGCGGTTGAGCAGCTTCGAGAAGTATAAGAGTTGGTAATCCTCGAAAGCGGCACAGGGCGCCGCCGGCCTGGCGGCCGGTGCCTGGTTGTCTTGGGCGTGGTTCATGGGAGGCGCTTCCTAGCCAAACCATTCCGGAAACAATACCGAAACCCCGTAGGCCGTCGAGATGATAATCACGAAGGCCGTGATCGACCAATTGGCGATGTTCTGCCAGCGCGTGTTGACGTGCTCGCCCATGAGCGGCTTATCATTGAGAAGCAGGATGAGAAACATCAGCGCCGCCGGCAGCAGCGTCACCGCCACCACCTGGACGAAGATAGTAATGATGTTTTGCACCTCCACCCTGGCGACGAGCGACACCACGCCCGCGGACATCAGCATCAGCACATAAGCCACATAGAACCACGGCGCCTCGCGCACGGTCTTGTTGAGGGAATGGGCCCAGCCGAAGACCTCGCCCAGGGCCCAACTCGTGGCCAGCGAAATGCACAGCGAGCCCAGCAAACCCGCATCGAACAGCCCGACCGCGAACAACACTTTGGCCCATTGTCCCCATTGGCCGTGCAGCACCTGGGGCATGGCCGCCGCCGTCTTGGCGGCGGAATCGATTTCCCGGTAGCCCTGGCCCTGGTCCGGGTTGAAATAGAACACCCCGGCCGTCGCGATGATGATAAACGCCGCGACCACGCAGGTCATGAACGAGCCGAAGAAGGTGTCAAATTTCCCATACTTGATGTCTTTGATATCCATCCCCTTGTCCACTACGGCCGACTGCTGAAAGAAGATCTGCCAGGGCGTAATGGTGGTGCCGATGTTGGCCATGATCAGCGTCAGCAGCGCCACCCCCGACATGCCCAAGCTGAAATTAGGATGGTAAAAGCCCCGCCCCACCGCACTCCATCCTTCCTTCACGTTGCCCGTTTGCATGGCCCAGATGGCCGCGGGAATATAGACCAGGTTGAACAGGCAAAAGAACAGCGTGATCTTCTCGAACGTCCAATAGCGGCCGCTGACCACGATCCCCAGCATCAGGAAGGTCACCCCGAAAAAGGTAACCCCCGACGGGATGTTGAAGAGGCTCATCGCCTGGGTCATGCCGATGTATTCAGTCACCAGCGTGAGCCAGTTGATCACCGCCAGATCGAAAATGGAAAACCAGCCCCAGAATTTGCCGAACCCGTCGAAAATCGCCTCCGCGTGGCCGCGCTTGGTCACTGCGCCCAGACGCACGGTCATCTCTTGCACGTAATACGCCATCGGCACCAGGATGATCATCGCCCAAAGCAGGTTGAACCCGGTCTTGGCGCCCGTCTGCGCGTAGGTCGAGATGCCCCCGGCGTCGTTGTCGGCTATCATGGTGATGATGCCGGGTCCCAACGCCGCCAGGAACAATAGCGTCCGGCGGTTGAGCCGGCGGACCTGGTGAATGCTCTTGCTTATCCAATACATCGTGGTTTTCCAGCGATCTTGCCAACCACCCGCACTAACCACTCCGCACAGTAGCCCTCCGCCCGCACAAGCGTTACTGAAGAATTCTTAAGGTTCTGTAGAAATCGACTGAGCAGTTATTCAGCTTCGTGCGTTTCCTCAGCCGGAGGCAACCGCTGCCGCCTGCCACGGAACCGGCTCCACGCGTTAAAAAGCACTTCCTGATCGCGCTTCGTGACCCCCACCTTGCTGAGCACAGCAGCATCCTGCCCACGTAGAAACACCAAATCATTCTCCGCTTTCCTATACCTCTCGTCAGCCGCGGCAAGTTGCGCGCTGCTGGCATCAACCACGGGTAAAAGGAGCCGCTCGATTTCAGAGGGAACGAGTTCCAGGACCCCACCCCCGTAATGCCGTCCCTCCATTTCCGCCGTCAAGCAAGTAAGACTATTCACGAAACTCAAGACCAGCGCCTCAGAGGTCGCCCGCAGAGGCTTGATTCGATAGGCCGTGTCAGTTGTATATGCTCCGGCGCGGTTCAGCACCAACCGCGGGATGTTGTGCGCACGTTTGAGCATTGCCACGGGAGCGACGTAAACTGACGGCACCTTGTACCACGGCGCTCGCACCCGACATTTGTATCGAGTCTCCAGTTTCTCAGTTAAGCCAGCCTGCAAATATCGCCGCACATTGGCCGGCAAATCCTCGACGCTCTCCTCTTGAAACCACAAGAAGTTTGTGGGCAACCCGGCTCGCCTGTTCGCGGCGTGGTCCGCTTGGGTATACACCAAGCCCTGCACATGCTCACTGCGCCCAAACATCGGGTGAGCCCACCGCTCCAGCCCAAACCCCTCCACGACCTTGTCTGGCACCAGGAAAAACTTATTCGCTCCCGTCACAATCCCCACGTCCACGCTGGCCTGCTCGCTGAATGCTCGGACCCGTTCGTCCGCCCGCAGCTCCGAAACCAGCGCTCGCTCTTCCCGCGTCAGAAACACCGGCATCCACTTTCCCTCGATCGTGCTGCCATTGGTATAACCCGCGCCCTGGAACATCGCTTCGGGGTCTCCGCCGAGCTGCTGCCGCCCTCGCACGGGAACCACCGCTACCCCCTGGGACCGCTCCGCCCGCTCGTATTTCTTCTCTGCCAGCAGCAAGACCGTACCCTGTAAAGTCTCGCCGAACCAGATTTCCTCAGGGTCCAGAATCAGAATCCGCGAGCACTGCTCAGCCAGGAACCGCCGCAAAGACTGCGCATGCGGAATATGGAAAACCTCCGAAGGCACCACCATCCCAAGTCGCCCCCCAGGCCGCAGCAGCGCCAGGGCTGCGATTACGAAAGGCACCCAGGCATTGGTGTGCTTAGTGAAAGGCAATCCGAAACGCCCGAAAACCTTCTCCGCAAGCACTTGTTGCTCCTCGGGCAGATACTGGTATCGAATGAACGGCGGATTACCTAGGGCTCCATCGAACGCCTCAACTTCCCGAGCGTGGAAAAGGAACCACCGCAGGAAATCCCCGACATGTACCTCGAGGCGTGCGGCGCCCGTCCGTGTCTTCGCCTTAGCCGCCTCCTCTGGATTGATCTCACACGCAAAAACAGTCTTCAACCTCGCGCTTGCCCTCTTCTGGATCGCCTCCAGAAACGCCCCATCGCCGCAGCTTGGCTCCAGCACTCGTTGCGGTCTCACCACCCCAACCCACCGCGTCAGAAAGTCGGCGATATCCGCGTCCGTGTAGAAGCCGCCGCGCAATTTCTGCGCCGTCTCGAACTGCATGAAATTCATGGGATCCGGACCAGGCGCCGTCAGAGGAGCCGGAGCAGGAGAGTCAAAGTTCCTATCCCGCCGAAGCCAAGGCCAAAGTTGGCGAGCACGAGCCCCTTGTGATGCTTGAAAAGCTCGCCCAGCACGGCGTGCGCGGCCAGGAACAGAAATCCGCCCCCCACGTGCGCCACCACGGCGTCCAGCCAAAACCCGCTGACCCTCTGCAAGAAGAACCAGCCGAGGATGCCCCCGACCAGGGTCGTGCCCTCCACCGTGGCCACGCGCAGCAGGGTTTGGGCTCGGTTAAATCCCGCCCCAAGCAAAAGCGCGCCCAGGGCCAGGCCCTCGGGAACTTTATGAACGCACACTGCCATTACCAGCGAAAGGTCCAGCATCCGGCCTCCGGGCGCGCGCGTTGCCTCCGCCTCGTGGCCCGCCGCCAGCGCCAGGCCGTCGGCGGTGCAGTGGATGGCCAGCGCCAGCATCATCGCGCTGGCGATCTCGCTGAACCGATGGGTCGTCGCCTCGTCGAAATGGCTGGCCGCACACGCCGGGCATACGTGATAGACGTACTTGGTGACCACTGCGAAAACCCCGTAGCCGGAACCGAGCGCGAGCAACACCCCCCACCAGCGCAGTGCCTCGAAGCTTTCCGGCACAATCGCGAACACCGTTACTCCCAGCAGCGTCCCCGCCCCAAGGCTGATCAGCGCGCACAACCGCCGGTGTGATGTCCCCAACGACGCCCCCAGCGCCCCGCCGCCAACCGCCAGCACAAACGCCGCCAAAACATATCCGATCGACAGATTCACGCCAAACGATAGAAAACACCACCCGCGCCCCAATGCAAGCAAGGTTTCTTCTCCGAGGCCGTGCAGGGTGTCGCCTGACAGCGGGATTAGGCAATACCCTACAAGAGAAATGGACCTCACCCAATAGACAGAGACGCGTCTGCCGCTATGGTGGAGGATAACCGGGGAATCCTGATGAACCGCTAGCGCGAGACCGCATCCGTTGGCAATTAACTAACGATGAAAAACCCATTGCCGCTTGACCAGAGAGCAGCCGCGGTGGTTGTAGTGGTTGGGGCCTTGCTTTGCGCTGGCGTCCTGATGAGCGCCGGGTGCCGGAAGCCTGCAAACCCCAATTCGCCGCCGGCTTCGGCTTCGGCTGCCAACTCCTCTCCCTCCCAAACGACCGTGGATTTGGCCCCCGGTCAACTCGAGGCGATCAAAATCGAAGCGGTGGGCACCTACCTTTTCCCGGTAGAGAAAAAGGCCGTCGGGACCATCGACTTTGACGATGACCTATCGGTGCAGGTCTTTCCGCCCTATCAGGGGAAGCTCCTCAAGACCTTCGTCGAACTCGGAGACGACGTTCAGAAGGGGCAACCGCTGTATACGATTGACAGCCCGGACCTCGTCCAGGCCGAATCCACCCTCATCGGCGCCGCCGCGACGTTCGCGCTCACCAGCAAGGAACTGGCCCGCGCCAAGGACCTTTTCGGAACCAACGGAGTTTCCGAGCGAGAACTCGAGCAGGCGACCTCCGACCAACAGACCGCCGAAGGCGCTCTCAAAGCCGCGCGGGACGCGGTCCGGGTGTTCGGTAAGAGCGAGGCGGACATCGATCGGATCACCGCCACCCGCCAGATTGACCCCGCGTTGGTCGTGGCCAGCCCGGTGAACGGACAGATCACCGCCAAGAACGCGCCGCCTGGACTTTTGGTCCAGCCGGGAACCGCGCCGGCCCCTTTCTCCGTCGCCGATCTCTCGGCCAAATGGATGCTCGCCAATGTGACCGAAAGCGACAGCCCGCTCTATCATTTGGGCCAGCCGGTTGAGGTCCAGGTGATGGCCTATCCCGGCCGCGTGTTCAAAGGCGAAATCTCAAAAATATACGCCACCGTCGATCCCGGCACCCATCGCGTCACCATCCGCTCGGTGATCGCCGATCCCAAACATGAGCTGCGTCCGGGAATGTTTGCCAACTTCATAATTCGAGTCCAGGACCCGGTCGAGTCGATCGCCATACCCATGAATGGCGTCGTGCGGGAAGGGGATGGGACGATGACCGCCTGGGTCACCACCGACCGCCGTCGCTTCTCACAAAGAACCGTCATAGTTGACCTGCAACGAGATGGCCGGTATCAGGTCCTCGAGGGCTTGCAGCGCGGCGAACTCGCCGTGGCCGATGGGGCCGTATTCCTGAGCAGCATGCTGCACGCCCCGCCGAGCGACTAGGCCGGCCATGTTGAGTTTCTCTGTCGAATTCCACTCGATGGCCCTTTCCCTCGGAATGGCGTCCGGTTATAAACCCCGTTGTGCTCAAAACTGTCATAGCTTTCTGCCTCAGCCGCCGCGCCATCGTGGTGTTCGGTCTGCTGGCCTTTGTCGGGACCGGGTTCTTCGCCTTTACGAAGCTCAACATCGAGGCCTATCCGAACCCCACGCCGGTCATTCTCGAGATCACCGCCCAGGCGCCGGGCCTTTCCGCCGAGGAGATGGAGCGTTACTACACCCGCGCCATCGAGATTGGACTTTACACGACGCCCGGCATCCAGGTCATCCGCTCGACCTCATTCTATGGTTTGTCCTTTGTGCGGGTCCTGTTCAAGTATGGGGTTGACTATCACTTCGCTTACGCCCAGGCGGCGATAGCGATGCAACAGAACATTAGCCTTCCCGGCGGCCAGGTGCCTCAAATCCAGCAGAACAGCGCGACCGGCGAAATCTATCGTTACGAGGTGGTCGGACCGAAGCACGTCGGGCTGACCAATCTGCGCACGATTCAGGATTGGGTCGTCGCGCGGCGGTTGATGACCATCCCGGGCGTCGTGCAAATCAACACCTGGGGCGGCACCACCAAGGAATTCGAGGTCGAGGTGGACCCTCAAAAGTTAGAAGCCTACAACGTCACCATACCCCAGGTGCTGACCGCCCTGGGCAACGCGAACGTCAACGTCGGCGGCCGCGAAATCCGCGTCGGCCAGCAGTCCATCAACATCCGGGGCGTCGGCTTGATTGACGACGGCGGCGGAGACGATCTGACCCAGGGCTACAAGATTGACGACATCGAGGACGTCGTCTTGAGCCAACTGAACGGCGTTCCGGTGCTGGTGAAGGACGTGGCTAAGGTCAAGGTGGGCTTTGTGCCGAGGCTCGGGATTTGCGGCCGGGACCAGGAGGACGACGTCGTGGCCGCCATCGTGGTGATGAGCCGGGTGGGGAAGACCGCCGAGATGCTGCCCAAGGTCAAAGCCGAGATTGCCAAGATGAACAGCGATGGAAGCCTGCCGGCGGGAGTCAAGCTGGTTCCCTTTTATGACCGCGGCAGGCTGACTTCAGTCACCACCCATACCGTTCTGCACAACCTCCTCTTTGGATGCGTCCTAGTGTTCCTCGTCCAATGGATTTTCCTGGGGGACCTCCGTAGCGCCATTGTCGTCGGGGTGAATATCCCCTTTGCGCTGTTCTTTGCCATCATGCTGCTGGTGCTGCGGGGTGAAAGCGCCAACCTCCTGTCTATCGGCGCCGTGGATCTCGGCATTATCGTGGATTTCGCGGTGATCCTCGTCGAGAATGTCTTCCGCAATTTCCAAAGGCCCCCCGGAGAAAGGCAAGTCCTGCTTCAGCGTCTGGCCGACGGGTTCTATGGGCCGGACCCGACCATGAGGCTGCATTCTGCGCCCAGCCACCCATGGACCGACCGCCTGCGGCTGATTCTGATCAGCGCCATGCAGGTGGACAAGGCGGTTCTTTTCTCGGCTCTCATCACCCTATCTGGCTTCGTGCCGCTGTTCACCATGGAAGGAGTCGAAGGGCAGATCTTTGGTCCCATGGCCCGCACCTACGGTTACGCCCTGGCGGGGGCGTTGATCTCCACCTTCACGGTCACGCCGGTCCTCGCATCCTTCCTTCTTCCTGAGCACGTGAAGGAAACCGAAACGCTGGTCGTTCGCTTCTTGCACCGCTCTTACAATCCCGCCCTCCGTTTCGCCCTCGCCCACCGCGCCCTCACGGTCGGCGTTGGCATCGCCTTTCTCGCCGCCTCGGCCTTCGTGGGCCTGCGGCTGGGCAGCGAGTTTCTCCCGCACCTCGAAGAGGGCAACT
>Ga0209415_10013618_pt1 | contig 13389 bp, 14 predicted proteins | sample PeaSoiSIISIP2007_FD_187696 | JGI IMG/M metagenome (GOLD analysis project Ga0209415, IMG submission 187696) | Peat soil microbial communities from Weissenstadt, Germany - SII-SIP-2007 (SPAdes) (version 2) | ecosystem: Environmental > Terrestrial > Soil > Wetlands > Peat | place: Germany... | reverse complement strand
GATGCACGTCATCGTCAGACCAGGACAGACCGCTCACGCCGGGCGAATGGCTCGCCGGTAGCTCGTGCTCCGATCCGGAAACGAGATTTCGGACGATCACCGGGAGGTTGACATCGATCGGTGGGCACGGCCCCGAGGCCGGACACCGTCCTGACCCCTCGCGCACGTAGGCGAGCTGTGTGCCGTCGGGGCTTACCGCCGGTTTGGCACCGTTGGCAACAAAGACGGGAGCCCCCCCGTCCAGTGAGACTCTCTCGATTCGAGCTGAATAGCGTGTTGATGTCAGGATCTCATAACCGATGTAGACAGCGTTGTCCGCCTTGGACACCGACATGCTCACCGGTTCGCCCCAGGTGGCAACTCCCCTCCCAGGAGCGACCAGCGTGCGAACGACCCTCCCACTGGCCGACAAGAGCACGATCGCACCGTCATGTCGTGCGGCGACGACCGCCATTCCGGTAACGGGAGAATCAGCGACTGCTTGTCGAGAACTCTTATGGTTTCCATTCAGGATCGGGATCAGGACGGCCAGCATGGCCAGGACGACGACGAGTGCGCTGGTGGATCGGCCTCGGATCCGGCGTGCACGTTGTCGGCGTTGAACGAAATCGATGGTCCGCTCGAGGGCATCGCCGCTGGGCTCGAAGTCCGTGAGAGCTCGATCAAGCCTTCTCTTCAGGTCAGTCATATCCGTCTCCCATGCCGCCTCGCAGCACTTCTCTCGCCCGATACAATCGAGTGCGGACCGATGCAGGTTTGATCCCCAGCACGTCGGCGACCTCGGCTGAATCCATTCCCAGCCATTCGACGAGAACCACGACCTGTCGTTGGGGGACCGAGAGGGATGCGAGCAGTCTCAAGACTTCGATTCGGTCTTCGACGACCTGGGCTGGATCAGCTCCCTCCCGGGCCCCTGAGGGGTGAATGACCGCGATGACCGCCGATCGACGAGCGCGCTTGCGGTGCAGGTTGAGCGCTGTCCGGTAGAGGTAGCCGCCCGGAGAGTCCATCGTCCGCACGCGGCTCCAGCGCTCATACACCCTGGTCATCGCCTCCTGAGCCAATTCCTCCGCCTCAGTGGGGTCACGCGTGAGCAGATAGAGGGCTTTCGCCAAGTCGCCATAGTGGGTCGTGAAAAATGCCACGAATCCCTGACTTGTCTCCGATTTCCCCTGAACGGCCGACAGATTCATGGCATTCCCCACATCCCTATAACCCTTGGGGATGGCAGAACGTTCTGCCAGGCAGGGGAAATCATCCAAGACGGGTCGCGCGCCTGCCGGCAATGGGACGGATCGTTCCTAGGCGAGAAGCGCTAAGACAAGAGGTCGTGTGGCCGGCTGGCAAGAGGGCAGGGACACGATCGACGCATCAATCGGCAATAAACGTTGGTGTCAGTTGCGCAGACAAGCATTGATCCCGGTGCCAGAACCCAGAACAGACCGGAGCGCTTTCCACATTTCCCACCCGAACGGAGGGGCAAATCCCGATCCTCGATCTAGCCTACGGACCATGCCATCCGAACGCATGATCGACTCTGCTGCCAACTACATCGCCGGCGCGACGCGTTGTAAAGAAGTCTGGGACGCGTGTTTCGAACAGAGTGCGGAGGGCGAGCGACTGACAGGGCGGGACCTGGTCGAGATGCACAGCGCTCGACTCGGCCTGATCTGGACGACGAGTACGACGGATCTCCCGTCCGCCCTCAACGTTCTGCGCTACGTGGAAGCAGCCGGTTCCCCAGGGGATGCGGGTCCCGACCACCGGCGCGATCAAGCCAGGCGCGTCCTGGAAGGCCTCATCGTGGACGGAACACTCGTCTCCTCGATCACGCCCCCCACGTTGCGGTAGGGAGGGCGGCGCTCAGCCCAGGGTGCGGACGGGGTCGGAGCCATCCCAGCCGACGGCGGCATCGTGCACCGTGGCGACCAGCCACCGGGTGGCATCGGTCAGCTCCATCACCTCGACCACCGTGCTCGTGACGCCTCCCGTGTCGTAGTAGGCGAATTGCGCCATACCGCCGGTATCGCCCGCATGGACGGACGCCCAGCCGGCACCTTCAGCGGCACGAGCGGCGGCATCGAAGTCATCGACCCACCAGGCCAGGTGGTGGAACCCCTCCCGACCGGCGTCGAGGAATTCCCGGTAGATGCTCGGCGACTCGTCCTCTTGTTGGATGAGCTCGACCTGCAGCTCACCGGAGTTGGCGAAGGCGATCGACACCACCGGCTCCGTGGGTGTGCCCCGGTATACCGAACCCGTTTGGGTGAGGTGGCGCAGTAGCAGCCAGGGTCCGACGCCCACGGCCAGCCACGCGTCGAGGGCGCGCCCGAGGTCGCGCACGACGTAGCCGTTCTGCCGAATGGGACCGGGCAGGACGGCTCGCGGCTGTGCAGCTTCCATAGGGCACACGTAGGGTACCCCCGTGGTCACGCCCGCCCCGCATGCCGACGGTCGCCTGCGCATGGCCTTCGTCGGATGCGGGGCCATCGCCGAGTGGCATCTGGCGGCGCTGCGGGCCGCGGCGCCGAGAACGGTGGTCACCGCCGCCGTCGACATCGACGGCGACCGGGCCTCGTCCATGGCCAAGGAGACCGGTGCCGAACCCTTCGGCTCCCTCGGCCACGCGCTGGCGGAGGGGACCTTCGATGCCGCCCTGATCATGGTCCCGCACCACCGCCACGAGGAGCTGGCCGTCGAGGCACTGCGGGCGGGCAAGCACGTGCTTCTCGAGAAGCCGATGGCTCCGACGCTCGACGCCTGCGCGCGCATCATGGACGAGGCCCGGCGGTCCCCCTCGGTGTTCCTCGTGGCCGAGAACGCCCAGTACTGGCCCGAGATCGTGCTGGCCAAGGACCTCATCGACGACGGCACCCTGGGCGACGTGATCACGGCCCGGGCGTGGCACTGCGCGGCGCCGATGCCACAGTTCCACGGCGCGAGCCACTGGCGGCTGTCGCTGGCCGAGGCCGGCGGAGGGGTGGCCATCGACGCCGGCTCCCACTGGTTGCGCCCTCTGCGGATGTGGTTGGGCGAATTGGTCGAGGTGGTGGCCACCACCGCCCGCCCCTACGTGGCCATGGAAGGGGAGTCGATGTGCCGGGCCCTGTGCCGCTTCGACTCCGGGGTGGTGGCCAGCTTCGACATCGTCATGTCCCCCGGTCCGGTGGCCCCTCTCCCGTTGTTCCAGGTCACCGGGAGCCGGGGCGAGCTGGTCATCGACGGCCTCGGACGGGTCAAGCTCTACGACGGTTCCGACCCCCGGGGCACGGTCGTGGGCCAGGGCGGCTACCTCCAGAGCTACGAGGGCCAGATGGCCGCCTTCGAGGCGGCCGTGCTCGACGGCGTGGCCCCGCCGGCCGGGGCCGAGACCTCGCTGGGCGAGCTGCGCGGGGCGCTGGCCATGGTCCGCTCGGCCGCCTCCGGTCGCTGGGAGGCGGTGTGGTAGCGGCGACGTTCGAGTACCGCGAGGCCCGGGTACTCGTCACGGGCGGCTCGAACGGCATCGGCCTGGCCGTGGCCCGGGCCTTCCGTGACGCCGGTGCCCACGTCACGATCACGGGCACCCGGGCCGCGGCCTCCGAGTACGACCATGACCTGTCCGACCTGCACTACCACCCGTGCCGGCTGCCCGACCCTGACGCCGTGAACGCCGTGGCCGGAGCGCTCGGCAGCCTCGACGTGCTCGTCAACAACGCCGGCCAGAACCTGCCCGGGGGCCGCAGCGAGTACGACCCCGAGGTGTTCGAGGAGGTCGTGGCGGTGAACCTCTTCGCCGCCTTCCGCATGGCCACGGCCTGCAAGGTGCTGCTCCAGGCGAGTGCGATGGAGGGTGGAGGTGCCGTGGTCAACGTGGGATCGATGTCCAGCTTCTTCGGCATCGAGTTCGTCCCCGGCTACGGCGCCGCCAAAGCCGGGGTGGTGCAGATGACGAAGACGTTGGCGGTGGCCTGGGCCCGCCACGGCATCCGCGTCAACGCGGTGGCGCCGGGGATCATCGAGACCAACATGACCGCCCCCATGATGGCCTTCGAGTCGCTCATCGATCCCATTCTCGAGCGCACCCCGATGCGTCGCCTGGGTACGCCGGGTGACGTGGCCCCGGTCGTGCTCTTCCTGGCGTCTCCCGCGGCGCGCTACATCACGGGCCAGACCATCCCGGTCGACGGCGGCTTCTCGGTCCAGGGATGACGACGCGGCCCCGGATCCGCATCACCGACCTCGCCGAGCCCCGGCTCACGGACGTCCAGCGCGCCGCGCTGGACCACGGCGAGCGCCACCCCGTGTCATTGACGGTGGAGGCGGTGCTCGCCGCCGCCGTCGAGCGCACAGGACTCGAGAACTTCGGGGCGGCCGACTTCAGCGAGCGCCTGGCCCGGTGGCTGGCCGAGGTCGACGGCGACCCCGAACGCACGGGATTGGGCCGTCTCATGCTCTTCCGGGACTGCATCCGCTACGCCAGCAACCGCCTGCGCATCGGCGACCTGCTCGTCCGCCATCCCGAGATCCTCGAGGTGGAGATCGCGGCGCCGATCATCGTGGTCGGCCTTCCCCGTTCCGGCACCACGCATCTGGTCAACCTGGTGGCCGCCGACCGCCGCCTCAGGTCGCTGCCGTTGTGGGAGAGCTACGAGCCGGTCCCGGACCCCGACGAGGATCGGGGGCACGGGGACAGCGCGGACCCCGGATCCGATCCCCGCTACCGGCGGGCCGAGGAGCAATGGCAGGGCATGGAGGCGATGCTCCCGCACATGGCGGTCATGCACCCCATGCGCCCCGACCACGTCCACGAGGAGCTCGAGCTGCAGTTGCCCGACTTCTCGAGCTACCAGCTCGAATGGGTGGCCCGCGTGCCGCAGTGGCGTGACTACTACCTGGCCCATGACCAGACCCCGCACTACCACTACCTGAAGACAGTGCTCCAGATCCTCCAGTGGCGCCGACCGGGGGAACGCTTCATCCTCAAGTCTCCGCAGCACCTCGAGCAGCTGGGGCCGTTGGCGGCGGTCTTTCCCGATGCGATCGTCGTGGTCACCCACCGCGACCCGGTGTCGGTGGTGCAGTCGGCGGCGACGATGATGGCCTACGCCGCCCGCATGAGCTACACCACAACCAACCCCGACTGGTACCTCACGTACTGGACGCAGCGCATCCGGCAACTGCTCGAGGCGTCACTGCGCGACCACCATCTGGTCCCGGCCGACCGGCGGGTGGACGTGCACTTCGACGAGCTCATCGCCGACGAGATGAGCAGTGTGGAGCGCATCTACAAGGTGGCCGGGCTCCCCCTGACCGATGCCGCCCGGGCCCAGATCGGCGCCTATGGCGCCGGCCATCCCCGCGACAAGGAGGGCCAGGTGGGCTACGACCTGCGCGCCGACTTCGGCGTCGAACCGGGACAGGTCCGTTCCCACTTCGATTTCTACCGGGACGCTGTCGGCGTGCGGGAGGAGGTGCTGTGAGCACGTCGGCGGTGGACCGGCTCATCGACGAGCGGCCCGGCAAGGAGCTGCTCGCCCCCGTCTACGACGACCCGGCCCACCCGGTGACCGACTTCCTGTACCGCTCGGGCGGGACGACCGCCGCCTACATGCTCGTGTCCGACGCCGGCCGTGTCATCGTGAACACCGGCCTGGGCTACGAGGCGCCCCATCACAAGCGCGTCTTCGACGCCGTCTGTCCCGGCCCGACGCCCTACATCGTCACCACCCAGGCCCACGTCGACCACGTCGGTGGCGTGGGCTTGTTCCGTGAGCCCGGTACCCGCTACGTGGCCCAGGGCAACAACCAGGCTTGCCAGCACGACGATGCGCGCATCGCGGCGCTACGCCTGCGGACGGCGGGCATCTGGTTCGACGTGAGCGGCCGCCGGGCCCGGGAGATCGCGGCGCAGAACCCCGGCGTCACCATGCGCCAGGACGCGCCCGTCCCCGACGTCACCTTCGACGATCGCCTCGATCTCAATGTCGGCCGTCTCGACCTCGAACTCATCTCCACGCCCGGCGGCGAGACCATCGACAGCTGTGTGGTCTGGCTGCCCCAGCACGGGATCTGCCTCATCAGCAACCTGGTCGGGCCGCTCTTCCCGCACTTCCCGAACCTGAATACGCTGCGCGGCGACCGCTACCGGTTGGTGGAGCCGTACCTGGCGGCCGTCCGCCGGGTGCGGGAGCTCGGACCGTCGATGCTCGTGACGGGACGCTACGAGCCCATCGTCGGGCGGGAGCTCATCGATGCGTCCCTGGCCCGCCTGCACGACGCCGTCGAGTACGTACACACCGAGACCCTCGCCGCCATGAACGCCGGGCAGGACGTGGCGACCATCATGCGCGAGGTGCGCCTCCCTGAGGCACTGCGCGTCGGGCAGGGATACGGCACGGTGGCATGGGGCGTGCGCACGATCTGGGAGACCTACATGGGGTGGTTCCACCTGCGCTCGACGACCGAGCTGTACCCGCTGGAGCCGGCGGCGGCATTCGCCGAGCTCGTCGACCTGGCCGGCGCAGATGCCGTGGTACAGCGGGCCCGGACCAAGCTGGCCGACGGAGATGCGGGGACGGCCGTCCATCTGGCCGAAGCCGTCCTCCGCCACCAGCCGGACCATGTCGGTGCCGTCGACGTGATGATCGATGCCCACCAGACGCTCCTCGACACCGGCGGCGACGTCAGCTTCTGGGAGAGCGGCTGGCTGCGCCACCAGATGGAGCGCTGGCGCCTGGCACGGCCGGGATGACGCCGGTGCCGTGCTCCTCGACCTGAGCAGCTACTCGGCGACGTGGTGGACCGAGGCGTCGATGCTCCTCGCCCACGGATCGAAGAGGCGCACGGTCTGCACGACATGGACGGCCAGTTCGTCGGCCACCTGGTCGGTCAGACGACCGTCGACGAAGAGCTCGACCAGAAGCCCACCGTCGCGGCGCCTCACCTCCACGTCGACCGCCGTCTCATCCAGGCCTCGCTGACGCAGCTCCGCCAGCGCCGTGACCAGAGCCTTCATCGAGTGCAGGGGGAGTATGGACTCATGCACTTGACCCACGGCCTTGACGGCGTCGAAGGCGGTGGCCTTGGCCGCCGCCCACCGCTTCAAGGAGTCGTTCGGCCGGTCGATCAGCACCAGGGGTATGCGTCGCCTGATGGCGCACAGATTGCCGTCACCGAGATGGTCGTCCGTCGGCTGCGGCCCCACGCTTACCACGACGTCGATCGGATGATCGTCGAGGGGACACGACGCCCCCCGTAGCGCGGCGCACGGGATATCGGGTCTGACCACGTCTCGACAGCCATGGACCACGTGTCCGTGGGACTCGAGAGCCTGGGTTACGGCGGTGGCGGACGGTGACTCCCTGTCGGCGATCAGGATCTCCATGACACTCCTCGTCGTCCACCGGGCACGGTGCCCGCTCACCCAGCGTCGGCCTTCTCCGACGGGGGCGGTAGGTCCAAAGGTCCCAAAGATCCGAGATTCCAGGTCAGCCGTGACTTGTGGCCCGCCCGACCGCGTCCAATATGCGAGCCGACACCTCCGCAACGTCGACGTCCTCGGCCATCGACACACGGCCCGGTTCAGCACCCGGCCGTCGATCGATCACCGTTTCCCCCGTGGTGAGGAGGCCGACGGTCTCGCACCGGGCGGAGCCGGTCGTCCACGTGAACAGCTCAGGCGAGGTCATGGCGATGGCGGCCACCGCGTCATGCGGGAGGAAGACCCCGTCACGGTCGAGAATGAAACCAACTGCTTCGGCCAGAAGTCTCCCGAGCGTCCCGGCCGTGCGAAGAGTTTCGAGGTCGCTCGTCGTCCATCTGAACCGCGCCGTGATGTCGGGGGGGACCATGCGAACGGGAACGCCACTTCCCAGCACCCGGTCGGCGGCGGGAGGATCCATCCAGGCGTTGAATTCCGCCAGTGCCGTCATATTGCCTCCGACAGCGACGGCACCACCCATCCAGACCACCTCGGAAATGCGGTGACCCTCGTTCACTCCACGGGCGACGACGGTGAGGGCGCCGCTGCAGAACACCGGTCCGTCAAGATCCCGGAATCCCTCCGTCGGAACGTCCGCCGGTTCGAGCGTCGACGCACGACCTCCGAAACAGTCCGGTCCATGGAAGGGATCTCGACCGGCTGGGTACGACGATTCGAGACCCCGCTCCGCTCCGAGTCGTACCGGCACCGAACTTCCGAGGGTGGCCATGAGGCGACGGGTCGTCGTTGCCGTCGTCCCCATGTCCATGCTGCCTTCGGTCGCCACAACCTGCGCCAGAGGCACCCCGAGCCCGACGAGCACCGCCAGGGCCACCGCATCGTCGAGGCCCCCGTCGACGATGACGTGAACGGCTCGATCCATCGGCACTCCTACGAGTCGAGGAACCGCAGCACGGCCAGGACCCGGCGGTGGTCCGACTGGGAGACGGGCAGGTCGAGCTTGGCGAAGATGTTGGCCACGTGCTTCTCCACGGCCCCCTCGGAGATGACGAGCGTGGTGGCGATGGCGGCGTTGGAGCGGCCCTCGGCCATGAGAGAGAGCACCTCGCGCTCCCGGCCGCTCAGCCCCGAGAGCGAGTCGGTGCGGCGGGAGGCTCCGAGCAGCTGGGTGACCACCTCGGGGTCGAGGGCGGTGCCCCCGGAGGCCACCCGTACGAGGGCCTCCACGAAGTCGCTCGTGTCGGCCACCCGGTCCTTCAGCAGGTAGCCGATGCCGGCGGCGTCGTCGGCCAGCAGGTCGGCCGCATAGCGGGTCTCGATGTACTGCGAGAAGAGGAGGATCCCGAGGCCCTGGTGGCGCTTTCGCATGTCGATGGCGGCGCGCAGGCCCTCGTCGGTGAAGGTGGGCGGCATGCGGATGTCGATCACGGCCACGTCGGGACAGTCCCGCTCGATCGACGCCCGGAGCCCCTCGGCCTCGCCCACCGCGGCGGTGATCTCGAAGCCGCGGTCGGCCAGTAGCTGGACCAGCCCGTCGCGGAGAATCGCCGCGTCTTCGGCGATGGCGACGCGGATGGAGTCGGTCATCTACGCGTGCAGGGGGAGGTCGATGGTGATCACGGTGGGGCCCCCGGCCGGGCTCGTGATGTGGAGGCGGCCGTCCACGGCGTGCACCCGGTCGGTCAGGCCCGACAACCCGCTGCAGGCGGAACCGACGAGCGCCAGTTGCGCTCCCCCCTGTCCGTCGTCGCGGACGACGATGCGCAGCCATCCCCCCTGTTGGACACAGCTGATGCTCGCTCGCGAGGCGTGGGCGTGCTGCACGATGTTGGCCATCAGCTCGGCCACACAGAAGTAGGCGATGGCCTCGATGGCGGGGGTGGGACGGTCGGTCAGCACGACCGTCACCTCGCTCGGCACCGTGCTCCGGGCGGCCAGAGTGGACAGTGCGCCTTCGAGGCCGATGTCGAGGGCGGGGGGATGGATGCCCCGAGCCAGGTCGCGCAGCTCGACGATGGCCTCCTTGGCTCCCCTGTGGGCGTCGTCCACCAGCCGGCGGACCTGGTCGAGATCGAGCCCGCCACCCTCCTCGGCCAGCTTCTCCTTGGCCTGGCCCAGACGCATGGCCACCGCCACCAGCTGCGCCTGGGTCCCATCGTGCAGGTCGCGCTCGATCCGGCGGAGCGTGGCCGCCGATGTGTCGAGGGTCTGGGCCCGGGCATGCTCGAGAGACCGCACCCGGGCCGTCATGGCGTCGGGGGCGAGCAGGACGCGCATGAGCCTGCGGTCGACGTAGACCACGGCCCGCATCGTCCACGGTGCCACGAACACCAGGATCACGCCCGTCACGAAGATGAACAGTCCGTGGAAGAACCCGCTGTCGCCGACCGAGAGGTAGCCGGGTTGGAAGAGGTTCAAGAAGACGCCGAATTCGGGCGGGCGCGTCGCCCCATGGCCCCAGAGGGGGTAAACGAGGCAGAAGAAGGCGTCCACCCAGACGCTGAAGGCGAACCAGACACCGAAGGCCGACAGCGGGATCTTGACCACCGAGTAGGCGACGGCCCGCCACCCGACCGTGTCCCGGAGCGCCGATTGCAGCCATCCGAAGAAGCCGGGTCGGGCGGCGAAGGGCTCGGGCTCCTCGATGTGCTCGTCCAGGAACGAGCGGGCGAGATTGCGGTGGAATCCCCCGATCCCCCTCGCCCCCCGCAGCGACCCGGCGATGACGACGAGGCCGATGAAGGTGATGGCCAGAGCCACGCCCGACAACATCGTGAAGGCGATGAAAGCGAAGCCGACGACGGCCAGGAGGGAACTGAGGACGAAGAAAAGCAGCTCGGACCACGACCGCCGGGCGAACGGTTCGTCCCACACCCTGCGGGCGATTCTGTGGATCTGCTCCACACGGGCTTCGGAGAGCACGATCACCTTTTCGTTGCCTCCCAGCCGGAACTGCACTCGCACCCCGTTCGCATCGACGTCTCCCGCCATCATGCGTCACGCCGGGCGATCAGCACAGCCGCCAGGCCGAGAACGACGGTGGTGTACAGCGCCATCAGGAGCAATCCCTCCGGGGCCGATACCTGGCCCGCCTGGGGCACGGTGGCTGACACCGAGTTGGCCAGCATCCCCACCGGCGTGTACCGGACCGGCGTCCCGGGGAGGTTATGGATGAGCAGCGGAATCAGAAAGGTGATCCCGACGTAGGCGGCCATCGCCCCCGCCGTGTGGCGGATGATCACGCCCAGGCCGAGGGCGAGGAGGCCGAGAAGAGCGAGGAACGCCCCGGAGAGGGCCACGGCGCGCAGCACCCCCGGTTGGCCGATGGTGGCCGACGATACGCCGCCGGCCGACAGGACGGCCTGGCCGATCCAGAAGCAGGTGAACGTGAGCACCTCGCTCACGGCCAGGGCGATCGCCCCCACCACAAGCACCTTTCCGACCAGGAACAACCGGCGGCGCGGGGTGGCGGTGAGCGAGGACCGGATGGTCCCCGTGCCGTACTCGCCCGTGGCGGCCAGTATCCCGAACACGCCGATGGCGAGCGTGGCCAGGGCCAGGCCGGTCAACGCCGAGTTGGTGGCGTCGAAACCCCGGTAGAACCCGGGTCCAGGGCCGTGGTGAACGTTCGCCGTGGTCAGGATGGTGACGGCCACCGTCCCCACGGCCGTGACGATCAGTGTCCAGAACGTCGACCGCAGGGATGCGATCTTGGTCAGCTCCGACCGCACCACCTGGCGCAGTCCGTAGCGACCGCCCGGCATTCTCAAAGTACTGATGTACATCACGACGCCTCCTGGGTCCGGTATTCCACCGAGTCGAGGGTCAGTTCCATGAAGGCGTCCTCGAGTGACGCCCGCATGGGGACGAGCTCGTGCACGGTCAGCGCCCGGTCCGCCGCCAGGTCACCGACTTCGGCCGCGGTCATGCCCATCACCACGAGGGCGCCGTCTCTCTCCACCGTGACTCCCGCACCCAGCTTCTGCAGGGCGGCCACGAGGTCGCCGGACGAAGGGGTGACCACCCGCACCGCATCGGCGGCGTTGCGAGCGGTGAACTCCTTCACGCTCGTCTCGGCGATCAGAGCGCCGCGGCCGATGACGACCAGTCTCTCCGCCGTGAGGGCCATCTCGTTGATCAGGTGGCTCGAGACGAACACCGTCCGTCCCTCGGCCGCCAGGTCCCGCAGAAGATGACGGACCCAGCGGATGCCCTCGGGATCGAGACCGTTGATGGGCTCGTCGAAGAGAAGCACCCCGGGGTCTCCGAGCAGCGCGGCGGCAATCCCGAGGCGTTGTCCCATCCCGAGTGAGTACTTGCCGGCTCGGTTGTCGGCCACCGACGTCATTCCCACGATGTCGAGCACCTTTTCGATCCGCCCCACGGGAATGTCGTTCGTCTTGGCCAGACACCGGAGGTGGTTGTAGGCGCTGCGGGCGGGATGAAAGGCCTTGGCGTCGAGCAGGGCACCGACGTCGCGCAGGGGCCAGCGGAGCTCCTCGTAGGGCTTACCGTTCACCAGGGCGGTACCGGACGTGGGGTTGTCGAGGCCCACGATCATCCGCATGGTGGTCGATTTTCCCGAGCCGTTCGGGCCGAGGAAGCCGGTGACGACACCGGGGGTGACGTCGAAGCTCAGGTCGGAGACGGCCACGGTCTTGCCGTAGTGCTTGGCCAGTGAGCGGGCAGAGATCATGGTTCTCACCGTACGGAACCTCGGCCCCGGTGAGAATGCCGCTACCGGGCGTCTTGTGCTGGGGCTAGCCCCCCTGGCGTCGCTACCAGCGCCTCATAGACCCCGCCCGCGAACGAGAGAAATGGCAGCCCTGCCACTAGCCCGAGGCGAGGTGCGGGCGGAAGATCCCCGGTGAAAGACACGAGCGCCAGCGGGCTCCGTGCAGAGGAGGGGGTGGCATGACCTTCGATGTTCTCGCCATCCGGACAGCGGATCAGGACGCCGGGACGATGTACCCGGTTATCGGCGGAGACGGCCTGTCGGTCGTATTGGATGAGAGCGACGGAGACGACCTATTGGTAGTGGAGGCGACAGCTCTGACAGTGGGAGAACTCACGGCAACGGGGCTTCGACGGATCAATCGGGTTCAACAGATCAAGGTCGACACCATCATTTCCGACTCACGGGTGGCCATGGCCTGCGCCAAGCTCGACCGGGGAGGCGGTTGGGTGGGCTTCGACGAAAGCGCGTCCGTCATGGATCGCGGACTCAATATCTTTGCCAAGGCCCGCGCCGCGTACCGGAACAAAGGCAACGGGAACAATGGCAAGATGCTCGTTGGCCACGTCCGTTTCCCCTGGCTCTCTCAGGTAGGTGGCCGCCCTCGTCAAAGGCTCCTGGGAGAGGAGTGCCTCCGCATGGTCCTCGGTGAGAACTGTGGTGGGGGTAGGCGCCTTCTGGCCGTCGATGTGACGCTGCCCAAGACCGTCGATTCATTACACGTCGCCCAAACGATCGCCCGGCGCGCGGCGCGCTTCCGACTCGAGCAGACGGACGTACCGGACGAGCATGTCGACGCTCTTCACGCCCTGGTGGCCGCCGAGCGCCTGGTCCCGGAGCCCACGCGCTTCGCGATGTACACGATTCCCTCCGTCTTCGATGCCAACCCCCGAACCGCGTTCCCCGTCCGATCGACAGCGGAGTCGGAACGTCTGAAGCAATGAACGCAGTGTCCGGACACCCGGAATCGGATGACAGGAGAGACATTACGTGGGATTCTTCGAACCCAAGAGCGTTCGCAGTCTGAGGCAGGAACTCGTCGCCGCTCGTGTCGCCTGCGCAATGGCGAACAAGCTTCCCCCCGACCAACAAGCACGCATCGCGTCGACGGCTCCTCGAGAGATCGCGGCCGCAACGCGGATCGTGGCTGAGTCCGGAAAGCGTGAGATAGCGCGGGCGATCCTCACCCAGAAGTTGACGGACCCGCCGAAGTCATGCCCGGCGGGGATCT
>Ga0209415_10013617_pt1 | contig 13390 bp, 12 predicted proteins | sample PeaSoiSIISIP2007_FD_187696 | JGI IMG/M metagenome (GOLD analysis project Ga0209415, IMG submission 187696) | Peat soil microbial communities from Weissenstadt, Germany - SII-SIP-2007 (SPAdes) (version 2) | ecosystem: Environmental > Terrestrial > Soil > Wetlands > Peat | place: Germany... | reverse complement strand
TCGCCGACTACGCCACCACCACCTTCATTTCGATTCGAGTTCTAAGGCAGCGGCCGCCGCGCAGACTCCCCAAAAAACGGCGACCGCCACGACGTAGCTGGACCGCACCGTGCGATACGTCTTCGCTGCGCGCTCGGGCGTGAGCGGAGCCTCGCGCTCCCAGCGCGGAGGAGTTCGCGTTCGCGTCATCCGACGATCATCGGAACACTGGGCGCGCCAGTCAGGTCCTGCGCTCGGATGCGCGAGGAGCGGCACGTCCAAGACGTCTTGGGACCGGGCGGAGCGACCCGCCGGCGTGGTAGCGTCGGGGGCTGGCAGATTAGCGAGCCGACGAGATCAAATGCCTCCAACACTGGCCTTCGGAAAGATCTGCTACCTCCAGATTCCCGCGATCGACCCCGGTCACTCTGCGGACTTCTACGAGGCGATCTTCGGCTGGAACATCAGGCGGCGCGCCGACGGGGAGGTCGCGTTCGATGACACCGTCGGCGAGGTGAGCGGCATGTGGGTGACGGGCCGTCCGCCGTCCTCTGAGCCTGGCCTGCTGCTCTACATCATGGTCGAGAGCGTCGAACGCACGCTGGCAAGGATCGTCGAGGCAGGTGGCGAGATCGTCACGCCGCTGACCCCCCAGGGTGAGGGCGAGGCGTTTGCGACGTTTCGCGATCTCGACGGAAACGTCCTCGGTGTCGCCCAGCAGCCATAGATTGTCGCTCCGCTCGAACTGCGACACGCGACCGGCGCTGTTCGTAGAGCACTTCAGCGATGCCGTGCGTCAACGTGGTCGCGTGGTCACGCCGGTAGCGTGCCGCGGACGCGGCGGCCGGGACGCGCGAGCGTTCCGTGCTCAGCGTGCCCGCAGCGAATTCGTCACGGGCCCGGCGGCGTCGACGGCTCGGATGGCGTCATAGGCGACCTCCGAGTCGAACCCCAGCCGCATCAGCAACGCGAAGGCACGCTGGCGCTCCCGGTCGTTGGTCAGCGCACCCGGGCAGCGGCGCTCGAGGAGCGCCGCGGCGGCGGCCAGCTCGGAGGCGTGGTCGGCGCCGGCGAGCGTTTCGTCGATCAGCTCGGCGTCGATCCCGGCTGCCTCCAGGCGCGCGCGAATCCGCTGCGCGCCCCAGCCGTCGATGTTGCGGCGGTCCTCGGCGAGCAGGCGCGCGTAGCGCTCGTCGTTGAGGTAGCCCTGCTCGATGACGATCGCCAGCGCCTCGTCGATGACTCCCGCGCCCAGCCCGGAACGCTGCAATCGCGCTCGCAGTTCGGCGACGCTGTGCTCGCGGCGGCCGAGGTGGCGATAACAGCGCCCGAGCGCGTCGTCCAGCTCGTGGGCCCGCTGCTCCGCCGCGTCCGCCGAGCTCACCGCGTCAGGCGGCCCGCTCGTCGGCGATCGTGATCGAGGCCGCCTCCTGCTCGAAGTCGATCGCGCTCTCGTCAGCGACGGTCTCGCCGTCGAGACCGTCGATCGGCACGACCAAATCCTTCGAGACCCCGACTGCCGCGTAGATGCGCTGCTCGATCTCCTTGGCCATGTCGGGGTGCTCGGTGAGGTAGGTCTTGGCGTTGTTGCGTCCCTGTCCGAGGCGCTCCTCCCCGTAGGAGAAGAACGAGCCGGACTTCGTCACGATGTTGTGCTCGATCCCCAGATCGACCAGGCAGCCGGCGGTCGAGATCCCCTTGCCGAACTCGATGTCGAACTCCGCTTGGCGGAAGGGCGCTGCGACCTTGTTCTTGACGACCTTGACGCGAACGCGGTTGCCGACCGCCTCGTTGCCGTCCTTGAGCGTCTCGATCCGGCGGATGTCCAGACGCTGGGAGGCGTAGAACTTCAGCGCGCGGCCGCCCGGCTGGGTCTCCGGCGAGCCGAACATCACGCCGATCTTCTCGCGGATCTGGTTGGTGAGGATGCACAGCGTCTGGGTGCGGTTGAGGTTCCCCGCCAGCTTGCGCATCGCCTGGGACATCATCCGCGCCTGCAGGCCGACGCTCTGATCGCCCATCTGGCCCTCGAGCTCGGCGCGCGGCGTCAGCGCGGCGACCGAATCGATCGCCACCACGTCGATCGCGCCCGAGCGCACCAGCATGTCGGCGACTTCCAGCGCCTGCTCGCCGTAGTCGGGCTGGGACACCAGCAGCTCGTCGATGTCGACGCCGATCTGCTTCGCGTACAGCGGGTCCATCGCGTGCTCGGCGTCGATGAAGGCACAGGTCCCCCCCAGCTTCTGGGCCTCGGCGAGGACGTGGTAGATCAACGTCGTCTTGCCCGAGGACTCCGGGCCGAAGACCTCGACGATCCGCCCGCGTGGCACGCCGCCGATGCCCAGCGCGAGGTCGAGCGAGAGTGCGCCGGTCGGGATCGCAGCGACGCGGACCTGCGCGCCCTCATCCCCCATGCGCATGACGGTGCCCTTGCCGAACTCGCGCTCGATCTGGGTCAGCGCGCCCTGAAGGGCCGCCACACGGGCCTTCGCGGCCTTGTCGTCTTCTGTCACGCTCATCGTCAAGCTCCTGTCGCGCTGGATCGGGTAGCCCACCCTACGCGCCGCAGCGGACGGAACTCGCTCGTCGTTGGCGGCCTCCCCGCCGTGCAGGCGCCGCTCGCCGGGCGAGCTCGTGGCTGCTCAGGCGGGGATCGATGCGAGCGCCGTGTAGCCCGCCCCGGCGGGGTCGAGATCGGAACGAAAGAGGGTCGCGGCCGTGGGTGTGAAGCTGAGCGCGGGGGTTGGCGGCAGCTCGTGGGCTCGCTCGCTGCCGGGCCGCATGCGCGCCACGGTGATGTGGGGCCGGAAGCGCTCACGAGCCGGGTGCCAGTCGAGCGTCGGCGAGAGGTCGGCGACGAGGGCGTCGTGCAGCGCCCGCAGACCGCCGGAGGGGTCGCCGACGCCGACCGCGAGTACGCGCGGGCGCCGCGGTGGAAGCCACACCGGTGCGCCGACGCTCAACTCCTCGACAGCGGCGAGCGGTTCGACCATGCTCGCCAGCACCGCCGCGATCTCCTCGACCGCCGAAGGCGGCTGCTCGCCGAGGAAGCACAGCGTCAGGTGCAGCAAGTCGACCGGAAGCCGGCGCACCGCGGCGCTGCGCCCGATCGCGGTGCGCGCCCAGTGCGCCAGCTGTTCACGGACCGCCAGCGGAGGCTCCGCAGCGATGAACAGCCGCAGGCCGGCGCTCACGCCGCCGGTGCGTCGGCGAGGCCCAGGAGCAGGCGTCGAAGCAGGTGCATCGCGGCGGTGGTCGTGCGTTCGCGCACATCCGCGCGCGAGCCGCGCTGGTCGGCACGGCGCACCAGCCGGCGGCCGTCGGCGGCGGTGAGCGCGATCCAGACCAGGCCGACCGGCTTCTCGGGAGTCCCGCCGTCCGGTCCGGCGACGCCGGTCACGCCGATCCCGATGTCTGCCCCGACGCGCTCGCGTGCGCCGTCCGCGAGCGCGACGGCCACCTCCTCCGAGACGGCGCCATGCGCCTCGATCAGCTCGGCCGGAACGCCGGCGAGCTGCTCCTTGACGTCGTTGGCGTAGGCGACGATGCCGCCGCGCAGGAACGCGGACGCCCCGGATCGGTCGGTCAGCCTGCCCAGGACCAGGCCTCCGGTGCAGGACTCGGCGACCGCGACCGTCAGTCCCTGCGCGAGCAGCAGCGCCGCCACCTGCTCGTCCACGTGGCTGCCGTCGTCGGAGAACAGGGCGTGGGGGTGGCGCTCGCGGACGATCGTCTCGAACGCGCGGTAGATCTCGGCCGCGTGCGGCTCGTAGCGGCTGACGATCTCCAGCTCGCCGCCGCGCACGCAGGTCGTGACCTCGATCTGCTCGAGCGCCACGCCGGCCTGCTCGGCCGCGCGGAGCGTCGTCGCGATCTCGGACTCGGGCAGCCCGAACAGGCGCAGCATCCGCTGCTCGTAGACGGTCGCGCCGCGGATCGCGTGGGCGAACGGCTCGGTCTGGGTAGCCACCTGCCAGAGCGGTCGCAGCTCGCGCGGCGGACCGGGCAGCACGACGACCGTCGGGCCGCTGCGGCCGTCGGCCGGCGGCACGACGAGACCCGGTGCGGTGCCGACCGGCTCGAGCACCGTCGCCCCCGCCGGCACAACTGCCTGCTTGCGGTTGGACTCGCGGATCGTCTCCTCGGTCAGATGCGGCCAGCGCGCTCGCAACGGCAGCACGATCGCGGCGATCCGCTCCTCGAGCGCGCGGTCGAGAACCATCTCGCGGCCGCTGAACTCGCCGACCACGGTCGCGGTGAGATCGTCGGCGGTGGGTCCGAGGCCGCCGCTTGTGACGACCAGGTCGACCTCGACGGCCGCGCACCACTGGAGTGCCGCGAGCATGTCGGCCGGGCGGTCGCCGACGATCGTGACGTGCGCGAGCTCGACGCCGAGCTCGAGCAGCCGCTCGGCGAGCCAGGGGCCGTTGCGGTCGCTAACACGGCCGCTGAGGACCTCCGTGCCGGTCACGACGATCGCCGCGCGCGCGGTCACGAGCAGCGCGGCGCCTGTCCGGCCGGCAGCTTCAGGTAGTGCCCGCTGACGAAGATCTCGTAGGAAACGGTTGTCCCGGTCGCGGTGACCGGAACGGTCTGCGAGTTGACGATCATCTTGACCGCGCCGCCCGTGAAGCTGACGCGGAAGCGATTGTCGGCATGGTAGGTCGGCAGGACCGAAGCCGGCCCGAGCAGCGCGGAGACCCGCTGCAGCCCCGGGCTGCCCGCCGTCTTGTAGGCGATCAGGCAGACCCGCACTGCGGCGGTCGGCACGAGCGTCAGCGCGACGCGCTTGACGGCGCGCGCCGGTGGCGTGACCGTCTTGGTCGTGTGCGTGTGCGTGACCGTCGTGTGGGCCGGCGGTTTCTTCGGGTTCTTCTTGCTCAGCTCGCGCACGACGAACAGCGCCGCGGCCAGCAGCACGACCAGGACCGCCACCAGCAGCACGCGCGAGGACGGTCCCGACGGGCGCCTGTTGCGCTCGCGTCCGCGCTCGCCGCCCCGTTCGCGCTCGCGGGGACGCTCGCGCGCGCGACGCCCATCCCGGCGAGACGGCAGGACCGGAGCGAGCTCGAGCTCCGAAGGGTCCTGATACTGGCGCTTGAACTCGTCGACCAGCATCCGGCCGTCGAGGCCGAGCATGTCGGCATAGGTGCGCAGGAAGGCCTTCGTGAAGGTGTAGCCGGGGAGCAGGGTCCACTCCTCGTCCTCCAGCGCGCGCAGGTACTTCGCGCGGATCTTGGTGCGAGCCTCGAACTCGGCGATGTCGAGGTGATCGCGCATCCGCGCCTCCCTGAGCATCGCGCCGATATCGGTCATTTCGACGCCGAAGGGTATCGGGCTACTCGGGCTCTGCGGGCGTGCCGGCGTCGCCGGCGTGTGCTCGCGCTCCAAGCGCTGCGATCACCTGCGGCAGATCGGCCTCGGACACGAGCACCTGACGCGGCTTGGACCCCTCGTATCCGGAGATGATCCCGCGTCGTTCCAGCATATCGATGACCCTGCCGGCCCGGGTGTAGCCGAGCCGCAGCCGACGCTGCAGCATCGACGTCGAGGCGGTCCCCATCTCGACGACGAGGGCGATCGCTTCCTCCAGCAACGGATCCTCGTCGGGGTCGAAGCCCTCGTCCTCGGCGGCGTCCTCGGACGCCGCCGGCTCGACCTCGGCGAGCAGTTCGGAGCGGAACTCGGGCTCACCCTGGCGGCGCCAGAACTCGGTCAGCACGGCGATTTGTCCCTCATCGATGTAGGCCCCCTGGATGCGCTGTGGCGCGGGGCTGCCGAACGGTGAGAACAGCATGTCGCCGGCGCCGAGCAGCGACTCGGCGCCGTTCTGGTCGAGGATCACCCGGGAGTCCGTCTGCGACGAGACAGCGAAGGCGATCCGCGACGGCACGTTCACCTTGATCAGCCCGGTGATCACGTCGACGCGCGGGGACTGGGTCGCCAGCACGAGGTGGATACCGACCGCGCGGGCCTTCTGGGCGAGCCTGATGATCGCGGTCTCGACATCGGCCGGAGCGACCATCATCAGGTCGGCCAGCTCGTCGATCACGCAGAGGATGTAGGGCAGCGCGGGCTCGCCGCGGGCGAGGCGGGCATCGTTGAAGTCGACCAGCGAGCGGGTGCGCGCGAGCGACATCATGCCGTAGCGCTGCTCCATCTCCCGCACCAGGTTGCCGAGGGCATTCGCGGCCATCCGGGGATTCGTGATCACCGGCGTCAGCAGGTGCGGGATCGACTCGTAGTGGTTGAGCTCGACCTGCTTGGGATCGATCAGCACCAGCCGCACGTCGTGCGGCGTGGCGCGCAGCAGGATGCTCGAGAGCATCGCGTTGACCGCCGCCGACTTGCCGGCGCCGGTCGTGCCGGCGACGAGCAGGTGGGGCATCTTCGCGAGGTCGGCGCCGATCGCGTGTCCGGAGACGTCCTTGCCGAGCCAGACCGTCAGCGGCGACCAGTCCACCGGCGGCTCCTGATAGACGTCGCCGAGGCGCACGATCCGGCGCTTGGCGTTCGGGACCTCGACGCCGACCGCCTGCTTGCCCGGGATCGGCGCGAGGATCCGCACGTCGGTCGCAGCGAGCGCGTAGGCGAGATCGTCCTTGAGACTCGCGACCTTCGCCACCTTGATGCCCGGTGCGAGGCGCAGCTCGTAGCGTGTGACGTGGGGCCCGGTGACGGTGCCGATGACCTTCGCCTGCACACCGAAGTGGCCGAGCGCCTCGAGCAGGCCGGCGGCGACCTTCTCCTGGCCGGCGGTGTCGGGCCGGACCTGTTCGGCACTCGAGCGCGTCAGCAGGCTGGCTTTCGGCAGACGCCACTGGAAGCTCGGATCGTCGGTCACGGCCGCGCGGTAGCGGCCCTGGGGCGTCAGCTCCGCAGTATCTGGCATCGGCTGCCGCTGCGCAGGCTCGGACACGGCGATCGCGAAGTCGCGATCGTCATCCGGTGGGTTCGGCCGCTCGGCGAATTCGGGCTCGGGGAACTCGGGCGGCTCGATCGCCGGCGCCTCGACGTGAGTCGCCCGTACGATCAGCTCGCGGCCGTCGAGCTCGGGTGGAGCGAGGCGCTCCGGCACGCGCCGCCCGGTGGCGGATGCGGCCCGGCGTGTGCGGCGGGCCGCAGCGAGGCGAACTCCGCCGTGGCGGACCGCCGCGGCGAGCGAGCCGCCGGAGAGCAGGACGACGCCGGCGAGGGCAAGGAAGACGGCGAGGATGTGCGCACCGGTCACGCCGAGCAGGCGCGCCGCTGCCCACAGCTCCGCCTGGCCGAGGACGCCGCCGTGCCCTCTGAAGTAGCCCGGCGACCAGAAGGCGTGCCGAGGACCGTTGCCGGCGAGCGCGAGGGCACCGGCCGCGAACAGCAGGATCGCGCCGGCGCGAAACGGCTTGACCGTGGGGATCAGCGGGCGCATCACGAGAACCACGCCGGTGCCGACGAGCGCCACCGGGATGCCGAGTCGCGCCTCGCCGATCAGCCATGCCAGGCCCTTCGCCAGCGAGTCGCCGGCGCGACCGCCGTCCCAATGCGCGTAGAGGACGAAGCCGAGCAGCACACCGAGCGCGACGAGCCCGAGGCCGAGCACGTCGAAGTGGCGCTGTTGAAGGCGGACCGGGCCCCGTCTGCGACTGGCTCTGCGCCGACGCGCAGGACGCTTGCGGGCGGACGTCGCACGCTTGCGCGCCGCCGGCCGGCGGCGCGAGCTCTTACGGATCATCGCCATTGCCTCGCCCATTCGACGCCGCGGGCCGTTTGCCTGCCGGAACGCCAGCCCGCCGCGGCCGGCGATCAATGCGAACTAAATTTCGGGCCGATCGCCGCCGCGCTGCCCTAACATCGCTGGAAATGGCTGACTTCGAACGCTCACCACGCGTGCTCGTGGTCGAGGACGACAGCGAGATCGCCGACGTGCTGCAGCGATCGCTGCGTCTGGAGGGCTACGAAGTGCGGCTCGCGGGTGACGGTCGCGCCGCGCTCGACGAGGCCACGGCGTTCCTGCCCGACGTGGTGATCCTCGACCTCGGGCTGCCGAAGATCGACGGAATCGAGGTCGCCCGGCAGCTGCGTCGCGACGACAGCGTCCCGATCCTGATGCTGACCGCCCGCGATGCGCTCGAGGCTCGCGTCATTGGTCTGGACGCCGGCGCCGACGACTACCTCGTCAAGCCGTTCGAGCGCCAGGAGCTGCTGGCCCGGATCCGCGCGCTGCTGCGCCGCACGCCCCCTCGCGGGAGCGCGCCGCTGCGCGTCGGCGATCTGAGTCTGAACCCCGACACCCACGAGGTCCACCGCGGCGAGCGCGACGTCGAGCTGACCCAGCGCGAGTTCGAGCTGCTCGAGTACCTGATGCGCAACGAGCGGATCGTCATCTCGCGCCAGCGCCTGCTCGACGAGGTCTGGGGTTACGACCCGTTCTCGACGACGAACACGATCGAGGTCTTCGTCTCGAACCTGCGCCGCAAGCTCGAGGCCGCCGAGGAACCGCGGCTGCTGCACACGATTCGCGGAGCCGGCTACGTTCTCCGGGCGTAGTCAGCGGGTTCGGCGGTTCGGTCAGCCGCTGGCGCGACTGCCGATCCGCCTGCGGGTCGCGACCAGCGTGGCCGCGGTCGTGTTCGTGATCCTCGCGGCAGTCGCGATGGCAGTCGTCATGCTGACCGCGCATCGCCTGCGCTCCGATTTCAACGCGCAGGTCCGCTCACAGGCTCAGAACATCGCGGGCGAGGTCCACTTCGACCTCCGTGCCGGACAGCTCTTCGTCGGCGACTTCACACGCTACGCCGCGGTCACGGGCGCCGCCGCGCGGATCTTCACCGAGGACGGTCAGCTCGATTACACGACGCCCGGCGCGCCGAGTCTCGGAAACCCGCTTGACCCCGTCAGCCAGATCAACGGCTATCGCGTGGCGACCTTCGGCGTGCCGTTCGGACCCGGCGGGGGCGATGCGATCATCGTCCAGTACGGCCTGCCGGTCACCCAGCTCGCCGGGGAGGTCGCGAACCTTGAACTGCTGCTCACGCTTGCCGTGCTGATCGGCAGCGCGCTCGCGTTCGGCGCCGGGGCGTTCGTGGCACGCCGCGCGATGGCCCCGATCGCGGAGCTGACCGCGGCCGCGAGCGAAATCGAGCGCACGGGCAACCCAGACCACACCCTGCCCGAGCCGGTCGCCGACGACGAGGTCGCGGAGCTCTCGCGCACGCTGAGCGGCATGCTCGCGTCACTCAGCGAAGCGCGCAGCGAGACCGAGTCGATGCTCGAGCGCCAGCGGGCCTTCGTCGCCGACGCCTCGCATGAGCTGCGCACGCCGCTGACGAGCGTGCTCGCGAACCTGGAACTGCTGGTCGACTCGGTTGCGAACGCAGACCGCGACGTCGCCGAATCGGCGCTTCGCTCGACGCAGCGGATGCGTCGCCTGGTCGGGGACCTGCTGCTGCTCGCGCGCGCGGACGCCGGTCACGCGCCGCTGCGCGAGCCGTTCGACCTCGCCGATGTCGTGATCGAGGCGGCCAGCGAGCTCGAGCCCTCGAGTGGCGACCACGTGCTCGAGCTCGACGTGGTGCCGACGCCGGTCAACGGAAACCGTGACGACCTGCAGCGCGTGGCCACCAACCTGATCGAGAACGCGCTGCGCCACACGCCGCCCGGCACCCATATCACCGCGAGCACGCGGCCGCTCCCGGACGGCTCATCGGAGCTGGTCGTTGCCGACGACGGCCCCGGCATCCCGCCCGAGCTGCGCCCGGAGCTGTTCGCGCGCTTCGTCCGTGGCCGGGGTGACCGCGGCGGCTCCTTCGGGCTCGGCCTGGCAATCGTCGCAGCCGTCACGCACGCCCATGGCGGCAGCGTCAGCGTCGACGACTCCCCGCACGGCGGCGCGCGCTTCACCGTCCGCCTGCCGACGCCGGCGGCCGCGTCCGTCGAGAAGCAGACGGTCAGCGCCTGAACCCAGGTCCAGCCGGGCGCAGCACCCGGCGAGCGCCGGGGCGAGCCCCCTAGACCTCGACGACGACCGGAAGCACCATCGGCCGGCGCTTGAGCCGCTCGTAGACCAGCGCGCCGAGGTGATCGTGCAGCAGCTGCTGCAGGTGCCCGACGTCGCGCACTCCCTCGCTCGCAGCGCGCTCGAGTGAGTCCTCGACGGTGTCCTTGATCTCGTCGACCAGCTGACCGGCCTCGTCGAGGAATGCGACGCCGCGGAAGATCACCTCGGGATCGGCGACCGAGCCGCCGTCCTGCTCGGAGATCGTCGCGACGACGATGAAGATGCCGTCGGCCGAGAGCATCCGGCGGTCGCGCAGCGCCGCGTCCGCGACGTCGCCGATGTCGACGCCGTCGACGAAGATCATTCCCGCGCGCTCCGGCTTGCCGAAGCGAGCGCCGCGTGCGTCGAGCTCGAGCACGTCGCCGTTCTCGGCACAGAAGATCGCCTCGGTGGCGATCCCGACCGATTCCGCCAGCCGGCGGTGGAGCTGGATGCGCTTGTAGTCGCCGTGAAACGGCATCACGTAGCGCGGCTTCGTGAGGTTCAGCATCAGCTTGATTTCCTCGGTGTAGCCGTGCCCCGAGGCGTGGATCGGCGCGTCGCGCGTGGTGATCACCTCGCAGCCGATGTGATAGAGGCGGTCGATCGTGTCGTTGACCGCGCGCTCGTTGCCGGGGATCGGGGTCGCCGAGAAGACGACCGTGTCGCCGTCGTGCAGCTTGACCTGCGGGTGGTCGCGATAGGCCATGCGACGCAGCGCCGACAACGGTTCGCCCTGCGAGCCGGTCGACAGCACGACCATCCGGTCATCGGGGAAATCGTCGATCTCGCGGGGCGTGATGATCAGCCCGCCGGGGACCTCGATGTGGCCGAGCTGACCGGCGATCGCGACGTACTTGCGCATCGAGCGCCCGACCAGCGCGACCTTGCGTCCGAGCGCGGCGGCGGCGTCGATCACCTGCTGGACGCGGTGGATGTTGGAGGCGAAGCTCGTCACGATCACGCGCCCCGGCGCCCGTGCGAAGACCTCCTCGAGGTGGGGGCCGACCACCGACTCCGACGGCGAGAAGCCGGGGCGATCGGCGTTGGTCGAGTCGCCGCACAACAGCAGGATCCCCTCGGCTCCGAGCTGCGCGAGTCGGGCCATGTCCGCGGCCGGTCCGTCAACCGGCGTCTGATCGAACTTGTAGTCGCCGGTGACGAGGATCGTGCCGAGCTCAGTCGTCAGCGCGACCGCGCTGGCGTCGGGGATCGAATGGGTCATGTGAATCAACTCGAGCGAGAACGGGCCGAGGTCGACCTCTTCACCGTCCTCGAGATCGGTCAGCACCACCTCGCGCAGCTTGTGCTCTTCGAGCTTGGAGCGGGCCATCGCCATCGTCAACGGCCGGCCGTAGACCGGCGGCGCGTCGGCGGCGCCGAGCTCGCGCAGGACCCACGGCAGCGCGCCGAGATGATCCTCGTGGCCGTGGGTGACGACGATCGCCTCGATGTCCTTGACGCGCCCGCGCAGGTAGGAGAAGTCCGGCAGCACGAGGTCGATCCCGACCATCTCGGGAGTCGGGAAGCGCAGGCCGACGTCGACGACGACGATCCGGTCCTCGTACTCGACGACCGTCATGTTCTTGCCGATCTCCCCCAGGCCACCGAGCGGCAGCACTCGCAAGGCGCTCACGCGGTCACATGCCCCAGCAGGTCGTGGCGGATGAGCATCGCGCGCACAGCCTCACGTTCGGCGTCGTCGGCCTCGACCATCGGCAGGCGCAGGCCGCCGACGCGATGGCCGAGCAACGCCAGCGCCGCCTTCGTGCAGGTCGGGCTCGCGGTCAGAAACAGCGTCTTGTAGACGTCCTGCAGCGACGCGTCGATCGACGCCCGGTTCTCCGGCTCCTCGACCATCCGCTGCATCTGCGGGCCGACGAGATGGCTTGCGACGAGGATCCCGCCGGCCTCCCCCATGTCGAGCGTGCGTGCGAACAGGTCGTCGTTGCCGGCGTAGATCCGCAACCCGTCGACCGGCGCGAGGTTCGCCTCGTTGCTCTGCTTGACGAAGTCGATCCGCTCGATCTGCGCGAGCCGCGCCAGCAGGTCGTTGGGCATGTCGGTGCCGGTGCGCTGAGGGATGTTGTAGAGGATCACCGGCACGCCGCTCGCGGCGGCAACGGCCTCGAAGTGACCGAGGATTCCGCGGCGGCTCGGCCGGTTGTAGTACGGCGTGACCGACAGCACCGCGTCGACGCCGAGCTCGGTCGCGCGCTCGGTGAGATGCACCGCGTGGCGCGTGTCGTTGGATCCGGCGCCGGCGATGATGCTGACGCCGGCCGGACGTTCGCGCACCGCGAGCTCGATCAGGCCGAGCTGCTCGGCATCGCTCAACGTCGAGGCCTCGCCGGTCGTGCCGCAGACGACGAATCCGTCCGAGCCGTTCGCGGCGAGATGGTGCAGCAGCGCGACGAACGCGTCCTCGTCGACGTCCAACCGCTCGTCGAACGGAGTGACGATGGCGGTGATGACGGTGCCGAGATCGGACATCTGCGCTCAGTATCTCAGGCGCGCCGCGAGGCCGACCTGCGGAGTGGCCGCGCGACGATCTGCGCTCAGTCCTCGAACAGCAGGTGCTCGAGCCCGACCACCGGCGAGCGCTCGAGCGAGCCGACGCGGCGGACCGCGAGCAGCACGCCCGGCATGAACGACTCACGCTCGAGCGAGTCGTGGCGAATCGTCAGCGTCTGCCCGACATCGCCGAGGATCACCTCCTGATGCGCCACCAGCCCGGGCAGGCGGACCGAGTGGATCGGCGGCGCCGCCCGGCCGCTCGCCGCCGCCATCAGCTCGGCGGTGCGGGCCGCCGTGCCGCTCGGCGCGTCGAGCTTGCCGGCGCGATGGAGCTCGATGATCTCCGCGGCGGCCATGTGCCTGGCCGCCTGCGCCGCGAACCTCATCATCAGGACCGCACCGATTGCGAAATTGGGGGCGACGAACGCGTTTGCGCCGCCGACGCCCTCGAGCGCCGAGACGTCGAAGCCGGTCGTCCCGACCACGACGTGAACGCCGGCGCCCAGACAGGCGAGCGCGTTGTCGAGCGCGACATCGGGCTCGGTGAAGTCGACGACGACGTCGCAGTCGCCGAGGATCTCCGCCAGCGCCACACCGAGCTGCGGATCGGCGCGTCCGCTGAGCTCCAGGTCATCGGCGGCGGCGATCGCGGCGCAGACCGTGACGCCCATCCGCCCCGCCGCGCCGGCGACACCGACGCGGATCACGGCGCTTCCGCGAGCGCCGGCATCAGCGGCGCGATCGCCGCGCGAAAGACGTCCTCGTCCGGCCCGATCGCCGCCGCGCAGAGCCGCTCGGGGGCAAGCAGCTCGGCGGCGAGCGCGCCGACCTGCTCGGCGTCGACCGCCTCGATGCGCTCGATCGTCTCGTCGA
>Ga0209415_10013615_pt1 | contig 13393 bp, 13 predicted proteins | sample PeaSoiSIISIP2007_FD_187696 | JGI IMG/M metagenome (GOLD analysis project Ga0209415, IMG submission 187696) | Peat soil microbial communities from Weissenstadt, Germany - SII-SIP-2007 (SPAdes) (version 2) | ecosystem: Environmental > Terrestrial > Soil > Wetlands > Peat | place: Germany... | reverse complement strand
TGCGCACGTCGCGGACTCCTTAGCTCGCTTCGCCAGTGGCTCCGCTAGTGCCGATGCGCACGTCGCGGACTCCTTAGAAGGCCGCGCCGAATGGAAACGGATGGTAGCAGGAACGCGGTCGCCGGGAACGCGACTTAGAGTTGCGACGAACGCGATTTACAAAGCGAAGGTGCGGACGGCGAAACGCGTTTACGGTGAGGCGGGGCGAGTAAACATGCGATGGCGAAAATGGATCAAATTGACAGCAACCCGCGGAGCGTTGCGGTTTGAGCGGTGGCGAAAAATTCAGACGAGCTACTGTCGCCTGCGCGCCGGCAGAAATGCCGGCGCGCAGGGACAGAACCGAAAGGAAATCCGAGCCTCAGGAGGCAGCGGGCGACGGTGTCGCTGCGTCTGCTCCAGGTGATCCGGTCGCGCCAGTAGCCCCGGTCTCCCCGGTGGCTCCAGTTGCTCCCGTGGCTCCAGTTGCTCCGGTGTCTCCAGTCGGCCCCGGGCTCGCTTCCGCCGAAGCCTCAGGGGCCGGCGTCTCCTCCGACTTGGTGCAAGCCGTGGCTGCGAAGACCATTGAGAAAAGAGCCAGAATCAGGAATTTTCGCATCACTACCTCCTAGAATCTTTCTAAGGGCGCTGGCCAAGCGCTCGGGGTTTTCACGGCGTCAACAATACTGTAGCTCTCGGACGTTGACAAGCTGACGCGGCGGTCAATTCGAGTAAAGTAAATTTCAAAAAAGTCAACAAATTTTTTGCGTGGAACGATTACTCAGTGTACTATTGCGAAACAGAGCAAATAGTTGCCGGGTAGGAGGATTGCGGAGTGGCGGTGGTAAGAGCGTTTATCCCTTCTGAGCGAATCTCCAATCATACGCGGGGGCAGGTGGTCGAGCACGAACTCGACATGAACCGGATCGGGCGGCAATCGTCGGCGGCGGTGTTGCGGCTGCGCGGATGGATGCGGTGGCTGATGCCGGGGGCGCATGCGGTGGGGGCGCCGATGCGATCGGTCGATCGCGAGCTGGAAGACGTGTGGCCCTCGGGTAGTCGTCAAACCTGAACGCGGCCTTAACAGCGGCGCCGCGCATGGAGCGGACGCGATGGCGGAAATTTCGCGAATAGCCAGTGGCGCGCCGTGGGAGCCGATTTTCGGCTATACGCGGGCGGTCAAGGCAGGCGGATGGCTGGCAGTTTCGGGGACGACCGGGTTTGACGAAAACGGGCTGATCGTCGGACGCAACCAGATGTACGTGCAGGCGCGGCAGGCGATCGCGAATATCGCGATGGCGCTGGAGCGTGCCGGGATGACGCTCGCGGATGTAGTTCGTACGCGGGTATTCGTCACGGACATGGAGCGCTTCAGCGAAGTCGCTCGCGCCCACCTGGAAGCGTTCGGAGCGAATCCGCCGGCGTCGACGGTGGTGGAAGTTCGGCGGCTGGTGAATCCCGACATGATGATCGAAATCGAGGCGGACGCGTTTCGCGAGGCGGCGGGAGCGGCTTCGCGCGCGTCTGGGGCGGTATCGCCCCAGACGCGCGCGAAGGCGCAGGCCGTCGCGAAGCCGCAGGCGAGCGGGAAGAAAGCCGCGGCCGTCAAGGCCGTGGCGAAGAACGGGGCGACGAAGGCGAGCGCGACGCCGAAGGCGTCGCGCAAGCCCGCTCGCAAAGGGCGCTAGCGCGGGGTTGAGGGCCCGACGGGCGCAAAGCTTCGCTAGCGCAGGAGGGCGGTCGTTTTGAGGGCGGGGCGGCCGGCAGCGGCGGCAAACGCGCTCCGCGAAGCGTCCATGTAGGACTGTGGGAAGAGGCCGATAAGGATCGTGCCGGCGAGGCCGACCGCGATACTGATTAACAAGGCAGGGCGCGCAGCGATGCGCTTGATGGCGACGGGATCGCCCTCGCCCGCGTACATCGTGACGATTACGCGGATGTAGTAGTAGGCGGAAATCGTGCTATTGACGGCCGCCAGAATCACCAGCCAGACCAGGCCCGCGTTGAGCGCGGCCGAAAAGAGATAGAACTTGCCGACGAAGCCCGCGAGCGGGGGGACGCCGGTGAGCGAGAGCATGAAGAGCGCCATCGCGGCGGCGAGCGCGGGATGAGACCGGGCAAGACCGCGGAAGTCGCTGATGCGATCGCGGACCTCGCCATGCCGCTCGAGCGCGACGACCACAGCGAACGCACCGAGATTAGTGAATGAGTATCCGAGTAAGTAATAGAGAATCGCCCCACCCGCCTGATGCGACGAAGCCGCCGCCATTCCGAGAATGAGATAGCCGGCATGCGCGATCGCGGAGTAGGCGAGCATCCGCTTGATGTTGTCCTGCACCAACGCGACAATGTTGCCAACCGTCATCGTGAGCGCCGCGATGACCCACAAGACGGCGGTCCATTGCGCACTCACGGGACCCAAATGGACCAAGAAGATGCGCAGGAACCCGGCGAAGGCCGCCAGCTTGACGCCGACCGCCATGAAGGCAGTCACGGGAGTCGGTGCGCCTTCATAAGCGTCGGGGGTCCACATGTGGAAGGGGACGGCGGCGACCTTAAAGCCGAAACCGATGAGCATCATGCCCACGCCCATCAGGAGCAGTGGGTTCGACGCCATGTCGGCGGCGACGGCTGCGCGCACGGGGTCGAGGCGGATGGTGCCGGTGGCGCCGTAAATCAGCGCGATGCCATAGAGCAGAAAGCCGGTCGAGAAAGCGCCGAGCAGAAAATACTTGAGCGCGGCCTCGCTGGAACGTGGATCGCGGCGCATGAAACCGACCAGCGCATAGACCGCGATGGACATCGTTTCGAGGCCGAGAAAGACGATGATGAGGTCGCCGGCCGCCGCCATCAGCATCATGCCGAAAGCCGCGAATAATAGTAGTGCGTAATACTCGGCGCCAGCCAGGCCCTCATCGGCGACGTAGTCGAGCGACATCCCGATAGTCACTCCAGTCGCGGCCAGAATGACTATTTCAAAGAATCCAGCATAGTTATCGGTAGCCAGTGCACCGCCAAAGGCGAGGGTGTTCTGGCCGAGCGTGAAGAGCGTCAGCACGAAGGCCGCGAGGACGGTGATCAAGGCGATCAGGCCGAGGCCGGCGCTGTCGTCGTCTTCAACGCTGGGACCGACCAGCATGATGACCATCGCGCCAACTGTGACCGCGATGAGCGGCAGAATCGGGAGCCAGGCGAAGTTAACCGCGGCAAGCGTGAATTGGTTCATTTGTCGGCAACAGTTCGCATCGGAGCAGCCAGCGCGGCGATGGTCCGGGCATGAGCGGAATCGAGGCGCGCCTGTGCGGCCTGAACGCGATTGAGTAGTAGGTTGATGGAGGGCTCCATCCGAGTGAGTAATGGACGGGGATAGAGTCCCATCAGCAAGATCAGAGCGACGAGCGGGACCATCACGGCGATTTCGCGCCCGCTCAAGTCCTTGATCGTCTGATTCACGGTCTTGGTAATCGGCCCCCACATGACGCGCTCATAGGCCCACATCATATAGAGCGCGCCGAGCACCACGCCGAAAACAGCGACCTCGGCTGCGCGCTGCGATTTGAAGAAGGTGCCGAGCAGAATCAGGAACTCGCCAACGAAGCCGTTGAGGCCGGGCAATCCGATCGATGACAGCATAACGATCATGAAGACGGCGGCGAACATCGGGATGGACTTCCACAAACCGCCGAACTCCGAGACGTCGCGCGTATGACGGCGCATGTAAATCATTCCGACCAGCAGGAAGAGCGCGCCGGTCGAGATGCCGTGATTGAGCATTTGGTAAACCGCGCCTTCGATGCCTTGGGGATTGAGCGCGAAGATCCCGAGCATCACGAAGCCGAGGTGGCTGACCGAGGAATAGGCAACGATGCGCTTCAAATCGGGCTGCACCATCGCGACCAAGGCGCCGTAGATAATGCCGACGACGGCGAGCGCCATGAAGATTGGCGTGGCCTGGATCGCGACCTCGGGGAAAAGCGGAATCGCGAAACGGAGGAAGCCATAGGTGCCCATCTTGAGCATCACGCCCGCCAGCATCACGGAACCGGCGGTCGGCGCCTCGGTATGCGCGTCGGGAAGCCAGGTGTGCACGGGCCACATCGGGACTTTGATCGCGAAGGCGATCGCAAAGCCGGCGAACAGCCAGCGTGCTTCAGTCTGGCTCAGCGGGACTTTGTAGAGGTCGGGCAGGTCGAAAGTGAGATGGCCGAGTTGCGCGCGCGCGGCGCCGACCAGGTAGAGGATCGCGACCAGCATCAGCAATGAGCCAATCATCGTGAACAGCACGAATTTGAAAGTCGCGTAGATTTTGCGGCCGTGGCCCCAGATGCCGATCATCAGGTACATCGGCACCAGCATCACTTCCCAAAATACATAGAAGAGAAAAAGATCGATCGCGAGCAGCGCTCCGATCAGCCCGGTCTCGAGCATCAGCATCATGAAGCAGAACTCGCGCGGGCGCATTTCAATATCGCCGCCGCCCGAATAGAGCAAACAGAGTGAGATAAGCAGAGTAGTCAGCACGACGAGGAACAGGCTGATGCCGTCCATGCCGACGTGGTAGGAGATGCCGAACTGCGGAATCCAGTCGTAATGCTCGACGAATTGGTAGCTCGCCTGATGCGGATCGAAGATCGCGAATAAGTACAAGCTGATAGCGAGCGGGATGAGCGAAAAGATGAAGGCCGAGCGCCAGATCGATTCCTCGTCGCTCTGCATCAGAACGCCGAACGCACCCAGGATTGGGACGAAGATCAGGGCGGTCAACCAGAAGCCGGCCATTAGCGCAGCACCAGGTAAACGTAGTAGCCAGCGACCGCGACCACGCCGATCAGATAGACGAAGGCGTAGTGCTGGACGTTGCCGGTTTCGATTTTACGTGTCACTTCGCCGCTGCCTTCGACGGTAGCTCCAGTGCCATCGACGAACCCGTCGATGACATTGTGGTCGATACCCTGATTGAGGAGATTGGTCGAAGCCCAGAAAAGCGGGCGCGATATCAGATGATCGTAAAGCTCGTCGATGTAGTATTTGCGCCAGAGTAATTCCCATACTCCGCGAAGCCTTTCTGCGATGCGGTCAGGCAGTTCGGGGCGTTGGATATAGAGCATCCAGGCGAGAAAGATTCCGATCAGCCCGGCGGCCAGCGCGATCCCGCTCAGCCCCATGCTGGTGGAAAACCGCTCAACGTCGAGCATCACAATTGGCTCACCGAACGGACCGTGCGGCGGGCGCGCGACGATCGGCGCGAGAAAGCGCTTGAAGGCGTCGCCCCAGAGTAGCCAGTGGGGCAGCCCGACCCATCCGCCGATAATCGAAAGCGCCGCCAGCACGATCAGCGGAATAGCCATTACGGGCGGAGATTCGTGGACGTGATGAGCTTTGTCGCGGTCGAGCCGCGACGGGCCGTGGAACGTCATGAAGATGAGGCGGAACATGTAAAAGCTTGTGATGCCCGCGGTGACGACGCCGGTCAGCCACAGCCAGACATGGCCGGTGGCGAACGCGCCTTCGAGAATCAGGTCCTTGGAAAAATAGCCGGAGAACGGCGGCACCGCGCTAATCGCGAGAGTGCCGATCAGCATCGTGGCGTAGGTGATCGGGAGCTTGCTGCGCAACGCGCCCATCTTGTTCATGTCCTGCTCGCCGTGCAGTGCGTGAATGACGGAACCCGAGCAGAGAAACAGCAGACCCTTAAAGAACGCGTGCGTCATCAGATGGAAAGTGCCGGCGGCGAATGCGCCAACACCAACGCCAAGCATCATGTAGCCAATCTGGCTAATGGTCGAATAGGCGAGGACGCGCTTGATGTCCGATTGCACGATCGCGATGGTGGCGGCGAAGAACGCGGTGACTGCGCCGACGGTCGCGACGACCTCCATCGCGGGAGGTGCGAGCAGGTAGAGAAAATTGAGCCGCGCGATCATGTAAACGCCGGCCGTCACCATGGTCGCGGCATGGATTAGGGCGCTGACGGGCGTCGGACCAACCATCGCATCGGGAAGCCAGACGTAGAGCGGAATCTGCGCCGACTTGCCGGTCGCGCCAAAGAACAGCAGCAGAGCCGCGGTCAACGCGACCGGTTGCAGCAGCGCGGCATGATGCTGCATCGCGGCGAAATTCAGCGTCCATACTCCGTGCTGCGCAAGCGCCGCAACGATCGTAAAGATGCCGATCAGGAAACCGAGGTCGCCGACTCGATTGACGATGAAGGCTTTGCGGCCGTTGTAAGCGTATTGCGGATTGTCGTACCAGAACGCGATCAGCAGGTAGGAGCACAGGCCGACGCCTTCCCAGCCGATGAACATCTGCAGCAGGTTGTCGGCGAGGACGAGCACCAGCATCGAGAGCGCGAAGAGGTTGAGGTAAGTGAAGTAGCGCGCGTAATCGTCATCGTCGGCCATGTAGCCGGCGGAATAAAGATGGATCAATGCGCCGACGCCGGTGACGACCAGCGTCATCACGGCGGACAGCGCGTCGAGGCGAAGACCGAGTTCGACGTGGAAGGAGCCGGCAACAATCCACGACCACAGATCGCATTGGAGGGCCGCGCCAGGCGGCAATCGGAGCAGCGTGATGAAACCGGTGAGGGTGACAGCGAAGGCGACGAAGATTACGCCGGGGCCGACGAAATTGACCGCCTCGCGTCCAGCGCGCCGCCCATAGAAAAGATTGAACAGCACGCCAATCGCGGGAAACAGCAGGATTAGGCCGAGGGCCGGAAAGTTTTGGGTCATTGGTCAGCCAGCGATTACCAGTGATTCACCAGTGGAGCAGGTTGAGTTCGTCGGCGTTGACGGTATCGCGGTTGCGAAACATTGAGAGGATGATCGCGAGGCCGACCGCTGCCTCAGCCGCCGCCACCGTCATCACGAAGAAAACGATTACCTGTCCATCCATCGAGCCGATGCGACGCCCCAAAGCCACGAGCGCGAGGTTGACGGCGTTGAGCATCAATTCGATCGAGAGGAACATCACGATCACGTTGCGGCGAACGAGTACACCAGTAACGCCGATCGCAAAGAGGATCGCGCTGAGCGCCATGTAGTAGCTAATCGGTGTCATAGTCAGGCGCTCTTCCGCTCTGCGTTCGGAGCATCGGGCGGAGGCGTTGCGAGTGTGCTTCGTGACGGGTCCGGCACCACGAGCATGAGGGGTGGCGCGAAGCGACGAGCCAGCGCAATTGCCCCAACGATCGCGGCGAGCAAGAGCACCGACGTCACTTCGAAGGCGACCAGATAGTCAGTGAAGAGCGAACGCGCGAGCGCGGCGACCGTACCGAAATCCACCGGCAGCGTGCGAATCTGACTAATCTTGGGCGTGCGGACAACGATCACGGCAAATTCCGCGGCCATCGCCGCCGCGGCGATCGAACCGAAGAGCTTCAGCCCGAGATGAAGGCCCGCGCCGGGATCGGCCTGGATGTTCAATAGAAAGATGATGAACAGGAACAGCACCATGATGGCGCCGACGTAAACGACGATCTGCAGGAAGCCCACCGTAACCGCGCCGAGACCCATAAAGATGACGCCGAGATCCATCAGGACGAGCGCCAATGCGAGCACGCAATGCACGGGGTTGCTCTGCAAAATAACGCCGAAGGCGCCGATCAGCGCGAGGGCGGCGAGGAAGGCGAAGATTCCGATCGGCATCGTCACTAACCTCCTGCGACGACGACCACGAAGGCGGTCACGACGAGGTTGATCAAACCGAGCGGCACCAGCCCTTTCCATCCAAGCCGCATCAACTGGTCGTAGCGAAAGCGCGGCAGGGTCCAGCGGATCAGGATCTGAAAGAGGCAGAAAATGACGACTTTGACCCAAAAGGCGACGAATTCGAAGAGGGCGACGACCAGATTCGGCAGTCCAAGATGGGTGCCGCCCGGGAAATGAAAACCGTCGCGCGCGAGCCATGGCACCTGCCATCCGCCGAAGAAAAACGTCACGATCAGGACGGAAACGAGCAGCACTTCGGCGAAGTCGGTCATCATGAAGACCGCTTGCTTGCCGCCGGAATATTCGGTGAAATAGCCCGCCACCAACTCCGATTCGCCTTCGGGAAGATCGAAGGGCACGCGCTTGGATTCGGCCATCCCGGCGATCAGCAGGATGACGAATGAGACCGGCTGTAAGAGGATTCCCCATCGCGGCAAGAAGCCGAACCACACGCCGCCCTGACTGCGGCACATCTCCTGGAGGTCGAGCGTGCCGTAACAGACGACCACCGCGATAATCGCGAGGCTCATGGCTATTTCGTAGGAGATCATCTGGGCGCTGGCGCGAATCCCGCCGAGCATCGCCCAACGATTATTCGAGGCCCATCCGCCAAGTGCGATGCCGTAAACGCCAATCCCGATGGTCGCGAGCACGTAGAGCGCGCCGACGTTGAGGTTGGCCGGCTGCAAATCGATGGTGTGCGAGCCGACTTGCAGAATATCGCCCATCGGCGCGACCGCGAATGTGATCAGTACCGGAAATAGAGCAAGGAATGGGGCCAGCGCGTGAAGGAAGCGATCGGCGCCGTCGGGCACGAAGTCTTCCTTGGTGAACATTTTGATCGGGTCGGCGAGGACGGTGTTGATGATGCCGAAGTTGGGCAGTCCGAAACGCTTGCCGATGCCGAAGATATCCGCGCGATTGGCGCCGATGCGATCCTGGATCAGCGCCGCGCCCTTGCGCTCGAACCACAGCATCAGGGTGGTCAGGCCGAGCACCAGCATGACGATCACGAGCGCCTTGATCGCGCCAATCACCAGTTCAGCAGTCACGAGGATATAGCCCGCTTAAAGGTTGCGAAAAATGGACCGCGCAGGCAGGTCGCGATACGGCCCGCAAAATCGTGGTTTTCTGGAAACGCCGCCGGAAGAAAATCGGAAGCCGGAGCGGCGAAAATTGCGGACACTATAAAGGAACCTTCAGAGTCGGCCTTGCTCAGTTTTGGAATCCTATCTTAGGTAACCTAAAATCCGAACGCGCGAAAGAGTCTTACCCTTGATGAGGGCCGCGCGCAACAAACTTGCGGCTGGCGGCTGGACCGGGCTATGGTCCCGCTGCCGCGGCGGACGGCATTAGAATACGCTTGTAGTGAAGCGCGAAAGTTCGCTAGAGCGGGGGTATGAGAATGGCGCGCCGCTTGATCGCCTCGGCGAGCGCAAATTGGCGGGGCGATGAGGTGCGCATCAAGATAGGTTACGGGCATGTTATTGGTTAAACATCCCATCGATTTGCACCCGGTCAAGCGGCGACGGAGTCTGTCCACCCCATGCGCGTGATCGCAGGCAATGCCCACGGGCGCCGCATTAGTGCGCCGCGCGGCCTCGAGACCCGGCCGGCGACGGCGCGCGTACGATCGTCGATCTTCTCGCGCCTTGATGCGCGCTTCGATCTGACCGGTGCGCGGGTTCTCGATCTGTTCGGGGGCAGTGGCTCGCTCGGACTCGAGGCGCTTTCGCGCGGTGCGGCGCATGTGACGTTCGTCGATTCGTCGCGCGCGGCCGCCGCCACGATCGCGAAGAATCTCAAGGTCTTCGGCCTCATCGATGCGGCGCGGATGCTGACGGCCGACGTGATGCGCACGTTGACGGATTTGGGCGCGGCGCGCGAGCGTTTCGATCTGGTCTTCGTCGATGCGCCGTATGCGAACGACCTCAGCGCCGCCGTGCTCGCCGCGCTCGTCGAAATGGAATTGGTGGTTCCGCAAGGCTGGATCGTGGTGCGACAGGCTGGACGCGCTCCGGAGCTGTCACCGGCGGGACTGGAACGTGTGAATGAAGCAACTCTCGGCGATCATCGCATCGCCCTTTACCGGCGCTTCGACAAGGCGCCGAATTAAGTGGAAGCGGCCCGGCATGTACAACAAACCGAAGGAACACACCAAGTCCATCGCCATCTACCCGGGCAGCTTCGACCCGATCCACAACGGCCACGTCGATATCATTCGGCGCAGCGTGACGATCTTCGACGAGGTAATCGTCGCCGTCGCCTACAACCCGCACAAGGACTCGGCACTGTTCACACCCGACGAGCGGGTCGAGATGATCCGCGACTGTATCAAGGACCTCGAGCCGCGGGCGCGGGTCGATAAATTCAGCGGTCTTTCGGTCGATTACGCCGAACGCATCGGCGCCGCCACCATCATCCGCAGTCTGCGCGCGGTCACCGACTTCGACTACGAATTGCAGATGGCGCAGATGAACAAGCAGATGATCAGCACGATCGAAACGGTTTTCCTGTTCGCCAATCCCAAGCTCTTCTTCACCGCGTCGCGTCTTATCAAAGAGGTCGCCGGTTATGGCAAGCGGCTGCCCGAGCTGGTGCCCGAAACGGTGATGAATCGTTTGCGCATAAAGCTGAAAATCGACTGACGCGCCAAGGCTGGCTAGCGAAAGCAGCCGTCGCGCGGGCCTTCCGAGGTCGAGCAACGCGAACGTGACCCACCGACACAGGGAATGCCGCGCAAGGTTTCGTCACGCGCGGATGACCGCTACAATCGTCCATTGCGCTGCTTGCTAATTCGCGGCGCGACGGAATCAAATGATCAAGCTCAATCGCCGTATCGCCGCGCTCAAACCGTCCGCCACGATGGCGGCCGAAACTCGCGCCACCGAACTCAAGGCAACGGGCGTTGACGTAATCTCGCTCGCCGCCGGTGAGCCTGACTTCGATACCCCGGAACGCATCAAAAATGCTGCGCGGCGAGCGCTCGATGCCGGGCAGACCAAGTACACGCCGGTCACCGGCACGCGCGATCTCAAGGAAGCGATCAAGCTCAAGCTCAAGCGCGAGAACGGGCTCGACTACGACATCACGGAGATCATGGCGTCGGCCGGCGGTAAGCAGGCCGAGGCCAACATTATCGCGGCGCTCTTTGACGAAGGCGACGAAGTCATCATTCCGACGCCCGCATGGGTGAGTTTCGGCGCGATGGTGAACCTGGCCGGGGCCGAGGCCAAGCTGGTCGAATGTCCCGAGGACCGCGGCTTCAACCTCGATCCCGCAAGCCTGCGTCGTGCGATTACGCCGCGAACTCGCGGTATCATCCTCAATTCGCCGTCGAATCCGACAGGCGCGGTTTACTCGCCGAGCCAGCTCGGCGAGCTAGCGAAAATCCTGCTCGAGGCCGACCTGTGGGTGCTCTCCGACGACGTTTACGAGCACATCGTTTACGACGGCGCGGTGCCGCACATCTTCCAGATTGAGCCGCGCCTCAAGGCGAAGGGCTTCGCGCTGAACTCGCTTTCGAAGGCCTATGCGATGACCGGCTGGCGCATCGGCTTTGCCGCCGGCCCGAAGGAAGTGATCGCGGCGGCGTCGCGCCTGCAGGGCCAGAACAGCGGGAATCCCAATTCGATCACGCAGGCGGCCGCAATCGAGGCATTGAGCGGGCCTCAAGACGAAATCAAAATGATGATGGCGGAGTTCCGCCGGCGTCGCGAACTGGTGGTCGAGCGGGTGCGGAAGCTGCCCGGCTTCAGACTGCCGAATGTGCCGGCGGGCGCCTTCTATGCCTTCCCGAATATCTCCGAGCTGATCGGTATGAGCCTGAATGGTAAGATGGTCAGCGACGGTAACTCATTTGCCGATCTGGTCCTGAATGAAGCACAGGTCGCGTTGGTGGGCGGTAACGATTTCGGCGCGCCGCATCACGTGCGGCTGTCTTATGCGACGTCGATCGAAAACCTCAACACGGCATTTGATCGGATTGCGGCAATGTTGGCGAAGCTGAAACGTTGAGAAGAGCGTACCGAGGCAAGTCCACAGAGAAGCGCAAAGGACTCGCTACCTGAAACAAAAACGCCGCGTGCGACTGAATCCGCATGCGGCGTTTTCCTGTCCGGCGAATGGTATCGGTCTATCTATTCGTGGGCGGCGGCTGGCTTGTCGCTTTTGAGCAGCCACCACGCTCCCGTCAGCGGCCCGATCAGTCCAAGTGTGGGGTTAGGCTTCAATTCGGAAGCCACCTGCTGGCTGGTTTCGACGTTCGCACCCGCATCTTTGAGCGCTTGCACCGCCTGGTCGCGCGATTCCGCCGTCGCTCCGGCGAGCGCATCGCTCACTACTGTCACCTTGTAGCCCAACTTCAAAGCGGTCTTCACCGAGGCGAGCACCGAGCGATCGGCGTAGGCGCCGCCCACCACCAAGCGTCCGACGTACTGCTCGTTGAGCCACGGCTCCAGCGCCGAATTGCAGAAGGCGTCGCGATGCTGTTTGGCGAAGGTCGGTCCAGCGAAGACCGCTGCCCTTTCGTCTTTCTGAGAGCCGGCCCACAAGCGCTGAGTCGCCTGATTGCGATGCCAATTGCTGAGGAAGGTGAACGGGCTGCTATCGTCAACGACGTAAAATACGCCGACCGAGTTTTTGGTCGCGGCCTCGACGATCGCGTTGGTCGCCTGGATCATCGGCGCGACCTGATCCTGCGCCACTGGCAAGCGCCCACTCGCTTCGAGGTAGTCGCCCTGGTAGCCGATCAGCATCAAGGCGGTGTTGTCGCCTCGCGCCTTGGTCGGCGCGCCTTCGCATCCGGCCAGCATCAAGAGGGCGGCAATCGCCACCGACAGCGTGATTACGGAGCCAACACGGATCATTTAATCCAACACCTCCTGAGAAATCATGTGCACGTCGTCAGTCGCAAATCCCGGCTCAACCCTTATCATATTGCGTGCGATATTGATTAGCGCGGCATGGCTGCCGATCGCGATGAAATTAGCCGGGCTTAATTCGCGCGCGATCGCCGGGTAGCTTACGTGCTCTCGGTTCCATGAGCAACGCAAATGCGCCCGGAATATGAAACCTGCTTGCGCGCCGCATCCGCGCGCCGCATCCTTGCTCGATATGGACCATAATCGTCGTCCTGTCCTGAAGCTCGGCATCGTCGATGTCGGCGTCGAGAGCGCCGCGCTGCCCAATGGTGTCACGATTGATCTCGCCGTCATTCGGCATCCGGGCGCGAGTGCGATCGTCGCGATTGACGCCGACGGCGCTATTCCATTGCTGACGCAGTACCGTCACGCAGTCGGTGGATGGCTCAAAGAGATACCCGCGGGATGTATCAACCAGGGAGAGACGCCGCGGCTTTGCGCCGAGCGCGAGTTGCGCGAGGAGGCGGGTTTGGTGGCGCGGCAATGGGATCAGTTAGGGACGATAGTCACCATTCCGAGCTTCTGCGACGAGCGGATCACGCTGTTCCTCGCTCGCGAACTCTCGGGCGCTGAACGCAAACTCGATCATGACGAGGTAATCGAGGTCGATCGCATACCGCTCGATGAGGCGCTGCGGATGATTTCGCGGGGCGAGATCATCGACGCCAAGACTATCGCTGCGCTGCATCTAACGCGCGAATTTTTGCAGGGTGGAAAATAGAATCGTTGCGGAGCGAGACCAGGCGGTCGATGAACCTAACTTTTGATCTCGTCCTCTTT
>Ga0209415_10013614_pt1 | contig 13394 bp, 11 predicted proteins | sample PeaSoiSIISIP2007_FD_187696 | JGI IMG/M metagenome (GOLD analysis project Ga0209415, IMG submission 187696) | Peat soil microbial communities from Weissenstadt, Germany - SII-SIP-2007 (SPAdes) (version 2) | ecosystem: Environmental > Terrestrial > Soil > Wetlands > Peat | place: Germany... | reverse complement strand
GAGATCGCCAGTCGAGGGTCCACGGCCTGCTTATTGACCACGAGCTGGTAGTGGTCCCAACGCAGCCCCACATTCGCCGTCCAGCTGCCCATACGAATCTGGTCCTGCACGAACGCGGACTGCTCCAAATCTGGCCGCTGGCCTTGGCTTGGGTAGGCTCCCGGGAAGCTGAACGTCAGCGCCGTGCCCGGCTGGAACTGTGAAGGGTCGGTGATGTTGTAATTGAAATTCTCGTGTAAGAAGGTGTTGTCCGACTCGACGCCCATCTTCCATTCGTTGCGCCCGTGGTCGATGGTCACCATCCCAACGAAATAGCCTTCATCGAACCAATTGTGTTGAAACAAGATGATCGGGGTGGAAAGAGCGTTGGAGTAGAAGTTGTTCGCATTGTTGCGCACCATGCCGCGAAAATCGCCGACCACATTGGAGGAGAAAATGTGACGGTAGGAAGCAATGCCCATGGTTTCGAAATTATTGGCATCCTGCCGCTGGCAAGGCGGTCCTTCGGTCACTCCCGGTGGATAGCACCACGCCTGTTGAACCAGCTCGTTAGGCAGTGCGTAGCGTGACAGTTCGTGCCGGACAACGAGATTCAGCCGGTCGTTCGGCGTAAGATCGCGCTGGTAGTTGACGGAAAAATCCCCGATGGTTGCATTGTTGGTGAAGTTTTCCGGAACTACCGGGTTCAGATAGTGGTCCGTTCCGGCTCCGGAAGCGCTGAAGCCGAGAACATTCTTACCCCACGCATACTGCATCTGCGCAAACGCGCCCATCGAGTCGTAGCTGCCGCCGGACAATACGATCTGCCCGTGAACGCCGGGTTGCGGATCGCGAAGAGTTTCGACCTCGACAACGCCACCCATTTTCCGGCCGTACTCGGCGGGAAATCCGGCGGTATAGATGGTCATCGAGTCGACATCGTTTGCGCCAATCTCGGGCCCGAAGCTGGGCGAACGGTTGTCGGTGAGCGGAATGCCGTCCACGACGAACTGCGTCTGATATTCCGAACCGCGCGGGTGCAGCACAGCGTTGCCTTCATAGAGCCAACCCGGCTGAGTGTTCACCAGGTCCTGGATCGAGCGGCCCGGCAGCGATGTGAGTCGATCCTGAATCGCCGTCGTTCCAATCTGGTTCACCGAACCGGCCTGATCGGGATCCAGCAAAGTTCCCCGCCCCTTGACCGTCACCGATTCTTGTACCGCTGCCACTTTCAGTTTGATCGCATAATCGATGGGGATGGTCGAATGAACGTTGACCGACTCCGAGACAGGAGCGAAACCGGGCTGCTCGATGGTGAGCTGGTAGATTCCATACGGCAGCCGCTGGATATCCAATGTGCCTTGATCGCTGGTAGTCAGGGTATTGTGATACTGACTCGCCTGGCTGACCAGGGTCGCGGTAACCTTTACGCCCGTCCCGCTGGGATCGACCACCTTCAAGCGGAGTTCTCCCGTGTTGCTCTGGGCAAAGAGCGAAGCAGACCACAGGATAACGATGACGAGCTTCTTCATCGCGCGATAGTGGCGGCAGGTCTGGTCCCTAAGAGCAGATCGGGCATTGAAGCCATTGTACGGGAGAAAAAAGGATGGCCGTCGCTGGCCGGGCTGCGTCCTTCACGCGTGCAATAGATATGGAAACACGTCGACCGCACAGGTCGCCAGCGGTTCCATCGGCAGCGGCCGAGTGCGCTTCAGAAAGCGGAGCCGGTGCAGACTCCCGCCAAAACTTATACCTGGGCCATCATTTCCGTCAGGCGGGTATCGTAGATCTCGGCCGCCAGCCAGCGCACAAACTCATTGTGCGGACCCAGGACAATCTGCTTCGGCGCAACCGGCTTGTCGGCCAGTTCAAAGCCCATGATGATGATTTCTTCGCCCTGCTTGATGAGGTGGGCCGCAGCGCCATTCATGCAAATCGCGCCGGAACCGCGTGGGCCGGGAATTGTGTATGTTTCCAGCCGGGCGCCGCTAGTGTTGCTAACCACCAGCACCCGCTCGCCGGGAAGAAGTCCTACCATCTCCATCAGTTCTTCGTCGATCGTGATGCTGCCCACGTACTGCAGATCGGCTTGGGTAACTGTGGCCTGATGAATTTTGGAACGTAACATCCATCGCATGGCTCTCGTGTTCCTCTCCGTGTCCCGCTCTCGCATGGCGGATGCGGGCACTTGCCTATATGTTAGCAGGCGGCGCAAGAAATGGGACCTGCCAGTTTGCCGATACTGCCCTAAAGTTGTAGCGGCAGACAGTCCTCTCTGAGGCATGGAGGACCGCCGGTCTAGCTCCGCAGGCGGTCGAGTAACACTCCCTTCGCGTCCAACAGCGAGATGTCCAGCGCGGGCACGCCTATCGCATGGGTGGAGCAGCTCAGGCAGGGATCGTAAGCGCGCACCAGCGCCGAAACGCGATTCAGCATCCCCTCTTCCAGCTTGTCGCCATGGATAAAGTGCTCGGCGACCTGGCGCACGCCGTCGCCGATGGCGCGGTTGTTGTGGCCGGTGGCGACGATGAGGTTCGCCCAAGCGATAGCGCCGTTCTCGTCCACTTTGTAGTGGTGGATTAAGGTGCCGCGAGGCGCTTCGATCATGCCGACACCCTCCAGCGCATTGACCCCAGCTTCGGCGCGGACGTGGGTGTCGAGGACGTCCGGCTGCTGCAGCAGAAGCTGCATGGCCTCCACGCCATACATCACCTCAATGAGCCGTGCATAGTGGTAGAGGAACGAGCTGTGGGCCATGCGGCCAAAGCGCTGGCGAAATTCCTCGAGTTCGGCGTCGGCGCGCGGTGTGCCCATCTTTTCCGCGACGTTGATCCGGGCGAGCGGACCGACGCGGTAAATCCCTTCGGGCCAGCCCTGCGGCTTGTAAAACGGAGCTTTCAGGTAGGAGTCGCTCAAGGTGGCTTCGCCGATATACCTTGCGTAGTCTTCGGCGGCAATGCCTTCCTGGACGATGTTTCCGTCGGCTGCGCGGAAGCGCAGCAAGCCATCATAGAGCTGCATGTTACCGGCAGTGTCGACCAGGCCGGCGTACATGGTGGGCGCGGAACCGAAGTTGGCGATCTCCTCGGTGAACGAGTCGAGCACGCCTTTGAAGATGCCGAGAGTCTTCTCCGTTGTCGCCATCGCCTGAGGAATCGCGGCCAGGAAGCGGTCGCGCGCCTGCGCTGTCATAGGAGACTTCACGCCACCGGGCACGATCCACGAGGGATGGACGCGCTCCTCGGCCAGCCCTTCGATCACCAGCAGGCCGAACTTGCGCAGCTCGATGCCGGCGCGCGCCAGTTCGGGATTGGCCTCGATGAGCCCGGCAACGTTGCGGGTGGCAGGGTCAGAATCCATGCCCAGCAGCAGGTCCGGCGCGGAGAGATAGAAGAAGCTGAGCGCGTGCGACTGCACCACCTGCGCGCAGTGGATGATCTCGCGCAGCAGTTGCGCGGCGGGCGGAATGCGCACCGCCATGATGGCATCGCAGGCTTTGGACGCGGCCAGCTGATGGCTGATAGGACAGATACCGCAGATGCGCGACGTAATGCCCGGCATCTCGTAAAACGGGCGGCCTTCGGTGAACTTTTCGAAGCCGCGGACCTGCGTCACCTGAAACTTGGCGTCAGTCACCTTGCCGGCATCGTCGAGCTGAATGGTGATCTTGCCATGGCCTTCGATGCGGCTTACCGGCTCAATCGTGATGCGCTTCATCGCCGCTCCTTCAAAATCTCTTTCACCACGGAAGCACTGAAGACACGGAATCTTGGGTTTTTCTTTTCCTTCTTTTCGGGGTTTTCTTCTTAATTTTTTTCTTTTCTTCTTCCGTGTTTTCCGTGCTTCCGTGGTGATAACGGTCTCTTGTTTACCCGAACTTGATCTTCTGGTTCGCCTCGGGTTTGCGGCCCTCCAGCAGGTTGTTAAGGAACCCGGCGATCACCTTGTTCTGCGGCGGACAGCCGGGGAGGCAAACGTCAATCTTGACGAAGTCCTGCGCCGGACGCGCCAGCTTCGACAATTGCGGCAGCCCATCGTGGGGAATGCAGCCATTGGCATCAGCGCCATCGACGTAGATCCGCTGCAACAGCTTGTTCACCGGAATCACGTTGCGCAGGGCCGCCACGTTGCCGGTGACGGCGCAGTCGCCCAGCGAGACCACCATCTTGCTGCGTGCCCTGATCTGTTGCAGCCGCTCCACGTCTTCCGGCGTGCTGATGGCGCCCTCCACCAGCGTGACGTCCACGTCCTCGGGAAACTCCTGCGCGTCCACCAGCGGGCCGTATACGATGTCGACTTTGCGCACGATGGGAATGAGCGCGCCATCCAGATCAAGCAGCGACATGTGGCAGCCCGAGCAGCCATCCAGCCAGACCGTAGCCAGCTTCAGCTTTTTCATATGCGCGCTCCTCTATGACGGGCCAGAGCGGTGATGTGCGCCGTGGAATGCACCATCTCCTCCACCGCCTTGCCCTTCGCGGCCAAAGCACCGGTCGGGCATGCCTGCACGCACTTGCCGCAGTCGGTGCAGGTGGTGGCCTCGCCCCACTTCTCATTCAGGTCAGAAACGATGCGGGCGTGGATGCCGCGCGCCACCATCTCCCACACGTGCGCTCCTTCAATCTCGGCGCAGGTGCGAACGCAGCGTGTACACAGGATGCAGCGGTTGTGGTCGAGCACAAAACGGGAATGCGACGAATCCACCTGCAGGCGCGGGAAGTTGTAAGCGAAGCGCACGCTGGTGATGCCCATGGCGTATGCCATGTCCTGCAGCTCGCAGTGGCCATTGGACACGCAGACCGCGCAGACGTGATTGCGCTCCACCAGCAACAGCTCGATGGTCATGCGGCGATAGCGCGCCAGCCGCGGCGAGTTGGTGACCACCGACATGCCATCCTGCGCCGGCGTAGTGCAGGCGGGAAATAGCCGGTCGATGCCGGAGACTTCGACCATGCAGAGACGGCAGGCGCCCACTGGGGTCAGGCCCTCCAGGAAACAGAGGGTCGGAATCGACTTCCCGCTGGCGCGGGCCGCTTCGAGGACAGTCTGGCCCTCGGCGGCGTTCACCAGTTCGCCATCGATACGCAGCGAGATTTTCTTTTGCGGCAAGGCTTGACTCCTTCCTCTAACGCGAAACTGCTGTCGTCGCGTCACAGCGCAGGCAACGGCAGCACTCGTCGTGGGCCTCTTCCGGCGACAGGCCGATGTCGACTTCCTCGAACGTGCTGGCGCGTTGGCGCGCCGGCAGCACTCGCGAGTGGTGACGGCGGCTCTCGCTCGGCTGCTTGGGCGGCATCTGCTCGTATTGCATTGGCCGGAAGAGCATCTCCCAGCGTTTGCTATCCATCAGTTGTTGGTCGATGGCCTGCGCCGCCTGTTTGCCGGAGGCCATGGCGTTCGACACATTCGACGCCCCGGTCACCAGGTCACCGCCGGCGAAGAAGCGCGGCCGGCTGGTCTCCAGGGTGAAGTGGTTGACCTGGATGGTGCCGCTTTCTTTTATCTCCAGGCCCGAGGCTTTGGCGAAATCGAGGTCGACGGTCTCGCCCACGGCCAGGATGACCGAGTCGCATTCGAAGCGCTGCACCTCGTCGGTCAGGATCGGCTTGCGGCGTCCGGAGCGGTCATATTCACCCAGCCGAGTCTTCACCACTTCCAGCGCCCTTACGTTCCCTTTAGCGTCGCCGATAATGCGGTGCGGCGCCGACAGGAAGACGATCTTCGCTCCCTCATCTTCGGCCGCTGCGGTTTCTTCCTCGATGGCGGGCATGTCCTTGCGCTCACGGCGATAGACCACGGTGACGCTCGCTCCCAGGCGCAGCGCGGTCCGCGCCGAATCGATTGCGGCGTTGCCGCCGCCGATGACTACTACCTTGCGGCCCAGCGCTACGGATTCGCTCTTGGCCACCGATTCCAGTAACGGCAGCGCCGGGAAGACGCCTTTCAACTCCGTGCCCGGCAAATACACCCACGACTCCTTCCAGGTGCCGATCGCCAGACACACCGCGTCAAATTGCTCGTCCAAATCATTCAGCGGAATATCGAAGCCGACCCGGGTATTGAATATGAACTGCACTCCCAGCCGCTCGATCAACTCCACTTCGCGGCGCAGCACCGGCTTCGGCAGACGGTACTCCGGCAGCGCGAAGCACAGCATACCTCCGGCTGCGGGCAACGAATCGAACACGGTCACGTCGTGGCCGAGCAGAGCCAGATAGAACGCGGCCGTCAATCCCGCGGGCCCTGCCCCAGCCACCGCGACCTTCCGGCCTGTCGCCTCCAGCTTGCGCGCAAGCACGCGGCTCACCGCGTCCTCGAAGTGGTCGCCCAACAGAATGTAGTCGGCAATGAAGCGATGCACCTCGCGCATGTTGACGGCATCGTCCACCGTCTGCCGGCGGCAGCGCTCGTCGCAGGGATGCTGGCAGACGCGGCCGGTCGAACACGGCAGCGGGTTGTCCATGATCACTGACTCGAACGCTTCCTCCAACTGTCCTTCCTTGTAGAGCTGCAGGAAGCGCGGGATGTTCATGTGCAGCGGGCAACTGTTCTCGCATGGCGACAGCGCCAGTTCGCTGCAGATGCCGGCAATGCAGCGGTGAGAGACGATGTGGTCCTCGAACTCCTGCCGGAAATGGCGCATCGTGGTCAGCACCGGGTTCGGCGCCGTCTGGCCCAGCCCGCACAGCGAGCAGTCGCGGATGTAACGGCTCAACTCATCCAGACGCTCCATGTGATCCATGCGTCCGGCGCCGTCGGTAATGCGGTTCAGGATGCGCAGGCATTTGTTCAGCCCAACGCGGCAGGGGATGCATTTGCCGCATGACTCCGAGTTGGTGAACTCCACGAAGTAACGGGCGACGTCAACCATGCAGTTGTCTTCGTCCATCACCACCATGCCGCCCGAGCCCATGATGGAGCCCAACTGCGCGAGGCTTTCGTAGTCGACCGGGGTGTCGAACATCTCCGCGGGAATGCAGCCGCCGGACGGGCCGCCGGTCTGCACGGCTTTAATGGCGCGGCCTTCGACGCCGCCTCCGCCGATGTCATAGATGAAGGTCTTGATGGGCGTGCCCATCGGCATCTCGATCAGACCGCTGTTATGCACTTTACCGACCAGCGAGAAAACCTTGGTGCCCGAGCTCTTGGCGCTGCCCGTCTCCGTAAACCATGCCGGGCCTTTGGTGATGATGGGCGCGATGTTGTACCAGGTTTCGACGTTGTTGATGTTGCTGGGCTTGCCCCACAGACCTCTCTGCGCGGGAAACGGCGGACGCGGACGCGGCCTCCCAGCTTCGCCTTCCAGGGACGCGATCAGCGCGGTCTCCTCGCCGCAGACAAACGCTCCAGCGCCTTCCACCAGCTCGACATTGAAGTTGAATCCGCGGCCCAGGATGTTATTGCCCAGCAGGGCGTAGTCGCGGGCCTGCTCGATGGCGCGATTCAAGCGATGCACGGCGAGCGGATACTCGGCGCGCACATAAATGATTCCCTGGGTCGCGCCCATCACGTAGGCGCCGATAATCATTCCCTCCAGCAGCGCGTGCGGGTCGCTCTCGATCTCGTTGCGGTTCATGTAGGCGCCGGGATCGCCTTCATCCGCATTGCAGATGATGAACTTCTGGTCGGCGACGGCCTTGCGCAGGAACTCCCACTTGTTGCCGGTGAGAAATCCGGCGCCGCCGCGCCCGCGCAGCTTGGAGGCCTTGATCTGTTCGATGACCGTCTCCGGCTTCTCATCGATCAGCGTCTTGTACAGCGCTTGATATCCGCCGACGGCAATATATTCCTCGATATCATCCGGGTTGATGAGCCCGCAGTTGCGCAGCACGATTTTCTTCTGGCCTTTGAAGAACGGCACCTCGTTCCACGACGGCACTTCGGGGTAGCCGTGGCCATAGCGAATGGTTCCGGTGATGTGGTCCCACTCCTCGATCTTGCAGTACATCAGCTCGGGGCCAAGCTGACCGGTGGTGATGTCGTGGACGATGCGGCCGGCATCGTTGGCCTGCACGCGATGCAGGATCAGCAAGGGAGCTCCGGGCACGCGCACATTCACCAGCGGCTCCTGGCAGCAGGGCCCGAAGCAGCCGACGCTGGCGAGATACATATCCGTACCGCTGCGCTCCAGCACTTCGACGAAAGCGTGATACAAACCTTCGGCGCCGTTGCCGCGGCCGCACGTGCCCATGCCAATGGCGATCCGCGGGACCGCGGGCACCAATTTTGCCAGCCCAGTCTCGCGGACTGCGTTAAATACGCCAATGTCCTCAATGCGCGGCATCACTCATTCTCCCGTTCCAGCGAGCGGACTTCGCGCTGCAGGGTCCGTTCGTTCACGTGTCCGCAGATGCGATGGTTGATCTCGACGACCGGGGCCAGCGCGCACTGCCCGAAGCAGGCCACCGTGCGCACGGTAAATCTTTGGTCGGGGGTGGTCAGGGTGAGCTTGTCGGCCTCGGCAGCTTCGTCGCCATCGTGCATCCCCAGGCCCAGTTCCAGGCGCAGGCTTTCCAGCAGGGCTCGCGAGTTGCGGGTGTGGCACGCCGTGCCGCGGCAGATGCAGATGGTGTTGTCGCCCTGCGGCTCCAGGTTGAACAGCGCATAGAAGGTCGCCACGCTGTAGAGCCGCGACAGCGGAATGTCCAGCCGGTCGGCAATGTATTCCAGCGTCTCCGGAGCAAGATACTTGTGGGGGTTGCGTTCCTGCACCGCCTCCAGAATGCCGAGCAATTCGCCGGGCCGTCCGCTCTGCTTGGTTATGACTTGGTCGATGAAGGTCCGTTCGGCGGTGTCGAGGGAAATCTGCGCGGTAGCCATGTGCCTGGCGCTCCTTTCTCAGACAGAGACCAGCACTCAGGGGACCTTGCAGCGGCGCTCCCGGCTCAAATGGGATGGGGAAGTCAGATCACCTCCCGCAGCGCTGACCAGTCCCTTGCTGACTTAGGATTTCACGGACGATGGCAGGACTACCGTGCGATACATCACGTTGAGACGTGATCGGTGATTCGAGAACGGGACAAGTGCCGTTGTGGGAATGAGATGTGGGTTTGCGCGATCACGAAAAAAACGGAGGCCGGTAACCGGCCTCCGTTGCCAAGAGGAGAGTCTTGGGATCAGGGTTTCGCCGTCATGTACATCATGTCGCCCGGCTTGCCGCTTTCGATCTTGTAATCGGACGGGACCTGGAAGAGCGACGCATCCGGTTCCCCGCGAGTGACGCTGGTAACCGTGCTGATCATGGTTCCCATCATGGGATCCTTGTGCTCCATGGTCAGCGGAATTTGCAGATCGGTCGAGACCCAGCGCTCGGTCACCACCGAGATGGGCTTGGTATTGCCGATCTGGCCCGCGGGAATGGTGCGAGTCACACGTGTGCCCGTCGCCTGCAGCCCGAGGATCGTCTTGGTGCCCAGTTGCTCGGTCGTCACGTCGTTACCTGCGGACTTCCACATCGGTTCGGGCCCGTCCGGACCACCGCGAGTGCCAGCCCGTTCCCCGGGCGGATGCAATGGCATCGCATGCGCCGTCTTTTTCTGCGGATTGAGCATATAGCGCTTGCCGGCAACCGGATCCATGATGATGATCATGGTTCCCTCGGTGGCGCCGGTGGCTGGAGTGGCCAACTTGAAGGGCACTTCACGGCGAACCCGGCCCTGGGAGTCTCGGTACTCCGTGCTCTGGTTGTCGGTGTGAATGGTGTTGCCATCCGACAGGGTTTGATCGTGGGTCACGCTTACGGTCGCCGTCATGGGCGCGCCGGTGACCACCTTGTGGCTGTCGAGGCCAACTTCCTCGTGGAAGAATGCGCCTGCCATACCGGGGCTCGGCATGCCCATCATTCCCGGTGCACCGGGCGGTGGTGGAGGCACTGGAGGCGGTGCTATCTCGCTTTGCGCGATCGCCAAAACCGACAGGCCAGCCACCAGTAATCCCACGAACAGCCATTTCGAAATAGCGCCAACTGCTACAGATTTCATTCCCTTCATCGTTTCATCCTCGCTCGCAGACTCGGTCTTCGATTTGCATCAATTCACGATACGGACAGCCCGTACCACTCCGTCGTAGCCGACCACCAGATCGGCAACGGGCGGTTGCGAATTTTGTGCGGCACTATTGGCCGGCAGTTCCATGCGCACTACCTGTGAGTCGCTGGAGCAGCTCAGCGGATCGCAGAACATCAAGGCAACATAATCGGCGTCGGCATCGGGCTGGGATTCCTCTGCGGCAACCGTCTGCACCGTGGCCGTCGCTACGCTGGCCGAATCCCTGCGCTGAGAGCGGCTTCGAGCCGTGCGGGTGACGTGGTTGTTGGCAACGGCGGAGAGCAATTTCGACGAATCCCCGTGAGCAGCAACGACCGGCTTCTGCAGAAGCGGCCTGGTGCTGCCGGGTATGATCCCACTCTGCACCGGGACCGTCCTGGAGCTGTGCTGCAGAAGCCGGATCCCTAGAAATACACTCACGATAATCGCCGCCGCGACGGCAACATAAGCGCCAATTTCGAAAAAGTGGCTCAGCCGGAACGCAGTGGGAGCGGAGACGCGCGTTACCATGGGCTGCGGAGCGCTTCCCGCGGCGGTTTGGCGGAATGCCCGCAGCAATGTCCGTTCAACCCTGGGGCCGGCCTGCATGGCTGCGGTTTGTGCCTGCAGCGTCTGTAGCGAGGCAGCCACGGTACGCTGATTCTGCAGCCATCCACCACAGCCTTCGCACTGCTGCGCATGGGTCAGGATTTGCTCGTCCGGTGCCTGCAACAACTCCCACAACGTGAGAGACGCCGCACTATGTTTGAACTCACGGCATGTCATGATACGCACCTCGCCGCAACCTTCGAGATCCCTGGCGCCACCGCCGCCGAGTGCCGCAACTTCTTGCTAAGCATGTCGTGCGCGCGATGCAGCCGCGACCGGATGGTGCCGATGGCACAACCGACGGCTTGCGCCGCATCCGCGTAACTCTGCTCCTGTAAGTCGCACAACACAACCACCTCGCGATAATGTTCCGGCAAAGACAGCACCGCTTTCCAAATCGCATTCGAGGTCTGCCGGCGGGCAATGCCCTCGGTCGGATCGCACTCCACCATCAGCGACGCCGCCTCGTCTTCCACCGGACTGCCCAGCACTTGCTCCGGATAATTGCGCTCCAGCGCGCGACGCACGTAGTTTCTGGCTACGCCGAACAAGTACGCGCCCAGCGCGCCTCGTTCAGCATCGAAGTCGCGACCCCGCTGCACCAGGAAGAGAAAAACTTCCTGCGTCACCTCTTCGGCGACATGCGAGGATCCGCTCATGTGCAGGGCGAAGCGAAAGATCGGCCCCTGCCGTCTGCGATACAAAACGGTGAATGCGTCTTCGTCTCCGTCCAGCGCCTGCGTCAGCAGTTGCTCGTCGGTCAAGTCGGTCAGCAACGCCACCTCGAGTGGGTGAACCTGATCTCGTTTCTGCCTCTATTTCACCTGACAGAAACGTAAAGTTCCGTAAAGTTGGACTGCTTCGCGGGGTATGCGTGCGCTGCGAAAAGTCCCCGGATGTATCGTAGTCGTTTCAGCAATTTTCCGACAGGAACAGGGCTAAGTTCTCTTGACACTAATTTGCAGGAAGAACAAAATTCCAACACACTTCTGAGCTTCGTTTCTCGCGGCTCATGGATAGCGATAGCCAATTCGATGGCAGCATAAGTCTTTCAACACTGAAGGCGGAGGAGAGTCTCCATGATGTTTTTTATGCTAACACCAAAGCAAGACATCTTTCGCACCAGCTTGTACCTGGCGATCGCCGCGACCGCCTTCGCGCTGGCATTACCAGCGCAGGCACAAGGCTTCAGCGTGATTCACACCTTCTCCGGCGGAGACGCAGCAACGTCTATGGCACGGCCTTCGAGGGCGGAATGAGCAGCTGCGAGGGTGGGAGCTGCGGCTTGGTTTGGGAGATTACGTGTAGAGAACAGGAGTAATTCCATGCTTCGAACGAATCTGCAAATTGCAACTGCGAGGGTTGCGTCGATCTTGTTGTTCGCGCTTGCAGTCATGCTGACCTGTCCCGCGCAAGCGCAGACCTACACCGTTCTACACAATTTCAGTGGCGGATCGGACGGTGGCCGCCCCTATACGGGTCTCACAATGGATCGGGCTGGAAATCTGTATGGCACCTCCGCCGAGGGCGGATTGACAGACGGCTGCGGCGGCGTAGGATGCGGCACCGTTTTCCGGATGACGCAAAAGAACGGCGCCTGGGTGTTCGCTCCGCTTTATGAGTTTCAAGGAGGCAATGACGGGTCCCAACCGACGACTGCCGTAACCATCGGTCCCGACGGAGCTGTCTACGGAACCACCCCGACCGGCGGAGGGAACGGGTGCGCCGGCGGTTGTGGAACCATTTTCAAACTCACGCCGTCAGCCACCGTCTGTCATGCCGCGCTTTGTGGTTGGAACGAAACCGTGCTCTACCGCTTCTCGCCGCCTCCCAACGGGGTCAGTTATCCGTATGGAGGAGTGACCTTCGACGCAGCCGGCAATCTTTACGGTACCGCCTTCCACGGCGGCACGGGGAATTGCACCGATGGCTGCGGAGTTGTGTACAAACTCACGCCCTCGGGCGGCAGCTGGACGTTCAGCGTGATCTACAGCTTCACGGGTGGCAGCGACGGCGCGAACCCTGTGTCCACCTTAATTACAGATCGCGCGGGAAATCTCTACGGTACGGCCGGTTTTGGCGGCGAATCGGGAGCGGGAACCGTTTTCGAGTTGATCCGCTCGGGAGCGGGATGGACATTCAATCTTCTCTACGCCTTTCAAGACAGACTTGACGGAGGCATCCCCGAGGCTGGATCGGTAATGGACAGCTCGGGGAATCTCTACGGCGATAACAGCAATGCGGGACTCTATGACGGCGGCGTTGTCTTTGAGCTCAGTCCTTCCGCGAACGGTTGGACTTTCTCTGTGCTCGACACTCCTATGGGCGGACTCTTCGCTCCTTTGAGCATCGACAGTTCCGGGGATCTATATGGCACTACCGAAACAGGCGGCATTTATGAAATGGGCCTGCTCTTTAGGTTGACCTTCGGGAGTTGGGCGGAAATCGACCTCTACAGCTTTAGCCAGAACGATGGCAATATTCCACTGAGCAACGTCGTCCTTGACGCCAGCGGTAATGCGTACGGCACGACATCTCAAGGGGGAACGGGCAACGCCGGCGTGGTCTGGAAGTTCACGAGGTAACGAAGAGGAGGAATGCGATGTTTCGAACGAATCTGCAAGCTGCAACCGCGAAGGTTGCGTCGATGCTGTTGTTCGCGCTGGCGGTCATCCTGACCCATCCGGCGCAGGCGCAGACCTTCACCGTAATACACACGTTCAGCGGCGGCGGCGATGGCTACCAGCCTGATGCTGGCTTGACGCTTGATTCAGGTGGCAA
>Ga0209415_10013611_pt1 | contig 13396 bp, 12 predicted proteins | sample PeaSoiSIISIP2007_FD_187696 | JGI IMG/M metagenome (GOLD analysis project Ga0209415, IMG submission 187696) | Peat soil microbial communities from Weissenstadt, Germany - SII-SIP-2007 (SPAdes) (version 2) | ecosystem: Environmental > Terrestrial > Soil > Wetlands > Peat | place: Germany... | reverse complement strand
GATCGTGCTGCTGACCAACCGGGTGGCCTCGATAACCGTGGGAGGGATTAGCAAGGACGTGGGGGTCGGCGGCCTCACCCTGGGGAGGTTCGTCAGCAAGTCGATCCGGCTGCGGAGGGAGGGCGGCTACGTTGCCGCGAGCCTCGAGCATCCCCGGACCGCCGGGCCGCCGATAAGGTGCCGACTCTCGGAGAAGGGCGTCGAATAGCGCCAACGGTGCGACCGGACTCGCGGGCATTGCTACCGACCAACGGACCCCAAATATAGGACCGCCCAAGCATTCGGAAGAGAAGGCCTTCGCGGATGAACAAGCTCGCCCTAGCGGTCGTTGTGGTCGCCATCCTCCTCGTCGGCATCGGCTGGGCCGCGACCGCGCATTTTCCTGACGCCCCAGACTCCACCACCAGCGCCTCGGCGACCACCACCGCGACGACCACGGCTTCCCCTCCCGTCACTTCGGCTTCCATCGTCGCGACGACGGTCTCCGATGGCAACTCCTCTGGAAACTGGCTCTCGGACAGCCCCGCCTTCGTCGGGAACTCCACGAAGATCGACTATCCCCCAGGCTACGACGCCATCGCCAACTTCACCTTAGGCGTGATAAACGCGGAAAGGACCTCGGCGGGCCTGCAGCCGGTCACCCTGAGCGGCGTGCCCTCGGGCCAGCAGCACGCAGACTCCATGGCGTACTACGGATACTTCAGCCACTGGGACAACCAGGGATACAAGCCGTACATGCGCTACACCCTCCTGGGCGGGACGGGGAGCGTGGAGGAGAACGCCGCGCTAAGCCACTGCACCACCTCCCGGCCGAACTCGACTCGGGAAGTCGCCGCCGCGTGCTCCCTCCAGACGGTCGAGGACGCGATAAACGGCTCCGAGTGGGTGATGCTCAACAACGATTCGGCCTGCTGCGGCAACGGCCACCGTCAGAACATCCTCGACCCGCTCCACAACCGCGTCTCCCTCGGCGTGGCCTACAATTCGACGACGGTCTTCCTCGTGGAGGACTTTGAGAGCATCTACATCGGCAACGAGTCGCTCCAGGTCTCCGCCGGCACCGTGAGCCTGCAGGGCAGGATGCTCGCATACCAGCAGGGCTGGATGGAGAGCAAGTCCGGCGCGGAGATCTCGGTATACTTCGACCCCACCCCCAGCAACATAGGCCTCAGCGACCTGAAGCTCATGACCTCGTGCGACCAGTACAGCGAGCTCAACGAGCCTGTCGCGTGCCAATACCAGGGCGCCTACACCCCGGGGACGCCGATCTCCACAGTCTTCTTCCCATGCCCGCCGGGGCGCGTCTGCAGCAGCTCGGGCAACTTCACCTACGCGCAGCAATGGCAGATCGCCTTCAGCACCGGGGACTTTGACATCGTGTTCTCCATCAGCGCGCTCGAGTCCGCCTACGGGAGCGGGGTCTACACCTTCTACCTTTGGCCGGCCGAGGTCGCGGCCGGGCCGATTACCAGCCTGACCGTCTTCGTGCCGGGCGGGTAGCGCCGCTTTCGAGCCTCGCGTGGTAGGCTCGCAAGAGCGGAAGAAGGGTGTTTCCCAGCGTGAGAATCACCTCTCATCTTAAATCATCGTCGCACCCTCACGACTCCCGGCAGAAATAGGTTGTCGAGCGCGAACCGGTTCTGTTCTAGGTGCGGCACTCAGATTCCGCCCGGCGCAGGGTTCTGCCCGAACTGCGGGCTTGGTGTCTCCGTGGGCTCCCCGGGGCAGGCCGCCGCGGCACCCGCGACCTCCTTCGGATATTCGGGAAGCCGTCGTGAGAAACATGAGAAAAACGAAAAGCAGGAGAAACACGAGAAGCACGAAAAGAACGAGAAGGGAAGGGGCAGCGAACTAACGGGTGCGATAACGGGAGGCTTGATTCTCATCTGGCTCGGGGTCACCTTCTTCCTTCAGGAGAACAACTACATCTCGTCCGGCAACTGGTGGGCTTACTTCTTGATGGGAATCGGCGCCATCCTGATACTCCAAGGCGTCCTCAACTATCTTACGAGCAGGAGGCCGTTCATCGGCTCGTTCATCGGAGGCGCAATCATCCTCATAATCGGCCTCGCTTTTGTCCAGGGCTTCAACGCGGACCTTTGGCCGCTGTTCCTCGTCGCAATCGGGGTGGCCATCCTGCTATCGGCCGTAGTGGGCAGGCAGAGAAGGCCAGCGCCTTGAACGAGAGACGTCCAAGAGCGAAGACCGCGTTCTTCCAGGCATCTGGGTTGTAGGTGGGCGAGTTGACCACGCAAGTCCCGATCCTCCGAATCCTGGGCGGCCTATTCTTCGTCCTGGCAGGCCTCGCCTACTATCTCGGCGTCACCGTCGCGTTCTCCGCATCGCTGATCTTCATCGCCGCGGGCGCCGCGGTCATCCTCCTAGCGCTGCTCAGGCACCGCGCAGGCCCAGCAGACGTCGCGATATTCATCATCGGCCTGCTCGTGCTCGGGGTCTTCCTCACGCCGGGGATAGGCACTGGGTCCTCGGCGAGCCAACGCATCACATACACCGTGGCAAAGACCGGGCTGCCCACGCAGCGGATAGACCTCGTGTCCTCAAGCGACGTGGGGAACATCGATGTCTCTTACTCGAGCAACAGCGACCTAGCATACCAGGTCAACTTCACGAGGTCCACGTTCCCCTTCGGATTCTTTCAGGGGCTTCCTTCGGCGTCGCTCTCCAACGAGACGCAAGGGGGCACCTTCATGCTGAACGCCACGGCGCACTGGTATGACATCTCGATTGCAATAGGAAGGGGCTACCTCCTAAACGTCTCTGCGAACACGGGGACCGGGAACATCAACGTGAGGGGTCTCTCTAGCGAGAGGCTGGGGAACGTGTTCCTGAAGACCGGCACTGGAAGCATCGACGGCAACCTCACATCCCTGGCAGTAGGGGGGATAGACGTCCAGGCGGGGACCGGCAGCGTCACCCTCTACTCCAGCCACTTCGCGCCCAGCGGCGCGAGGCTCCCCATCACCCTAAGGACGGGGACGGGAAGCGTCAATCTCTCGATGAAGCTGACAAACGGGACAGCGGTCTCCATCGACGCTTCCGCTTCGCTCGGCGGGGTGAGCCACAACCTTCAGGGGTTCACGGTCTCCCCGGAGTCAAACAGGTCCAGCCTTCAGGCCACGGCGGGCGACATCAACACCGCAGCGACCTCCTTCGTCGTCCAAGCCACGGCGGGCACCGGGTCCGTCAACATCGACGCCCAATTCTTGGGATAGAGCCTCAGAAGCGGAGCCCTCCGGTGAGGATCCCGAAGAGGACGTGCTCGAGCGTCGTCGCCCTCCCGGCCCTGCCGAAGACCCTGAAGCAGTTCCTCCCGACGGACTCCACCATGTCGCCTATGTCGTACCTGGGGAAGAGAGGCCCCGAGATTACTATCCTCCCCCAGTCGTTCGGCTCCATCTCGTGCAGGAGCTTGACCCGCCCCCTGCTGGTCTTGACCTCGAATAGGAAGGCGTCGTAGTTTGGCGAGACGTAGGGGCGCTCGTCCATCTGCTGGGCGAACACGCCCTCGGTCGCCGTGTACATCTCGACCAGAGGCGCCGACTCCCCGTACTGGTGCCTCAGCATCGGGGCGTATTTCGTCTGGATCTTGGCCACGCTCGTGCAGAACAGCCCTCGCATCCGCCAGAGCTGCTTGGGGAGGGTCCCGTGCTCTCGCCGGACGTATCGTGCGAACCCCGCTATCACGGGGGTCACGCCCATCACGCTCCCGACGGGCTGGTCCTTCGCGCTCCTGTACACCAGCTCGAACCTCCTCTCCCAATCCTTCCTGCCTATCCCCCCGCCGAGCGAGTCGATCTCCTCCTGCTTCGGGACGAGGGCGGTGGGCCCTAGCGAGGGATGGAACTTGGCGTAGCTCCCGGAGCTGTATCCGTAGGACTCCTCGCCCTTGTCGGTGAACATGGTCCCCACCTCCGAAGGGAAGTTCAGGTTCAGGACGCCCATCTCGAGGACCTCTGGGTCTCGCTTCAGTGCGAAGTTGATAATCGCCCTCGCCCCCAGGGAGAGGATCAGGGAGAGGTGGGTCTCCGTGGCGGGGACGAGTTTCGGGCGGCCGGTAGTCCCCCTCGTCATGACCCACCGCACCACCGGCTCGGGCAGGAGGGCCGAGTAGTCTCCCTTCTTGACGCGCTCGAGGTACGGGGCCAGGCTCGCGTAGTTAGCTATAGGAAAACGCCTCTGAAAACTAAGGATGCCATCCACATCGCCCGCCCCGAACTCCTTGCCGTAGTCGGTCTGCGCGTAGCCCGGCAACAGGGCGCGGAGCGCCTGCTCCTGGGTCTCGGCCGGGTGGGAGAGAGAGCGATACCACGGGTCGACCAACGCCTCCAGGAACGAGGACGCCTCCGGGACCGGCCCTTCCAACGGCTACTCCGGGCCTTCTTGCGGACTCTGCGGTAAAGGGTTTATCGCGACCCCCGCAAGACATGGAAAAGCGGCCGCAAGCGGCTTTTTCGGCACATAAGCATTTAAGCAAAGAAATGCAATGCGTCTGTGGATTTGCTTTCAAGTAGCATGATCAAGGAAGAAGTGGATGAGATTATCGAGTCATTAGTTCACACCAAGCTCGAGGACGCGCGGCAGAGGCTGGCGCATCTGGCGCCCCAGGTCTCCTCGGAGTATGGCAAGGGCGCGCTCCTCGCGCTCAACGGGATAGTCAACGTGACCGAGAACAGGACCCCGGACAAGATGGCCGACTCGGATAAGATTCTCCGCGCGGTGGACAGGCTGCCCAAGATACAGATGACGGACGACCTTGACAGGGGCTACTTTCAGACGATGGGCAAGTGGGCCAAGCGCGTCAAAGATTCAAGTAAGTAATGCCCAGAGTGAAAAGCAGCACCCAGCAGAAGACGAAGAGCATCAGGAAGCTCCCAACACCCGTAGTGTAGAGCTTGCGCTGTTGGGCCTTGTCGAAGCTCTTCCCGACGCTCCACCTCAGCAGGTAGAAGGTGGCGATGTAGAGAAAGAGGCCGAGCAGGATGCCCGTCGAATAGTCCGGGCTGCCCCCGCCCACGCACGCCCCCCCGCTCGAGGAGGGCGGGATTAGGACCTTGCAGCCCGTAAGGAGCTCCGCGGAGATGCCGCCAAGCGCCCCCAGCGCAACCCTGAGCCAGTATATCTTGTCAAGCAGGGTAAAGGGCAACAAAAATCACTCGATTCAGGGAGCTCAAATTCAGCCGAGCCCGCAGTAGGTTAATAAAACTTGCACGGAGTCGGCCTCACAAGGCGTGGGTTGAGAAGAGATGTCGTTGTTGTCGGAGAAGGCGAAGGGGTCGCTCTCGGGGCTCGAGTTCAGGGTTCTCTCGAAGGAGATATCCTCGGCGCTCGCGGGGACGTACGTCTCAAACATCTACTCGATAGGCGAGAGCCAGCTCCTCAGGATGAGGAGGTCCGGCGGGGCGGAGGGCGAGTCGACGGAGGTCTCCCTGGTGCTCTCCCCGAAGCTCGGCGCGTGGATAACAGAGAAGCCCGCCAGGGTGGAGACGACTGAGTTCACGACGGCCCTCCGGTCGCACCTGCTCAGGGCCAGGCTTCAGTCGGTCTCACAATTCGACCTAGACAGGGTGCTGATACTGGAGTTCGAGGGGAAGGGAGACGAACGGTTCAAGCTCGTCCTCGAGCTGATGCCCCCCGGGAACCTGGTGCTGACGGGGCCTGACGGGAAGACAGTCCTCATCTTGCGGGACGTAAAAACCGAATCGAGGAGGCTAGCGAAGGGCTACCCGTACACCCCGCCCACCCAGACGCGGGCTTCGCTCGAGACGCTGACCAAGGAAGACCTGAGGAACGCCTTGGCGAAGGAGAAGACGCTCGGGCGCGCCCTCGGGAGGGGGCTCTCCATCCCCAGGAGGTATGTCGACGAGATACTCGCCCGCCTCTCGCATGGGCAGGAGGACTCTACCGACATCCCCGAAGCCGAGGTCGACCGCATTATTACGACGGTCAAGGAGATGCTGGCCAGCATCGAAAACCACCCTTCGCCCTGCCTGGTGAAGACCGACGAGGAGTCGGTCGAGGTGATGGTGATCCAGCCGAATGGCAGGAGAGTGGTGGAGACATCTCCCACGTTGAGCCCGCTGCTCGACAAGCTACTCTTCTCGGACCTCCTGACCACGGAGGAGGAGAACGTCGCGCGCGCTGAAAGGGCGGACGCCGGCGGAGAGGGGAAGGTTGACGCCCACGAAAGGCGGGCTTTGGAGTACAAGGCCACCATCGCGGACCTCGAATCGAAGAAGGCGGGGCTCGCGAAGCTCTCGGCCGAGCTGAGGAAGCTGGCGCCCCTGGTGAGGGCCGCCCCCGACACGGAGCAGGCCCTTGAGATAGCAAGAGCGGCGAATGTCCTTCCTAGCGACCTCCTCTCCTCGCTGGAGGCGCTGGGGGAGAAGGGGCAGGCGTCGGTCTCGTCGGCCATCTTCGACAGGGCGAAGCAAGCGGAACGCGAGATCGATGACATTGTCACGGCGGTCAAAGGGCTCCAATCCAAGCTCAAGAGGGAGAGCGGGAAGGGCGAGACCGCCCGCGCGAAGGCAATCCCGCTCTCGAAGGCGAAGAAGGAGTGGTATGAGAAGTTCAGGTGGTTCTTCACGACGGGGGGAAAGCTCGCCATCGGGGGGCGCGACGCGCAGAGCAACACGACTCTGATTCGGAGGCACCTAGAGGAAGGCGACACGGTCTACCACGCGGACCTATTCGGCTCGCCCTTCTTCGTACTCAAGGGCGGGAAGGAGCAGACCGAGGAGGAGGTCAGGGAGGTGGCGAAGGCGACCGCGACCTTCAGCAGCGCGTGGAAGACAGGGCTGGGCGCGGCCGACGCCTACTGGGTCGCCCCGGAGCAGGTTGGTACGGCGGGGCCGAGCGGGGAGTTCCTAGCCCACGGCTCGTTCGCGATAAATGGAAAGAAGAACTTCGTCACGAAGAACACCGTGGAGGTCGCGGTCGGCATCGACGGTGGGGGAAGGATAGTCTCAGGGCCCGAGGATGCGATAATGAAGGTGGCCAAGGGGCACGTCACCCTCGTCCCGAGCAGGGAGAAGCCCTCAGACACGGCGAAGAAGGTGCTCCATGAGCTGGCGACTTACGCGAATCCCCAGATCAGCCTCGGCGTCGACGACGTGTTGCGCATGCTCCCGGCCGGCGGTGGGAAGATAATCAGGAGGCGAGTCGACAAGAAGGCAGTCTAAGGCTATTTCCGGTGAACGATTTATCTTGATGAACGATATCTTGATCCTGCAACCAGGTCATAGAAACTTTAATCCTTCGAACCCGTGAAGTCTCTCTTCAAACTCGGAATCCGTCAAATCGATGAACGGTTTGTTCTTGAGATAATTGTATCGCTCTTTTGCCAGTTTCTCAAATTGAGCTTTCTGTATTTCTCCGTTTGCGAGCCTTGCCTTGATTTTGGTTATCGGCTCCGTATGCGTCTTTTGCGCAGTGGAGGGCCCTTGCCTTGGACTTGCATCTGGTTGCGTCTTAGGTTGGACGGTGCTGTTATCTGCCGGACTAGGTCGACCGGGGGTATCGATTTTTGCGCCGCTTTTTGACGACTGAAGTATCTTGAGATATGCATCGTTTACTTCCCTGAACCGCGATTTCACCTCGTCCAAAGTGGCATCTGGAGAAAGACCCAGAGTTTCATAGGGAGTCTTTTCATCATCGGGATTGCTCATGCAAAATCACTCTGCCAAGGGTACGGATGCTGTAAGGTTCACGTGCATCGCTTCACCTGTTTTTTCCGAGGTTGCTCCCGTCTCAGTTTGTTACAGTGGAGCGACAATAGATAAACCTAGAGGATTAATCCGTCGCCCAAAGGCCGAACAGCGCCAAGGGTCGTAAGCTGTATTAACCGAATGGAGAAGAACGCGCCCATTCGTTGTCAGAGCCGGTGCGCCAGAGCTACCTCCTCCTCCCTTCATACGCGCCCGCTCCGGTCTACGTCACCTTCTTCGCCGCAGGGCTCATCACGCTCTTCGGCCTCTACAGGCACCTCAGGAGCTACGGGATGGGTCTCGGGGAGTTCCTCTCGCTGTCGTCCAACAACATCATCATCGCTGCCCACTTCTCAGGCCATGTCGTCTGGCCGCCAAGAAGCGTTATTATCAGGCGAACGGGCGGAAGTTTCGCATCCTATTGAGAGTCTCCAGGAGAGGTCTCTTCAAGATCATCATCGGCGGCGTCGCGACGACGGCCGCGGGCGTCACAGCCTTGCTCCTTGGCACAAGGCAGGGAAGGACCACGCTGGAGTCTCTCGTCCCCGCCGCTCTGCCGGCTGCCAGCAAGGACATCACAATGAGCCTGAATGGCATCGAGGTGCACATCCAGGTCAAGGCCAACCGGACGCTCCTGAAGGTCATCAGAGAAGACCTGAGCCTCACCGGGACCAAGCCGGGGTGCTCGAACGGCGAGTGCGGCTCGTGCACCGTGCTGATAGACGGAGTTCCGGTATACTCTTGCCAGAAGCTGGCAGTGGAGATGGACGGCCACCAGGTCACGACCATAGAGGGCGTCGGGTCAGGGGGGACGCTCAGCGCCCTCCAGCAGGCGTTCATCGATGAAGGGGCGTTCCAATGCGGCTATTGCACGCCGGGCTTCATCCTCTCCGCGATCGCCCTCCTGCAGTCGAACCCCGACCCCAGCGCAGACGACGTGCGCGAGGGCCTGTCCGGCAACATCTGCAGGTGCGGCAGCTATCCCCACATCACCAACGCGGTGCTTTCGGCCGCACAGGGGGTCGGCTCGGAATGAGCAACCCCGTGGTCGGGACGAGCGTCCCCGACGTGCGCGGCAAGGAGAGGGTGACCGGGACCGCCCAGTACACCATCGACCTCAGCAGGCCGAACATGCTCGTCGGGAGCGTCGTGAGAAGCACATACCCCAACGCCAGGATCCTCAGTATAGACACCTCGAAGGCCGAGAGCCTTCCAGGGGTCAAAGCGGTCGTCACGGGAAAGGAAGTGCCACCTATACCCTTCCCTCCCTTTCTTTCTTACGACCTGAGGGTCTTGGCTGGCGCGACCGACAGCTATGTCAGGTTCGTAGGAGACGAGGTCGCGGCGATTGCTGCAGAGACGGAGGAGATCGCGGACGCGGCGGCCAAGCTCGTCGACGTCCAGTACCAGCCGCTCCCTTTCACGCTCGACGCGGAGACGACGACGCAACCTGGCGCGCCAGACGTGGAGTCTAGTCTGGGGTTCCCCGGGAACGTCCAGTCGCCGTACACGCCGCTCGTGATGGCGCGGGGCGACGTCGACGCGGGCTTTGCCGAAGCGGACTTGGTCTTCGAGGGTGAGTACCAGGTGCCTCCGCAGGCGGCGGCCTCCCTGAGACCGTTCTCGTGCCTCGCTGAATGGGACGGACCCAATCTCACCGTATACAACGACAGCCAGGTCATCTTTGTGAGGCAGGGAGAGCTGGCCGACCTCCTGGGGATACCCACCGCAAACGTGAGGGTGGTCTCCCAGTACATGGGCGGAGGGTTCGGCGAGGACAACCTCTACAGGTTCATCCCGCTCGCCGCCATCCTGGCGCAGAAGGCCTCGCGCCCGGTCAAGATGGTGATGCCCCAGGACTACGCGTTCGAGGGATCTCCGAACAAGCGGCACGCCGCCAGCTTCACGGTGAGGTTGGGGGCGCAGAGCGACGGCACGATCACCGCCATGGACCTCCAGGCCACCTACGACAAAGGCGCCTACCTGGCGGGCGGCGCGTCGGTGCCGTATGTCGGGGCCAGGGCCGTCTTCAACGGCTATCGCGTCCCCAACATGCGCTACACCACGTACGCCGTCTTCACGGACAACCCCCCGGCAGGCGCCTTCAGGGGATACGGAGGGGTGCAGTCGAACTTCGCTGTGCAATCCGCCATCGACGACCTGGCGGAGAAGCTGGGCATGGACCCCACGGACGTGCATTACATGAACTGCATCAGACCGGATGACGTGCTCGAGATTGAGGGTGAGCCGGTCGACTTCACCAAGGTCGGCGGCTCGGCGTTCATGGAGGCGATAGAGAAAGGGAAGGATGCGACCGACTGGAAGTCGAGGTGGGGCGCTTCCGGCGCGGCGAGCGGCTCAGGGCACGTGCGGACCGGGCTCGGGATGGCGCTCCTCACATACGGGTTCGGCCACAAGCCCGACACCGCAAACGTATCCATCTACGTCAGGCCGAGTGGGCAGGTCGACGTGATGGCGGGGACCGCCGACCTCGGAGGCGGGCAACCGACGACCATCTCGATGATAGTTGCGGAGGAGCTTGGCGCTAGGTTGGACGACGTTTCGGTCTCGCTCGGAGACACGAATCTCCCTCCCGCCCCCTTCCTGGGCACCTTTGGGAGCCGGACCACCTTCATCGCAGGGAACGCGGCCAAGCTCGCCGCCGCGGACGCGAAACAGAAGCTCCTACTGGTGGCCGCGGGGATGCTGGGCACCACTCCGGACCAGCTCAGGACGAGCGGCAGCCAGGTCCTGGTCAACGGGTCGGGCCGGAGCACGAGCTTCTCCGAGGTCGTGCAGGGCCTCCCCGGGGGTGCGAGCATCGAGGGGTCCGGCGAGTACGTCCACACGGCCCAGACGAGCAAATCGGGGTTCCAGTTCGGGGCATGCTTCGCAGAGGTGGAGGTCAATCAATGGACGGGGAAGATAAGGGTCAAGAGGCTCGTGATGGCCCAGGACTATGGTCGGGTGATAAACCCGCGGGCCGCGGAAGGGCAGATGCAAGGGGCGGCGATACAAGGCCTCGGCTACGGGATACTCGAGGACTACGTGGTGGACGTGACCACCGCCCAGTCAATCACGCGCGATTGGCTCTACTACCGCGTCCCCACGATCATGGACGTGCCGGAGATGGTCTCGATCGCGATCGAGAACCCCGACCCGAGGGGGCCTTTCGGCGCGAAGGGCGGCGGGGAGAGCATGATCATCTGCACGCACTCAGCCATCCGGAACGCTGTGGCGAAGGCAATCGGCGTTAGGTTCACCTCCCTCCCAATCACGCCGCAGATGGTCTTAGAGGCATTGAAGGCCGGTGGAGGCCAGTAACTTGTCGAACGAGCTCCCTCCCGAGCTCACGCCTAGGTCGATCCCCGAGTTCAGCTACATAGCGCCGTCCACCGTCGCCGATGCGATATCGCTGCTGGGGAGATACGGGAGCAAGGCGAAGGTGATGGCCGGAGGCTCAGACCTGCTCCATCTCATGAAGCGGGACGCGATGTCCGAGGTTCCTGAAGTGATCGTGGACATCAAGAAGATCGGTGAGATGAGCCAGCTGGACTTCGACCCCGTCGGCGGCCTCTCCATGGGCGCGCTGGTGACGATAGGCGAGGTCGAGCGCTCCGGAGTCATCGCGGAGCACTACCCGCTGCTGAGCCAGGCCTCGGACCAGATCTCCGCTCCCCAGGTTCGGAACGTCGCGACGGTGGGTGGGGCGCTGTCCCAGCAGGTGTGGTGCCCGTTCCTGAGGAACGCTCTCAAGTGCTGGAGGGCAGGCGGGGAGATCTGCTACGCGACCCTGGAAGGAGCGGACAACAGGTACTACCATAGCGTGATGGGCGGTGACGACTGCTACGCCGTCCATCCCTCGGACCTCGCGGTCGCCCTCGAAGCGCTCGGCGCTTCGGTCGTGGTCGCGGGCCCCTATGGGACCAAGACGATGCGACTGGACGATTTCCTCCCCGGAAACGTGTGGGTGGGGAACCTCCTGCAGTCGCACGTCCTCTTGCAGACAGAGGTGTTGACGGCGGTTCAGGTGCCTCCCCCTGCCTCAGGCGCGCGTTACGCATACCTGAAGTCGAGGGTAAGGAACGCGCTGGACTTTGCGATTGCGAGCGTGGCTGTGAGCCTGAGCGTGGTAGAGGGAGTGGTCGAGGATTCAAGAGTGGTCTTCGGCGGCGTCGCGCCCGCCCCGTACCTCGACCTCGGGGCAGAGGGGAAGCTGAATGGGGCGTCGCTGTCGTCCGCCCTGCCCGAGGAGGTGGCAGCCGTCGCCTTGGCGGGGGCGAACCCGCTTGAGAACAACGGGTACAAGGTCGATGTTGCCAAGGGTCTCCTCAAGGAAGCCATTCTGAAGCTTTCTGCATGAGGACGCAGCCAATCCGCCTCCCTTCGGCAAGGCGTCCAACGAAGACGAAGGCTCTGGGGCAAGTCGACGGGCTCCGTCGAGAACCCGTTCGGAAGCTGTATTAACCAAATCTCGGGGAACGCGCCCATCCGTTGTCCGAGCCGTTGCGCCAGAGCTACCTCTTCCTCCCCTCCTACGCGCCCGCCCTGGTCTACATCACCTTCTTCGCCGCCGGGCTCATCATGCTCTTCGGCCTCTACAGGCACCTGAGGAGCTACGGAATGGGCATCGGGGAGTTCCTCTCGCTGTCGTCCAAGGACCTAAAGGCGAAGCTCGGGAGGTTCGCCAAGTTCGACCTGGGGCAGCAGAAGGTCCTCGAGGGCGGGTCGGGGGGAGTGATGCACGGCGCCATCTTCTACGGGTTCCTCATGCTCTTTGCGTACACCAGCCTGATCTTCGTCCAGTCCGACATCCTGCCCGTCTTCGGCGGGGGCATTTTCATCAAGGGTGACTTTTACCTCACCCTCGAGTTCCTTGGGGACACCCTCGGAATCCTCTTCATCGTGGGGCTCGTGATTGCGGTCTACAGGCGCTACGTCCAGAGGCTTGACAAGTTGAGGACGGGCTGGGACGACCGGGTTGTGCTGGGCATGCTCATCTGGATAGGCGTCTCCGGGTTCATCATCGAGGCGCTGAGGTTCGTCGCCATCCCCTCGCAGTGGGCCAACTTCTCGCCCGTGGGGGACGCGCTCTCGCAGCTCATCGGGAGGACGGTGGCGCTCTCGGTTTCGCAGGCGCAGGTCGTCTATCAGGGGTTCTGGTGGGCTCACATGTTCTCGGTCATGGCCCTGATAGCCGCGACCCCCTACACGAAGCTGATACACGTCTTCACTTCGGCCTCGAACATCGTCCTCGCGCCCGAGAAGCCCCGCGGGCGGCTGAGCACGCCCTTCAGCCTCGCGGCGATGCTCGAGACGGGGAACGTGGAGACGCCGCCCAACGCCCACGCCGCGGGCGGCTTTTCGCCGCTGAGGCTCCTCGCCCTCGACGCGTGCACCAACTGCGGGAGGTGCCAGGAGGTCTGCCCCGCCAACGCGGCGGGAAGGGACCTCTCGCCCCGGGACGTCATCCAGGACCTCCGCAGGCAGTCGAGGGCGGCTCCGAAAGAGGACGTCTTCGCGAAGGGCGTGATACGCGAGAGCGAGCTGTGGGCGTGCACGACGTGCAACGCGTGCGTCGAGGCCTGCCCGGTCTTCATCAACCAGGTCGACTACATCGTGGACTTCCGGCGGACGCTGGTCGCGGAGAACAGGCTCGACCCCATGAA
>Ga0209415_10013610_pt1 | contig 13397 bp, 10 predicted proteins | sample PeaSoiSIISIP2007_FD_187696 | JGI IMG/M metagenome (GOLD analysis project Ga0209415, IMG submission 187696) | Peat soil microbial communities from Weissenstadt, Germany - SII-SIP-2007 (SPAdes) (version 2) | ecosystem: Environmental > Terrestrial > Soil > Wetlands > Peat | place: Germany... | reverse complement strand
GCAGCGCGTAATCCTCTTCGTCGTCGATGGGGCCGCCGGTTCGCACCTTGGCGGACACTTCCTCCAGCGTGAGAGCCAGCACACTGGTGGCTTTCATCTCCACGGGCGTGGGCTGGCGCACTTCTTCCCAGCGGCCGGCCATGATGTGATTGGTGAAGCACCGCAGCGCTTCCATCTTCTCGTCCAGTTCGGTCACCAGCCGCGCGCGCCCGAGAATCACCACCGACCGGTAATTCATGGAATGGTGGAAAGCCGAGCGGGCGAGCACGAAGCCGTCCAGCAGCGTCACGGTCACCGAGACCGGTATCCCGGCAGCCGACTCCCGCAACATCCGGCTCGCGGCCGAGCCGTGAAAATACAGCAGATCGCCGCGTCGCACATAGCCGGTGGGGATGACGAACGGCTGCCCGTCCATGACAAACCCGACGTGGCAGATGCGCCCTTCATCAAGGATCGCGTGCACCTGGGCTTTGTCGTAGACACCACGCTTCGGCAGGCGCCGTACCTGGGTGCGGTCGGTCGGGATGTAGGTTTCCATGTCCTCCCAATGTAGCCCGCGCGAGTCCCAGGAGGAAAGTTCTGGTACTAGGCGGTCAATTCGCCTTTTCTTCTATTGAATAACGAGGTTACCCATGATTGAATAGCATCACTGGGCCGAAAATGGCCGAGATGGGCCAGAATGCCTGAAGAATCCAGACCGACGCCGGTAGTTCAAACCCCTTTGGGCATCTACCCGGCTCGTGTCGATGAACGCGGCAGACTCAAGCTACCCACCCACTTCCAGGACTTCCTGAAGGAGGTGTTCCTGGTCGAGGGCTCCGAGCAGCGCCTGTTCATCACCAGCCTAGATCTTCTCACCATTCGAATCTACCCCGTTTCTGTCTGGAAATTCAACGAAAATCTGCTTGAGCAGGACACCGAAGATCCCCAGGCGGCGGCCGATCTGGCGTTTCTCGCCAAGGACATGGGCGGCGCTTCAGAGATCGATTCTCAGGGGCGCGTGCTGCTTCCGGCACCCCTGCGCGACCTGCTGAAGCTCAATGGGGAACCGGTTCCGGTCTATCTGGAATGCTACAAAGGTAGGATTTCGGTTCTCACCGAGGAAGGCTATCAGATTCAGCGAGCGAGGGCCCGCGAGAACGCCGCGGAAAAGGCGGCCCGAATGGAAAAGCGGGGTCTGCGGTAAGGCGCTATGTATGCACGTCTCGATCATGGTCCGGGAAACGCTGGAGTACCTGGCGATTCGGCCGGACGGCGTGTATCTCGAGATGACCGCGGGCCTCGGCGGGCACACCCGAGCGATTGCGGAGCGCCTCACCACGGGAATGGTCGTCGCCTGCGACCGGGATGCGGAATCGCTGGAACAGGCGCGGCGGAACACGACGGACCTGGCTTCACGGATCCGGTTTCAGCAGGCTGCGTTCGCGGATGTGCGGCAGGCGGTCGCGGCGGCCGGGATCGAGCAGGTGAATGGACTCTTCGCCGATCTCGGCGTCAGCCGTTACCAGTTGACCGATCCGGAGCGCGGATTCTCCCTGATGGCCGACGGACCTTTGGATATGCGCATGGATCGAAGCGGCGGAACGACAGCCGCGGATCTTGTGAACACAATTTCGGGAAAAGAACTCGCCGACCTCATCTTTCGGCTCGGCGAAGACAGGAGGTCTCGCAGACTTTCCAGAGCCATCGTCCGGGCACGCCCGATTCATACCACCGCGCAACTGGCCCGCGTGGTAGAGGAGAGCGTGCCCCGAACGGGTCGTCTGCATCCGGCGACGCAGACCTTCATGGCGCTGCGGCTGGCGGTGAACGGCGAGCTGGAGCAATTAGACCGTCTGCTGGCGGAAGCGCCCACGCTGGTGGCGCCGGGCGGACGGATTGTTTTCATTTCTTTCATGTCCCTGGAGGACAGGCGCATCAAGACCAGTTTTCAGGACATGGCGCGGCGTGGACGTGCAGTCATTCTGACGAAGCACGTTGTGCGGCCGTCGGAGGCAGAGGTTAAAGCGAACCCTTCGTCGCGCAGCGCGAAACTGCGGGCGGCGGAAGTTAGATAGCGAGTTACCATGGCAACGCTGGCAGGATTCTTCGACCGATTCCCATTCGCCCGAACCGCGGTGCAGGCCCTCGCGGTGTCGCGCGACACCACGGGCTTTCTGATTCGTCCGATCGCCAACGAGGACATCTATCACTTCGTCAAGCGGATCGACAACACGCATGTGGTGCGGGATACCGACCCGCGCGCCGGCCGCGCATGCTGGAAGGTCATCGGCGCGGGGGTGGCCAGCACCGTGGTGCTCATGGTCCTGATGTTGCCCAGCGTCTTCAGTCTGCTCGCCGGCTACCAGATTCAGACCCTGCGTAACGAGCGGCAGAAACTGCAGGCGGCCATCGCCACGGCGGAACTGCAAGAAACGCGCCTGCTGAGCCCGGAAGCGCTGGACAAAGTGGCTAAGGAGCGGAACTACGTCGCGCCGGCGCCCGACAAGATGGTCTACCTCGACGGCAACAAGGACGGCAGCAGGCTCGCCCGGAACCTGAGCCAGGCAGCCGAACTGCCGCAGCGCTAGGCTGCCGCGGAACGTGAGAGCGCGAGGTCTGCCATGGACGAGAAGGAGTACGAATCGAGTGGCCTGGAGTTCTCGATGCGCCGTGTGCGCCGCTTCACGCAGTTCACGCTGCTGTGGGCGGCGCTTCTTCTCCTGCGCCTCGTTCAGTTGCAGATTCTCAGGCATGCTGAATTCCGCCGCCTGGCCGAGGCGCAACACGAACATCTGATAAAGGTGGAACTCCCGCGGGGAGCCATCTTCGACCGCAACGGCCAGCGCCTCGCCATGAGTCTGCCGGTCGATTCGGTTTACGTCAATCCGCTGCAGATTCACGATATCGGCCTCGCTTCGGAGATTCTGGCCAGGATCCTCAACCTGGATCAGCAACGTCTGCTCGGTGACATGAACGACGCCGTGGCTTCGCGCCGCGGCTTCCTGTGGATCAAGCGCAAACTGGACCCCGAGGAATCGACCCGCCTGCGCAGCCTCGATCTCGACTGGATCAACTTCGAGCAGGAGAGCCGGCGATTCTATCCATTTGGGGAGTTCGCCGCACAGGTTATCGGCACGGTGGGCACCGACGAGGGCGGACTCGAAGGCGTTGAACTCAAGCTGAACAAGCTGCTGGCCCCGCACGTGGGCATGGTTCGCGTGAGCTGGGACCCGCGTCACCGGAGCTTTGCTCAGGAGCTTACCAGCGACGCCCCGCAGGCCGGGCAGGACTTGCATTTCACCATCGACAGCCGCCTGCAGTACATCGCCGAGCGCGAGCTGAAGCGGACTGTCGTCGACCATCATTGCTGGAACGGAAGCGTGGTGGTGATGGACCCGCGCACGGGAGAAATCCTGGCCATGGCCAGCTACCCGACGTTCGATCCCAACGTCCCGCCGCAGAAAGGCGACGACCCGAAAACGCGGTTCAACAACGCCGTTTCGGTTCCCTTCGAGCCGGGTTCGGTGTTCAAGGTGGTAACGCTCACTGCGGCGCTGGAGACCACCACTCTGCGCCCCGATTCGGTGATCCCCTGCGGCAACGGCGTGCTGCACATGTTCGGGCGCACGATTCACGACCACGAGTCCTACGCGGCGCTTCCCATGTGGGGCGTGCTGGCGCACTCCAGCAATATTGGAGCGATTCAGATCGGCCTGAAAGTCGGTAAAGACAACCTCTACGATTACGTGCGCCGCTTCGGCTTTGGGCAACGAAGCGGGCTGCCGCTGCCAGGCGACGCCAGAGGACTGGTGCGGCCGCCGAAACAGTGGCAGGCCACGTCGATCGCGTCGGTCTCCATGGGTCACGAGGTCATGGTGACCACGGTGCAACTGGCGCGCGCCTGTTCGGTGATCGCCAATGGCGGATATCTGGTGACCCCGCATCTGCTGATGAACCAGCAGGTGGATGAGCCGCGGCGCGTGATCAAAGCGCAAACGGCATTCACCATGCGCAGCATGATGGAGGGTGTCGTGCTTCACGGCACCGGCGGGAAGGCCCGCCTGCAGGGCTACAGCACCGCGGGAAAGACCGGCACCGCGCAGATCGCCATCAATGGGAAGTACACACACCTCTACAACTCGTCGTTCATGGGCTTCGCACCGGTTGCCAATCCGGCTCTTGTGATCGTGGTGACGGCGAGCGGCGCAACCGGTCATGACGGCTTCGGCGCCGAGGTCTCCGCGCCGGTGTTTAAGACCGTGGCCGAGGCCGCCCTGCGCTACATGGACGTACCCAGAGATTTACCGGACTCTTCTCCCGACCCGGACACCCGCAAGGTTGACGACAACGACCTTGCCATTGCGGATCTCGCACCCGCCCCGCTGGCTCCTCCCGAGGAAGCTTTGGACCCCGAAGTGGAATCGGAGGGCCAGCGGGCGGATTTTTCGGATAGTCTGCTGGCCGCTCCGAAGGTGCCCAATTTTGTCGGGTTGACGGTGCGAGCGGTGCTGCAGGAGGCGACCGCGGACGGCATTCCGGTGATGGTGCGCGGTCACGGCGTCGCGCGGGCACAGGCTCCGCTGGCCGGGACGATGCTGCCGCCCGGAGAAAAGGTGCGCATTGAGTTTTCGGACTAGGCTGCGTTTCACCGCGAGGCTCTGGCCGTGACGCTGGCCCAACTCCTCGCCGGCGTCCGCGTTCTCAATCCGGTTTCGCCCGCGCTCGCCGCCGCTGAGGTCACCGGCCTCGATTACGATTCGCGCCGCATCCAGCCGGGCTTCGTCTTCTTTGCGTTTCCGGGTGCGAAAGTGGACGGGCGCGAGTTCGCCGCATCGGCGCTTCAACGCGGAGCAGTGGCGGTGGTCAGCGAACTTCCCGACTGGATTCAGGTGGACCATGGCCGCGCAGCGCTGGCTCAGGCAGCACGCAATTTCTACGGATCGCCGGACCGGCGGCTGAACATCACGGGAATCACCGGCACGAACGGCAAGACAACGACTGCCTTCCTCATCGATGAGATGCTGCGGGCCGAAGGTCACACCACGGCTCTGGTCGGAACCATCGAATATCGCCTGGGCGCGCGACGCTCGCCGGCGGTCAATACCACGCCGGAGTCGCTGGATCTCTACCGCATGCTCCATGAGCTGGAGGACGCCGGCGGCACGCATGTCACAATGGAGGTTTCGTCGCACGCGCTGGCAATTGGGCGTGTGAATGGAATGAAGTTTCACACGGCAGTCTTCACCAACCTCACCCGCGATCACCTCGACTTTCACCGCACCATGGATAGCTACTTTGCCGCGAAGGCCCTGCTGTTCCGGCCGGAAACGGGCGAGCCTCCGGCGTGGGCGGCCATCAATCGGGACGACGAGTGGGGGCGAAAGCTGCAGCCGGCGCAATCGACTCGTGTGCTCTGGTACGGCTTCAGTGAAGGCTCAACCGTGCGTGCGCGCGACGTCAGCATGAACTTCGAAGGCCTGCGCTTCACAGTGGAGTATCAGGGCAGTTCCCTGCCCTTCGAATCTCCGCTGGTGGGCCGCATGAACGTCTACAACATTCTGGCGGCTGTTTCGGCGGGCTTTAGTTACGGGCTCGCACCGGAGGCTCTGCAGCGCGACGTCGCCGCATTCGCCGCGGTTCCCGGCCGATTCGAACGGATTCGCGAGGCCCAGCCGTTTCTGGTTGTCGTGGACTATGCGCACACCGACGACGCGTTGCGCAACGTGATTTCCGCCGCCCGCGAATTGCGTCCGAAGCGCGTGCTGACTTTGTTCGGATGCGGCGGCGATCGCGACCGCACGAAGCGCCCGCTGATGGGCCTGGCCGCCGGCGAGCTGAGCGACTTCGTGGTGCTGACTTCCGACAATCCGCGTTCGGAGGACCCGCTGGACATCATCAACGACGCGCTGGTGGGGTTGCGCCGCACCGATACGCCGCACGTCGTGGAACCGGACCGCGAAAAGGCGATTCGCCTGGCGCTTCACGAGGCGCAGCCGGGCGACGCAGTGATACTCGCCGGCAAAGGGCACGAGACGTATCAGATTCTCGGCTCGAAGACGATTCACTTCGACGACCGCGAAGTGGCCCGGGCCGTTTTGCGGGAAATGGGATTTCAGGCGGGATGACGTTCGCGCTGGCAGAAGTGGCGAGGGCGCTGGGGCTCGCGGAGCCCATGCCCGGCGTGCGTGTCACCGGATGGAGTATCGACACACGCACGCTCGCGCCAGGAGATCTCTTCTTCGCGCTGAAGGGGCCGAACTTCGATGGCGCGGCGTTTGTGGAAGAGGCGCGGGCCCGGGGTGCGGTGGCCGCGGTAGTCGAGGACGGACCGCTCCCGGACGGTCGCGGCTCGGTAGTCAGGCTCGCGGTACCGGATGTGTTATGTGCGATGCAGAGGCTGGCGGCGTGGGCGCGAGAGGCGTGGGGCGGTGATATCGTCGCCATCACCGGCAGCGCGGGCAAAACGTCCACCAGGGACGTAATCGCCGATCTGCTCTCCACGCGGCTGTCCGTGGGCCGCACCGGCGGAAATCTGAACAATCACATCGGCGTGCCACTGTCACTGCTGCGCTTGCCGGCGGACGCGCGTGTGGGCGTCATCGAGATCGGCATGAACCACGCGGGCGAGATTCGCGACCTCGCGCAGATCGCGCGCCCGCGGATTGCCGTGATCACCAACATCGGCCATGCGCACGTCGAGAATTTCGAAGACGGAATCGAGGGCGTCGCGCAAGCGAAGCGCGAGCTGGTGGAGGCTCTGCCCGCCGGCGGCATCGCCGTACTCAACGCGGACGACCCGCGCGCCTCGCGCATCGAGCATCCCGGCGAGATCGTCACGTTCGGCATCGATCATCCTGCCGACATCCGCGCTGAGGAAATCGTTTTGCACGAAGCCGGTACGCGATTCCGCGTCGGCAACACGCGTCTGGAAACCGAACTCTCCGGCCGCCACGCGGTACTGAACATTCTGGCCGGCCTCGCCGTGGCGCGAGTGTACGGCATCGCAGCCGCGGAACTGGTGGACGCCGTGGCCCGGCTGAAGCCCGGAAAGATGCGCGGCGAACGCACTTTGTATAGAGGTATCCTGATCCTTAACGATTCTTACAACTCTAACCCCGACGCGGCACGCGCCATGCTCGATGTGCTGCGCGATACGCCGGCGCAACGCCGCGTAGCCGTGCTCGGGGAAATGCTCGAGCTTGGACGCTGGTCCGAGACCCTGCATCGCGACGTAGGTCGCTACGCCGCTCAATGCCGGGTGTCTGTGCTAATGGGAATACGCGGCGCTGCCAGGGCGTTAGTGGACGCAGCCGTTGAAGCGGGCCTTCCTGAGGCCGCCGCGTACTTTTTTGACGATCCCGAAAGCGCGGGCGAGCGCTTGCGCGGCATGCTTCGTGCAGGCGATGCCGTGTTGTTCAAGGGCTCGCGCGGAACTCGCGTCGAGAAGGCCCTCGAAAGGTTCATGGCCTGAACCATGCTTTACTGGCTCTTCTACGAGAAGCTGTTCCACGTCTTCTCCCCGTTTCGCGTCTTCCAGTACGCCACGGTGCGGACCGCCTTCGCCAGCCTCACTGCGATGTTTCTGTGCATTGGGCTGGGCCCGGCGCTGATCCGAAAACTGCGCCACATGCAGATCGGTCAGCATATCCGGGAGGAGGGGCCGCGATCGCACATGGCCAAGGCGGGAACGCCGACCATGGGCGGCGTGCTCATCGTGATCTCCATCTTCGTGCCCACGCTGTTGTGGGCGAATCTGACAAACCCCTACGTGTGGATTTCGCTGCTCGGCATGGTTTCGTTCGGCGCCATCGGCTTCTGGGACGACTACACCAAAGTCAGAAAGACGCAGAATCTCGGTTTGACCGCGCGGCAGAAGCTGGCGTGGCAGGTGGTGGCCGCCCTCATTATCGGCTTCGTGATGCTGGGCATGCACTCGCGCAACCTGTACTCCACCACGCTGAACGTGCCCTTCGTCAAGAATTTCAAACCCGACCTGATCATTCACAGCCTGGCCGGCAACGCCATCACCTATCCGCTCTCATTTACGTTGTTCTACGCGTTCATGGCGCTCATTCTGGTGGGCTCCACCAACGCCGTGAATCTCACCGACGGTCTGGACGGCCTCGCCATTGGGCTGATGATCATCGCCGCGGGCGCCATGACCGTGCTGGCCTACATCACCGGTCACGCGCGCTTCGCCGAATACCTGGGGCTCGCGCGTTTGCCGGGCGCGGCAGAGCTGACCATTTTCTGCGGCGCGCTGACCGGCGCTTCCATCGGTTTTCTCTGGTACAACGCGCATCCCGCCGAAGTGTTCATGGGCGATGTGGGATCGCTGGCGCTGGGCGGAAGTATGGGCATCGTGGCCATTCTGGTAAAGCAGGAGCTGCTGCTGCCTTTCATCGGCGGCGTTTTCGTCGTGGAGGCGCTTTCGGTAATGCTGCAGGTGGGTAGCTACAAGCTGCGCAAAAAACGGATTTTCAAGATGGCGCCGATCCACCATCATTTCGAGGCGCTGGGCTGGAAGGAATCGAAGATCATTGTGCGCTTTTGGATCGCCGGGCTGGTGATGGCGCTGTTCGCGCTGACGACGCTGAAGCTGAGGTAAGTGGGACACGCGGCGTTAGCCGCGTCGTTGGCCGGTGTCGAAAAGACGCGGCTGACGCCGCGTGTCCCTCGTGATATGAGTATTGAGCGACATCCCGACGTCAATGGCGCCACCGTCGCGGTGGTGGGCATGGCGCGCTCGGGCCTCGCCGCCGCCGAGCTGCTGCTCTCCCAAGGTGCGCAGGTGCGCGCAATCGATTCTCACGTCACCCCTGAGCTGCGCGAGCGGGTCAATCAGCTCCGCGTCAATCTGCTTCCTCAGGATGAGCGTTCCTTTGAAGGCGTGGACATGGCGGTGATCTCCCCCGGCGTGCCCGCCGACGAGGAAATCCTGACCGGCCTGCGCGCGCGCGGCATTCCGATCGTCGGCGAGGTCGAGCTGGCCGGCTGGTATCTCCAGGGGCCCATCATCGGCATCACGGGTTCCAACGGAAAAACCACTACCACCGCGCTCACCGGCCATATCCTCCAGCATGCGGGCATTTCCTGCCAGGTCGGCGGCAACATCGGCCGTCCGCCCACCGCCATGGTCGCGACTTCCCGCCCCGAACAGTGGAACGTGCTGGAGCTATCCAGTTTCCAGCTTGAAACCATCGAAACCTTCCGCGTGCGAGTGGGCGTGGTCCTGAACATTACGCCCGATCATCTGGACCGTCACCACACCTTCGGGAACTACGCCGCCGCCAAAGGCGAGCTCTTTCGCAAACAGCAGAAGGGCGATTTCGCGGTGCTCAACGCCGACGATCCGATCGCGGTGGAGTATGCCTCCATCACCGCAGCCTCGCCGGTTTGGTTCAGTCTCGCCCGCCCGGTCTCGCCCGGCCTCTGGTTCGACGGCGAGACGATTCAGTTTGACAGCCAGACGCTGCTGGCGGCCGCCGAAATGCCGCTTCGCGGCCGGCACAACCTGGAAAACGTGATGGCCGCCGCGGCCGCCGCGCGTATTGCCGGCGTATCGCTGGCGCAGATCGCCGCCGCGGTGCGGAGTTTTCCGGGCGTGGAGCATCGGCTGCAACGGATTCGCGAAGTCAACGGCGTCACCTGGTACAACGATTCGAAAGCCACGAATGTGGACGCTACGCTGAAGGCCGTCGATGCGTTCGTCGGAGACCTGTGGATCATCCTCGGCGGCAAGGACAAGGGCAGCGACTACACACCGCTGCGCGAGCCGCTTCGTCACAAGGCCCATGCCGCGCTGCTGATTGGCGCAGCCGCGCAGAAGATCGCGGAGCAACTGAACGGCGCGGTGCCGATGGTGCCCTGCGGCACGCTGGAACGCGCCATTGCCTACGCCCGCGGCCATTCGTCGGCCGGCGATGTCGTGCTGCTGGCCCCCGCCTGCGCCAGCTTCGATCAGTTCGACAGCTTCGAGCATCGCGGCCGCGTTTTTCGCGATATTGTCGAGAAGATTGCACAGGAGACCTGAACATGGCGCAGAGAGTGAGAACCGACTGGACGCTGTTCTTCACCATCGTGATCATGGTGTGTTTCGGCCTGCTGATGGTGTACAGCGCGTCGTCGGTGACGGCCGACATCCGCTTCCACTCGGTGAGCCACTTCCTGGTGCGCCAGCTCGGCTGGGCGGTCATCTCCTTCTTCGCGCTCATGTGGCTCAAGCGGCACGATTATCACCGCTGGCAATCGGAGCGCTGGGCGTTCGTGCCGCTGGGAATCGTGCTCATCCTGCTGGTGGTGGTCTATTTCTGGGACTGGAACACGCACCGCTGGTTCAAGATGGGCGTGGCTTCCTTCCAGCCATCGGAATTCGCAAAGCCTGCGCTGGCGATCTTCCTCGCCTGGTTTGTCACCGTGCGCGCTCGCGCCATTAACACGAAGAGTACGGTAGTCCCCGCCGCCATGGCGCTGGGCATCCTCGCCGTCGCTGTGCTGGCGGCCGATCTCGGCACCGCTGCAGTGCTGGTTCTCACCGCGGCCGTGGTGTTCTATGTCGCCGGACTCGAACGCAGGTACTTCCGCATTGCCGTCGCCGCGCTGGCTGTGCTGGGTTGCGTCGCCGTGGTCTCCAAACCATACCGCATCGCGCGCGTGGTGGGCTTCATCCCTCATGGTTACGAGATGCTGGCGCGCATCGACCGCAGCGGGCGGATCATCAACTATCTGCGCGAATCGAAGATCCCGGACACCGAGTATCAGGGCCTGCAATCGCGGATCGCTCTGGGCAGCGGAGGAGCGCTCGGCGTCGGTCTGATGCAGGGCGAACAGAAGCTGTTCTATCTGCCCGAAGCGCATACCGATTTCATCTACGCCGTGGTGGGTGAGGAGCTCGGACTGTTCGGCTGCACCGCGGTGCTGGCGGGCTTCCTGCTCCTGCTGTGGCGCGGGCTGCGGCTCTACTGGCTCGCTCCCGACGATTTCGGACGCTATCTGGCGCTGGCCGTGACCGCGTCCATTGTCTTCCAGGCGCTCATGAACATGAGCGTGGTGGTGGGCCTCGGCCCCACCAAGGGCATTCCCCTGCCCATGATCAGCGCCGGCGGCAGCTCTCTGCTCAGTACGCTGATCTCCTGCGGACTGCTGCTCAGCGTCAGCGACCGCGCGGGATGAGCGAGCCACGCACGTTCCTCATGGCCGGCGGCGGCACCGGCGGCCACGTGATGCCCGCCCTGGCGGTGGCTCGCGAGCTGGAACGGCGCGGGCATCGTCCGGTTTTCGTCGGCACCCGCGGCGGATTCGAAGCGAAGCTGGTACCGTCGGCGGGATTCCTCATCGAGTGGATTGAAATTGGCGGGCTGAAGGGCGTCGGCGCGATAAAGGTGATGCGCACGCTGGTGACGCTGCCGCTGAGCGTTGTCCGCGCTCTGCGAATCCTCGCGAGGCGCCGGCCGGCGGCCGTTTTCAGCATGGGCGGATATGTGGCCGGGCCGGTGGTCATCGCCGCCGTGCTGCGCCGCGTGCCGATCGTCGCGATGGAGCCGAACGCCGTCCCCGGATTCACCAACCGGCGCGTGGCTCGCTACGTCCGGCGCGCGCTGATCACGTTTCCCGAGACGGCGCGGTTTTTCCCCGAAGGCCGCTCCGAAATGATCGGTGTTCCCGTTCGTCGCTCCTTTTTCGAGCTCCCGCCGAAGCGGCACGAAGAGCGCCTGAGCATATTGATCACCGGTGGCAGCCGGGGTTCCCGCACGCTGAACAATGCGGCACACGAGAGCTGGCGGTTGTTCCTCGATTCGGGTCTCGACGTCCGCATCACTCACCAAACCGGCGCGGTGGCCCCCCACGAGGAGATTGCGCACGATTTCGCCCACAGCGGCCTCGAAGGCAAGGTAATCCCGTTCATCCACGACATGCCGGCCGCCTTCGCCGAGGCCGATCTCATCGTCTGCCGGTCCGGCGCCGGGGCGCTGGCCGAGTTGGCCGCCGCCGGCAAGCCCGCCATCCTCGTTCCCTTCCCTTTCGCCACCGACGATCATCAACTTCACAACGCCGAGGCCTTCCAGCGGGCGGGTGCGGCGCGCCTGGTGCTTGACAAGGAAATGACTGGCGCACGCCTGGTGCGGGAGGTCAGCGAACTGACCTCAGACCCGTCTCTCCTCGATCGAATGGCTGCGAACGCCCGCACGCTGGCCCACCCGGGAGCCGCCGAACGCGCCGCCGACGCGCTGGAAGAAATCGCGCGCTGAACGCGACATCGTAATACCAACATTGACTCTTCAATTGCGATATGATCCGCAGTGAAAGCGGACATTCTTCTTTTATTGAAATGGCTTCGTCATCGAAGATATTCTGCGCTTTTGCGCTGGCGGCGGTTTGCTTCGTTTCAGCGCAGACGACTCATGCCACCGGATCGAAACTGCTTTCCGGGATTCCCTTCTCGTTTGAACGGAATGCCGGGCAATTCCCGCAGGGCGACGCCGACTGGGTGGCGCATCGCAACGGCTATCACATCCTGCTGGGCGCGGGCGGCGCCAGCATTCTGCCCGCCGGCGTGAAAATGCAGTTCGCGGGAGCGCACCCCGCCGCGAAAAGCGAGGCGCAGGAGTCGCTGCCCGGCAAGGTGAATTACCTGATCGGCAACGACCCGAAGCGCTGGGTGCGCGACGTGGAGACCTGCCGGCGCGTGGTCTACCACGATGTCTACACCGGCGTCGACGTCGCGTGGTATGGCAGCGAAGGCCAGCTCGAATACGATCTTGTAGTCCGGCCCGGCGCGGACACCAGCCGCATCGCGCTGCACTTCGAGGGCGCGCGAAAGCTGTCGCTTGCCGCCAACGGCGATCTGCGTATCGAAACTTCATCTGCGCCGCTGACCCTGCGCCTGCCCGCCGTTTATCAGGAATCGGCCGGCGCGCGCACCCGCGTCGAATCCCACTACGTCCTCCGCGACAACCACACCGTCGCCTTCGCCCTCGCCACTTACGACAAATCCCGCCCGCTGGTGATCGACCCGACACTGGTCTATGCCGCCGAATTCTCGGGCGAAAACCTGAGCGTCGCGCGCATGGCGACGGACAGCCAAGGCAACATCTACGTCGGCGGGAATGCGCAGTGGCTACCGACGGTGAGCGGGTTCCAGTCGGGCGGGCATTATTCCGAAGTGCCCTTCGTGGAGAAGTTCGATCCAACCGGTACGACAATCCTCTATTCGACTTTCGTCAGCGGAACGGTACAGACCAGCCTGATGGGATTCGCGGTGGACTCGACAGGGCATGCCATCGCAACGGGGATGACGGGCGGTTACAACACGCTGAACGACTTCCCTCTGGTGAACGCCGCTCAGTCCACTTGTAATACAGGCTCAAGCACGGATTGCGGCTTTGCCTTCCGCCTGAACACGACCGGGAACGGGC
>Ga0209415_10013609_pt1 | contig 13399 bp, 11 predicted proteins | sample PeaSoiSIISIP2007_FD_187696 | JGI IMG/M metagenome (GOLD analysis project Ga0209415, IMG submission 187696) | Peat soil microbial communities from Weissenstadt, Germany - SII-SIP-2007 (SPAdes) (version 2) | ecosystem: Environmental > Terrestrial > Soil > Wetlands > Peat | place: Germany... | reverse complement strand
GGCGGTTGTATTCATCGCACGACCCGGTCGATGACGATGTTCAAAGGCGCGCCGCCGCCGCCGTTGATGACGCCGCTCGAACCCTGCAGATCGCCAGGCGTCGGCAATGGCTGACCGCGCGGAGAAATCCGCGCCTCGACGGTGACGCGGCCGACGGCCGTGAGGGTGCGTCCCGGGACCATCGCCTGGGTGTCATCCAATGAGAATTTCAGCGGCCAGGCACCGACCGTCGTGCGCATCACCGCGACCGGCGGGCCCGGCGAGTCGACCGACTTGGCGACGATGAAGAGCGTTGTGCCGGCCGCCGCCTTGTCACGCAATTCCGCCGATATCGAGACCTCGCCGCTGACACGTGCGCCGCCTGCGGAGCCAGCCGCCATTGCGCCATCGGCCGCATCAGGGGCCGGCAGTTGCCGCGCACGCGCCTTGCTCGCCTCGTCGGGCCGGCCCAAAAAATCATACGATTTCGCAAGCAGCTCCCAGTCATCGGCGCTGCCGCCGCCCTTGGCGAGGCGCGCTTGCAACGAGGCGATCGCGGCGTTCATCGATCCGGCATTCGATTTTTGCGCGGCATTCGTCGCTCCGCTTTCAGTCGACGAGCCCACAGCGGTCCGCAGCGCATCGGCTGCGCCGATCAGAGAATTCATCGAGCGGCCGGCATCGCCCGCATTGCCGATCGATTCAGATGCCGCGGAGACTCGAGGCCGGCTCGCGCTCGCGCCGGTCCCATAGGCGCAATACACGGCGACGAGCGCCGCGATGATCGAGAGTGCGCCGATTCCAGCCTGCCACGGAGCCACGGGCAGTGATCCGAGGCCCGGTATCGTGCGCAGCCACGGAAGCAAGAGAACGAGGCAAGCCAGCGCGAACAAGATGCCGGCCAGAAACCAGAGATATGCCAATCCAATCCTCCCGAGGATGCATTGACATCCCGATGCGCAGCCCATCCTCGCCGAGCGCGATGGAATGCCGCAGAGCGCGATGCACCTGCAAAGTTTAATCGTGCCCCAATGCGAATCGTAAATGTGTGTGATCGGCGACAGGTCTGCGATCAGAGACAGGTTTGGCGCTTCCACTAGCATGCGACTTGTGATTCGATTCACAGAATCATCGGTAGATCCTGCCTAGCCTACTGAAGTCCACGTTCCGCACCGAATGAGTTCACCCCTTATGGATGCATGGTCGTTCGTGCTCTACGGCCTGCCGCTCGTGGTGACGTACGCAATTTACGTGCGGCGCCAACGGCGCCTGCATGTGCGCGCGCTGCGCGCGCAAGAGGAAACCGTCTCGGCCGGCATGACGGAGCCTGCATCCTTGCATCCGATCATCGATCCGAGCCTGTGTCTCGGCTGCGGAGCCTGCGTCAAGGCCTGCCCGGAAACCTCGCATCACGATGTGCTCGGCTTGATCAACGGCAAAGCGGTGTTGATCGGCCCCAGCGATTGCATCGGTCACGGCGCCTGCAAGACCGCCTGCCCGTTCGATGCGATCAAGCTCGTGTTTGGAACCGAGCGGCGCGGCCTCGAGATTCCGGTGCTCAAGCCGAACTTTGAGTCGAACGTTTCCGGCGTCTACGTCGCCGGCGAACTCGGCGGCATGGGCCTCATCAAGAATGCGCTGTCGCAAGGCCAGCAGGCTCTCGAAGCAATCGCCGCGGCCGTCTCGAAGGGCGGACCCAAGCTTTCCGGCGCGCTCGATGTGCTGATCGTCGGCGCAGGTCCCGCGGGCCTCGCCGCCTCGCTCGCCGCCAAGCAGCTCGGTCTGCGCTACGAGACGATCGAGCAGGACTCATTGGGCGGCGCCGTCTTCCAATATCCGCGCGGTAAACTCGTGATGACCGCGCCGGTGGAACTGCCGATCGTCGGCAAAGTGCATTTTCGCAATACCTCGAAAGAGGAACTCCTGAAATTCTGGACCGATGCCTCTCGGGGCCTGAAAATCAGCTACAAGGAGCGGGTCGAGAGCGTCGAGAGGAAAGACGGCGCGTTTCACGTGAAGACCACCACGCGAAATCATGTCGCCTCGGCGGTCCTGCTCGCGATCGGCCGGCGCGGTACGCCGCGCAAACTCGGCGTGCCGGGCGAGGAACTGCCGAAGGTCGTCTATCGTCTGATCGATCCGGAGCAGTACCGCGGCCGCAGAGTGGTCGTTGTCGGCGGCGGCGATAGCGCGCTCGAGGCCGCGGCCAGCGTCGCCGAACTCGGCGATTCCGAAGTCATCCTGTCGTACCGCGGCGAGGCGTTTCAGCGCGCCAAGCAGCGCAATCGTCAGCGTGTCGACGAAGCAAGCGCCAAAGGCCAGTTGCAGGTCTTGCTCAACTCGCAGATTCGCGAGATCCGGCCGGAGGCCGTCGTCTTGAAGCAGGCCGATCGGGAACTCAAGGTCGCCAATGACGCGGTCATCGTCAGCGCCGGCGGCATATTGCCCAACGATTTCCTGCGCTCGATCGGCATCGAAGTCGAAACCAAATACGGAACCGCATGAGACGAAGCTCCCGCGATCATCGGCATGCGATCGCGGCGCTGTGCTGCGCGTTGAGCTTGTCGGCGGCCGCGGCACCCGCCAAATACGCGCCGATCAAAGACCCGCTCGAACCTGCGCGTGCGGCGCTGCGCACGCTGCAATTCAACAAGGCGATCGAGCTGCTGCAAAACGCCGCGCACGGCGGCAATCTCGATGCGCAGTACCTGCTCGGTCTGATCACCCTCAACGGCGTGGGTACCGCCGCAGATCCCGCGCGCGCGCAGGCGCTGCTCGAATCCGCCGCCGAGCGAGGCCATGCCGCGGCCGCCTATGTACTCGCGGGCGAGCTTGCGCGCGCCGCGAATTCGCGGCCCGATGGCGCACGCAAGGCGCAGGAGGCGCAGCAGTGGTTGGAGCGCTCCGCACGCGCCGGCGATGCGCGCGCGATCGAAGCACTCAAGTCGGGCCGCCCGCTGCTCGATCGCAACTGGGTCGGCGCCGGCGATCCGAGCCTGTTCACCGCGTGGGTCATCGACTGCAGCCGCAGAGACGATGCCGCGGCACTGCGGCGCCTCGGGCCCGCGAGCGCCGCAGTACGCGATGAGTTCGGTCGCGGGCCACTGGCGTATGCGATCGCTGCCGGCGCCGGCGAGGCCGCGGCGGCACTCCTCGAACTGGGTGCCGACGTCCGCGCAGTTGACGTTGTCGGGACCACGATGCTGATGATCGCAGCGGAGCGGCCCGATGCGGCTATGACCAATCTGCTGCTGAGAAGCGGCGCCGATCCGCTGGCGACCGATGCCGAGAAGCGCACGGCTCTTTTCTATGCCGCGCGCGCCAATCGGAGCGAATCATTGCGCGCGCTGCAGTCCGCCGGTGCGCTCCTCGAGGCGCGCGATGCGCGCGGCTACAACGCGCTCGATGTCGCCCTTGCGGTCGGTGCGGACGGCGCCGCGGCGGAGTTGCGCGGCATGGGACTGCGGGCCAATGCGGTCACCGGCAACGGCTCACGGCAGGCAGGGAAATTCGATGCCGCGCACCCGGGCGAGGTCTATCGCGGCTGGCCCGCGCTCGCGCTTGCGGTGGCCCGCAACGACGCGCAAAGCGTACTGCAATTGCTCGGCAGCGGCGGCGATGCGAATTTGCGGCTGCCGCAGGGCGACACTTTGCTGCGCATCGCCGCCGATGCCCACGCCATGGAGGCTCTATCGGTGCTGCTCGCGCACGGCGCCGACACCTCGGCGGCCGATCATGAAGGCCACAGCGCGCTGTGGCTCGCGGTAACCCACAAGGACCTCGCGCTGGTTCGGATGTTTTTGAAGGCGGGCGTCTCGCCGGATGTTCACGCAAAAGACGAACCCGCTCCGCTGCTCGCGGCGCTGCGCGCACCGGGGGCCGAGATTGCCGAACTGCTGCTCGCGGCCGGTGCGAGTCCGGAATGCGCCGATGCGAGCGGCCGCACGCCGCTGATGCTCGCGGCTGCGAGCGGGGATCGCGTCCTCGTTGAATCTCTGCTCGCGCACAAAGCGCGTACCGAGACCGATGACCGCGAACACCGCACCGCCCTTTGGTACGCGGCCGCCGGCGGCTCGCGCGAGGCGGTCGCCGCATTGCTCGCGGCTGGCGCCGACGCGAAAATCCAGGACGCGCACGGACTCTCGGTGCTGCACGCGGCCGCCTCGGCCGGTGCCGTGGCCGTGCTTGCGGCGCTGCTCGAATCCAATCAGAACTTGAATCCGCGCGACGGCGCCGGCAACACGCCGCTGATGACTGCGGCGGCGACCGGTCACGCGGAATTCGTGACCGCGTTGCTCGCCCACGCGCCGGAACTCGACGCGCAAAATTCTGCGGGCGATACGGCGTTGATTGCGGCGAGCCGCGGCGGCTTCGGCTCCGTTTGTCATCTGCTGGTTGCAGCCGGCGCGAATTCGGCGCTGCGCAACGGCGCCGGCGTGTCCGCCGGCGACGTCGCCCAGGGGCGCGGCTTTGCAGCGATTGCCAAGGAACTCGGCGGCAAGGGCTGAACGCCGGGCACGTCAAGTTCAATAGGCGAAGAAGGGACCCGAGTAAGGGCCGGCGGCGCGCTGTTCGATTCCGACGTAGACCGGGCGGCCATAGAAGAACGGCATGCCCCACACAAAGTTCGTCGCGCCTCCGCCGCCCCCAAGACCGGCGAACGCCGCCGCATTGGCCACGAAGGAATTCGGATCCGCGATCGCGAACGGCACCTCGTTCGTCGCGTTGTTGACGCCGACTCCGGAATTGACCGCAAACACGCTCATCGGCGCCTTGAGCGGACAGTAATAGCCGACGTATGCGCCGGTGCTGCAAGTTGCGATGGTCGAATCGTTGAAATCGTAGGAATCGCTGCCCGAATCGATCAGCGCCGGCAGCACCGTCGTGCCGCCGTTGTAGGTCGCCGTGAAATCGCCGTTCGCGTCGGTGCCGAGCACCGTCAATCCGATTGCGGGCAGCGCATTGTCGGTCTGCGTCGAAAGCCCGAACACGAGCTCACCTTGGACCTTGAGGTCGCCGTTGGCGCTCTGAAGGTTCGGAAGATTGACGATGATGCCGTTGTTGTCGGCGGCGAACATCGCGACTGGATTCGTGACTTGATCGGCGAGCGCGAGATTTTCGGCCGCACAGACCCCTGCGCTCGTGCAGCCGTAATAGAGCGGCAGCGGCGTACTTGCCGAGACACAGGCCGCGCCGCAGTCTTGCGCGAACACACCAACTCCGAGAACCCCGTTGGCCCCAAACCCGGAGACGCTGTTGATCAGCGTGCCGTTGGCCCCGCAGCTTGCGGGCGGCGGCGCGCCTGCCCCGGTGTCATCCATGACTTGCACGGGAAGCTTGTCCGCGCTTTCGCCGGCCATGCTGAGGTTCGCGAGCGCGACCGGTCCCCAGGTTTGTCCGCCACCGAAAGTTACGCACTCTTCGACCGTTTGGCCCTGCGCGTCGAGTTCAGGAGCCAGAGTGACCGCAGCCGCGGTCAGCACCGAGCGCACGAGACGCAGGCCCGACGAGCCGGTGTCGAGCAGCACGTGGTCGATGTTTGCACATTGTGTCTGGCTGCCCGCGGCGCAGACTTTGATCGTCACGTAGGCATGATTGATCTGACCGGTCGCGGCGGAGGGACCCGTGTCCACGGTCAGCATCATCGTATTCGGTGTCGGAGTCACCGGCTTGCTGCCGGTCGCGGTCACCCCATTGCCGCCGATGCAGGCGGCCAGCATGCCGCCCGCAATCACGGTTCCGAACCGAGCAACAGCGCGGATTGGGGCAAGAGCGCGCATGCGGGCACGGGAACGCATGTGTTTCAGCGCAGATCCGCGGCCGCGACGCCCGCGGGGATCAACGCCGGAAGATAAGCGCGTCCCTGATACGCGCGTAGATGCCCACCCGCTTCGACCACGAGATCGGGCGTTACGACGCGCAGCGACCGATGCAGCCCGGGACGATCGAGCGCCGCGAGAGCCGCGAGATAGGCGGGAAAATGCACGCCCAATAATCGCTGCAGCTCGGGAACCGCGGGACCGGACCAGCTCACGGCAAACACGATTCCATCGCGATTCAGGAACTCGCGAATGCGCATCCCTGAGCCGGTGCTGATCTGCTCGATGAGGTAATCGGCTCCGTAGGCCGACTCGAGCGTACCGACGAATTCCGCGGCATCGGCACGAACCGCCTCAACGTCGCCGCCGAGACCCGCGGATGCCGGCACGGCTGCAAGCAGCCCGGCGCCGAGCCATGCGGTGAGCAGCGCAGGTTTTATCGAGCCCGATATCATTGCTCGATATTGCAACAGCTCGGGTTCAAGAGTCACTGTCTCAGGCGAGCGACAGTTCTCAGTTTCGCTGCGAGAGCGGCCCCGTCACGAGCCGCGCGACACCCGTCGCACGCTGGCCGCCGCCCGCCGCCCGGTGCGCTCGCCCAGCGCGCGGATAGCCGCGCCCGCAACGGCTAGCGTTGCTGCCTGGAATCGCTCGACGCCGTGAAGGCGCCGGTACGCAGCAGCAAGTACGCCTCGGTGCCTTTGACGACGACGCGATTGCGTCCCATGTTCTTCGCCTCGTACAAAGCCTCGTCGGCCAACTGGATGATGCCTTGTGGGGAGCGGCCGATGACCGGGACCGCCAAACCGACGCCGATACTCACGGTAATGTCGGGTTCGGTCGCGGGACCGGTCCCCGGCGCGATCCGCAGCTTCTCGACGCTGGCGCGCAGTCTCTCGGCGATGTCCTGGACGTGCGTCAGCGCCAAATCGAACAGAATCACCGCGAACTCCTCGCCCCCGAAGCGCGCCGCGAGATCCAAGGGCCGACGCGCGAAACCCTCGATGACGCGGCCGACGCCCCGCAGTGCCGCGTCGCCTGCCTGGTGACCCCAACGGTCGTTGCAACGCTTGAAATGATCGATGTCGATCATCAGAACCGCGATCACCCGCTGATCGCGCAAGGCGTGTTGCCATACCCGCAGCAGATGCTCGTCGAACGCGCGGCGGTTCATGAGCCCGGTCAGTCCGTCGCGCGCAACGAGCTCGTTGATCAGCGCGTTTTCGAGAAAGTTGCGCCGGTAGGCGAGTTCAACGTCCCGGTAGACGACCGCCGCGACGCCGGTCGACAAGCTCATGATGACCACGCTCTCGATGAGCATCGGCTGAGGCAGGCCCACCGCTAGCGCCGTGATGACGTACCCGATCATCATGACTGCTGCCGTGAGAATCGCTTGCCGAAACATCAAACCCGAGAAAAAAAACACGGCCACGAGGTTGACGGCCATCGGGGCCAGCAACTCCGCACGGCCCTCGCCGACCGCGAGCGCGATGAACACCGCGATCAGTGTTGCGCATGCGGCAATCAACAATCTCGCCGACGACAAGAAGTAGCGCTCGTAGAGCGCACTCCACGCCAGCCAGACCAGTGCGATCGTACCGGGCATCAGCAGCGCCCAGTGCGCGACCGACACGAGTCCCCAGGGGCCGGCGCGCAGTAACCGATCCCCCGTCAGCAATGCCGCGAACAAAGCGGTCATCGAAAACCAAATCCGCACGCGCAAGCGCACACGCTGCAAATGAACGGTCGTGTACTCGGCTTCGAGCGGCGCTGCGAATCGAAGGCGCTCCACGCCTCGGCGCAACTCGTAGGCGTGCGCCGAGTCCGGGAAGTCATCGAGATTCAGACGATTGGGCATGGCGCAATGTTGCGATTGGGCGTGATGATCGCGCGCCGCTCGGGCGCCTCAGCCCAAGGGGTGCTGCGGACGATCGTGGGGACGCAACAGGTAGCGCCGCGCAACCTCGAAATACGTGGAATAGACCAGCCCGCCGTTGGCCGCGATCAGCTCGTTGCGTCTCGCGCGGTAGCGTTCGTTGTAGGCATACCAGGGTATCGCGGGCTCCTCATGGTGAAGTGCGTGCAAATTGTTGAACAGGAACAGCGGACCCAAGATCCACGAACCCTCGACGATCGCGGTCCGCTCGCGCACGGCATCGCGCGCGCGATGTTCGGCGAACGAGCGGATCAGCAGAATGCCGTTTGACGGGATCACGATCGCCACCAAGTAGATCCAAATCGGCATGCCGCAGGCGAGCTTGACCCAGAGGATCACGGGGATGCACCACAACAGATGTTCGGCCCACTGGGCGCGCACGCGGCCCCGATTGCGCATCACTGCGTGGAATTCCGAGCGGAAAAAGTGACCGATGCGCCAGAACGACCCAAGTACCATGCGCCCGAGCAGCGTCTGCTGAATCTGCACGGCGAGGCGGCCGACGGAGGTCAGCCGGGCCCAATCATCGGCGCTCCAATAATACGTTTCCGGATCGTCGTGGGGATCCGTGAGCCGCTCATTGATGTGATGCGCGATATGCGTCTCTCGATAGCGGTCGTAGGGCAGCCACAGCGACAAGGGCATGATGCCGAGCAGCCGATTGACCGGCGTCCAACGCGTCGGGTGGCCGTGGATGAACTCATGTTGCAACGAACTGTGCAGGGTTACGATGACGATGCCGAGCGGAGCCACGAGCCACAGCGGCCAGCGATCGTACATGAAGGTCACGGCGAGCCATCCGCCGTAGGCGACGACGATCAGCAACAAACTGGGCAGCTCGACCGCAAGGGCTTCTTTGGAGGATGCCGGCGCGGCCGGCGCATTGCGCTCGCGAATCGTTGCAGACATAAACGACTTTCAGCGTCCCGTCTTTCCATTGTGCTTGCGTGAATCGGCGCGACATGACCGAAGGGACTCATACGACATGCGCGAACCGCAGCAGCCGCCGCTCGAGTGCGGCTAGCGAATCATACAGTAGCATGGCCATGAGGCCGGTGACGAGACCGCCTTGGAGGATCAAGGCCGTGTTATTGGACAATAAGCCGGCAATGATGACTTCCCCGAGGCCCTTGGCGGCAACCGTCGAGCCGAGGGTAGCGGTGCCGACATTGATCACGACCGAAAGCCGGATCCCCTCGAGGATCAGCGGCAGCGCCAGCGGCAGTTCCACACTCCATAGGCGCTGCCCTGGACTCATGCCCATGCCGTCGGCGGCTTCCAACACCGACTGCGGGCAGGATTGCAGCCCACTAATCGTGTTTTCGAAGATCGGCAACAGTCCGTAGGCGAATAATGCGATCAGCGTCGGTTTCAGACCGAATCCCACGAGCGGAACCGCGACCGCGAGCACTGCGACCGGGGGAAAGGTTTGGCCGACGTTGACCAGCGTGCGCGACAGCGGCAGAAATTCCGCGCCGCTACGGCGCGTGACGAGGATCGCGAGCGTCACGGCGACGATCGTGCTGCTCGCTGCCGCGAGGAACACGGTGCCGAGCTGCGCCAGCGCGAGGCCGAGCAAGCTGCCCTGGTCGTAGATCGGCGGGGCGCCGTACTCGGTCAGCGGCGCGAACAGCGGCGCAAAGCGTTGCGGGAATACCAGGAACGCGGTCAACAGAGCAAACGCTGCGACGCGCAACCCCCGTGCAAGCGTCGCCATCAGCCCGGCTTCCCACGCGCGAGGATGCCGCCGACCGTCAGGGTTCCGGCCGCCGTGCCATCCGGTCTGAGCACCGAGACGGATGCGGCACCCCGCCACAGCAGATCGCAGAGGACCTCGCGCAAGGAGGCATCGGCGGATACGGTCGGACCGAGAGCGGCGCCGGGCTCGGCCGCGCTACCGGGCTCGGCGGCCTCACCGGCCTTGATCAGCGACAGCAGCCGCAAGGAGCGGTCGGCGGTGCCCGTGAGGCGCGAGACGAAGGGATCCATGGGGCGCGTGAGCAGCACCGTCGGCCGGTCGTATTGCAACACACGGCCCTGATTCATGACCGCGACGCGCTCGCCGAGCCGAAACGCCTCGTCCATGTCATGCGTCACGAGCACGACGGTCGTGCCGAAGCGCCTCTGGATCTCGAGCAAATCGTCCTGCGCCTTGCAGCGAATGATCGGATCGAGCGCTCCGAACGGTTCGTCCATGAGCAGCACTGCCGGCTCCGCGGCGAGCGCGCGGGCCACGCCGACCCGCTGTTGCTGGCCGCCCGACAATTGGTAGGGAAACTTACCCGCATACTCGCACGGATCGAGCTGGAAGACCTTCAGCAGTTCATCGACGCGCGCGCGAATGCGCGCGCCTTCCCAGCCGAGCAACTTCGGCACCGTCGCGATGTTCTCGGCCACGGTCCGGTGCGGGAACAGGCCGTAGCCCTGGATCACATAGCCGATTTTGCGCCTCAGCAGCGGCGCAGGGGTCAGCGCAATATCTCGCCCTTCAATCCGCACGCGCCCGCGCGTCGGCTCGATGAGCTTGTTGATCATGCGCAACAGCGTCGACTTGCCGCTGCCCGAGGTGCCCACGATGACCGTGATCGAGCCGCTCGCAATCGACATCGACACGTCATCGACGACCGTCGTCGGCCCATATTGCTTGGTCAGCGACTCGATTTCGATCATGGTGGGCTCCAATTGAGGGTGTCGACGAGCGCGTCCAGCACGACGGCGCAGGAAAAGGCCAGCGCGACGGTCGGGATCGCGTCAAGCAGCACGAGGTCGATCGCCGTCTGGCCGATCCCTTGAAATACGAACGTGCCGAACCCGCCGCCGCCGATCAGGGCGGCAATCGTCACGAGGCCGATGTTCTGCACGAGCACGATTCGAATGCCCGTCAAAATCACCGGCAGCGCAAGGGCGAATTCGACCTGGCGCAGAACCTGCCAGTTCGTCATTCCCATGCCCCGTGCGGCCTCGACGGTGGCCGGCGATACACGGCCGAGGCCGACCGTGGTGTTGGCGACGACCGGCAGCAGCGCATAAAGGAACAGCGCGATGACCGCGGGGGCCGCGCCGATGCCGTGCACGCCGAGCTCGCCGGCCCACGGGAAGGCCACCGCGATCGCCGCGAGCGGCACCATGAGGATGCCGAACAGTGCGATCGATGGAATCGTCTGAATCAGGTTGAGCGTCTGCAGAATGGCGCCTTTCACGCGCGGAACGCGATGGCAGAGGATGCCGATCGGGATACCGACAATGCACGCCGGTGCGAGCGATCCGAGCGCGAGCAGCACGTGCTGGCGCGCCTCGCGCGAGAATCGATCGGCATTGACCGCATATTCGCGCATGATCGACAGCGTATCGAACAGGCCGCAGGCGAAAGCCGCGTAGAGCAGCGCCGCGGCGCCAAGCAGGCAAACGACGCGCAGCGCGGGAGATAAGCGAAAGCGCGTCAAGGCATTGGTCGCGATCAGCGCAAATGCAATCAGCAGCACCCAGAAGCCGACACCCGGTGAAATCCGCACGATGCGATTGCCGGCCGGAGTCAGCGCATCGGCCGCCCGGGCGACCGCCAAGGCCGTGAGCACCACGCCTGCGAGTGCGGCGTAGAGCCGGACGCGGTCGCTCGCAGTGAAAGTCGCGCTCAGCGCGGCGGCCGCGAGCAGCACCACGACGGCCATGGCCCAGGTGCGCGGCATCGAGCCGATCAGCGACAAGGCCTCGCCGGAAGCGATTCGGCTCGCCTTGACGACGACAAACGGCAGCAGTCCGAGCGCTGCGACGCTCGCGAGTCCGAGCACTGCGCTCAAGCGATCGACACGAGGTCGGCGCGACAAACTTGAGTTCATGGAGGATTCAATCACGCCGCGCGCCGAGCAGACCGACGGACTTCAGGTAATCCTCGGCGACCGCGCTCGGCGCCTCGCCGTCCATTTGGACGCGCTCGTTGAGCCTCTGCAACGCCGGCTGCGTGAGGCTTTGCATCAGCGGCTTGACGATCTCGGCGATCCTCGGGTTGGCGCGCAGCACCGACTCGCGGATGATCGGCACGGGCGCATAGATCGGCTGATCGTGCCGGTCGTCGTCGAGGATGCGCAGATGCGCGGCCATCACCGCGCCATCGGTCGTGTAGACCATCGCGGTATTGGTGCCGTTTGTCTGCTCTGCCGCCGCCCGGATCGTCGCCGAGGTGTCGCCGCCCGCGAGCACGATGAGCTGGTCGGAGCGCAATGTGAAGCCGTAGGTCTTCTCGATCGAGCGCAGTGTCGAGGAATTCGCGAACTCCGCCGAACAGGCCAGCACGAGCGGCGCGCCCGAGGAGACCCAGCGGCCGAAATCGCTCATGGTATGCAGCCCATTGGACTCGGCGATCTCCTCGCGCACCGCGAGCGCCCAGGCATTGCTCGCATTCGCGGGCGTCAGCCAGACGATCTTGTGCGCCTGGTAATCGAGCTTCGAGCCGAGTTGAAATCCCTTCTCCAAGTCTTTCCAGACCGGGTCCGCAGCGACATTGAAGAAGAATCCCGCATTGCCGGTGTATTCGACGTAGAGATCGATTTCCCCGGCAATGATCGCGCGGCGCATGATCGGCGTGCCGGCGAGCGTCATGCGATCGACGGTCTTGATGCCCTTGGCCTCGAGCAGCAGACGCAGCATCTCGCCGATCGTCGTCGACTCGGTGGAGAGCTTGGAGGAGACGACGACGGCCGCATGCGCGCCGGCGTTGATGCACAACGCCAGCATCGCCGCCAACCCCAAATATCGCATGAGGCTCGTCATAGGGAATCCCTGCGCAGACCCCTGCGCTCACTCGCGCGCTGACCTCCGCGCCGACCTCCGCAGCCGATACGGCGGCGCCAGCAAGCGGCCGGGCGTATCATTCGAGGCGCACTCGATGGTGTCGATTGCCGCAGGGCGCGTCAAGCCTCGCAGCGACCGCCGCGACCTTTGACGATGCCGATGCGGATCAAGGACACTGCAAATCAGCCTATGAGTACCGATTGGATCGCGGCATTGCCGATGTACGACTTTCCGGATCTGACGGCGGCGCACGACGCTTGGTGGCTCGAAGTCGCGACGCGGCTCGGCGCCGCAGGCCTTGTCGATCCGCCGCAGCACTTGAACCGTGAGTTCGGCCATTTCGATGTCTGGCGGCATCCGCGTCTGCTGCTCGGTCAGGCCTGCGAGTATCCGCTGGCAACTTCCTTTCACGCCTTCGTGCGGCCGCTGGCGAGGCCCCACTACGCAGCGCCGGGCTGCGAAGCCGGCCGCTACCGCAGCGCCATCGTGGTTCGCAGCGAGGACCCGGCCGCAGCGCTCGCCGACCTGCGCGGTTCAAGCTGCGTCGTCAATGAGCCGAGCTCGAACAGCGGCATGAATTTATTGCGTGCGGCGATCGCGCCGATCGCGCAGCATCGTCCCTTTTTCCGCGCGGTGAGCACCAGCGGCTCACATTGGAACAGCGCAAGAATGGTCGCCAACGGCAGCGCGGATGTCGCGGCGATCGATTGCGTCAGCTACGCCCATCTAAACCGCTGCGATGCCGCGCTCGTCTCTCGCTTACGGATCCTCGACTGGACGCCGTCGAGTCCGAGCCTACCGCTGGTCAGCGCGCGATCGACCGATGAGCCGACGCGCGAGGCGCTGCGCAGCGCGCTCGCCGGCGTCATTGCCGATC
>Ga0209415_10013608_pt1 | contig 13400 bp, 12 predicted proteins | sample PeaSoiSIISIP2007_FD_187696 | JGI IMG/M metagenome (GOLD analysis project Ga0209415, IMG submission 187696) | Peat soil microbial communities from Weissenstadt, Germany - SII-SIP-2007 (SPAdes) (version 2) | ecosystem: Environmental > Terrestrial > Soil > Wetlands > Peat | place: Germany... | reverse complement strand
TGACGGAATAGGCATATAACTTCGTTCCCCACTGGACCAATTCTTCCGTTCGAGCATTGCTCGGCCCAACACGCGGTCTGGCAAGTGGCGGAAACTTCACATTCTTAAGGCCGTCAATCACCAATTGGATTGGGCGAATGCCTCTCACCGTGTAAATTCTATCATCGGCAAGACGGATTGATGTGTTGCTGGGGGCCAGCAGAAACGATGAGAAATATCTTGCGATTTGTGCGGGTGTTCGCATTAGGCACGTGGGTCGGGTCGATCATCTATTTCGTGGCCGTGGTGACGCGCGGCGCGTTCGCGGTCCTCACGCGCGACCAGGCTGGGTTGTTGGTTGGATTCACGCTCGGCGGGCTGCATCAACTGGGCGTGATCGCGGCGGCGGTGTATCTGTTGGCGGCGCTGCTCCTGGGCCGGTCATTGCGAGCGCTGGTGCGGCCAGCGGCGCTGGGCGTGATCCTGATGTTGCTGCTGACGCTCGGGTCGCAGCGAATCGTGATCCCGCGTATGGATGTGCTGCGCGTGCAGATGGCGTCGGTGGACGCGACGCCGACGAATGATCCGCGGCGCGCGGAGTTCGATCGGCTGCACGGCGTCTCGGTTGACCTGGAAGCCGGCGTGCTTCTGATTGGCCTCGTCGCGCTGTTCCTCACCACCCGTGAACGCCCTTCTTGAAATCCTTGTGAGCTCCACCGCGACGGCGCGACCAAGCCGCGGAGCGGCGGCCGTAATTAGCCCGGCACGGAGCGAAGCGCAGTGCCGGGAAACGTGATGATAGCGGCCCCAAGTCCCGTAGGGACGATTGACCGCATTTTTTCGTGATCCTAGAGTGGAAGGAGCGCCGTCCGCCTTCGCCGATTCTGGCGATTTTATGTAGCTCAGGTCCTACGGACCTGAGGCCTTTCGGCCCTCTTCAACGTAACGTCCGCCGCCGCGCAACTTCTTTCGCTCCAACCCGCTGCAAAATCCGTATTTCTACGAATAGAATTCTCGATTAGGAATGTGCTACCGTTTTTCGTGCGATTCGGCGAACGGTTAGGCCCAAGCAACACCGGGCCAACAGTCCGTCTCCTCAGAAAGCCCCTTGGCTTGGCTCACCGCTGTTCTCCATCTGCGCGTGTACATTTGCGCGGAACAAAGTGTCACACCGTGCAAAGTAATTTTCGGCCTAACTCACTGAAAAAAACAATCGGTACACTCACAAAGTGTCACACTTTTTCATGGTTGGTTCCGCAATTGTCGGGCGTTTCTGCTGCCTTTTGCATCGCAGGCAGGAGTCTCGGAAATCACCTTTCACGAGTTACGAATCACAAGTCACGGGTCACAATTCCAGAATCGCCAGTGAACTATCCGCTGGATTTCTAATCGACACTGTGGCGATTAGAATCGAGCCTAAGTCCCGTCGCATCAACGAAACTTACCGTTCTAATCGACACGAATCAGGGCCTTCGACTTCTCGCATTCCAGAGAAGAAGAAGTTCCGTCTCGCGCCAAAATGTCGTGGATTATTCTACTTATCGGGCGGTGCGTTCCTGCTTTTTGGGGACGAGGCGCTTCTTTGCTGGCGCTTTCCTGATCTTGCGGGCGGAGGGGCCGGCGAGCTGGACGGCGCGCCACATGTACCAGCTGGCAACGGTGCGGTAGGGGCGCCAGCGTTCGCCGAATTCGGAGAGCTCGCGCGGTTTGGGAATGTGCTTCTTGCCGTAAGTGATCGCGAAACCCTTCTGCACGCCGTAGTCGTGGATCGGCAGCACATCCGGGCGGCCGAGCCGGAAAATCAGAAACATCTCGACGGTCCACGGGCCGATACCGCGCACGGAAATCAGCCGGTCAACAAGCTCCTGGTCGGACATTTTTTCGGCGGCCTCGATTGTGGGCACGACGCCTTCGATCGTTTTTTGCGCGAGGTCGCGAACGGCGGCAACCTTCGCGCGGGAAAGGCCCGCTTTGCGCAGCTTCGGCTTGCGCACGCGCAGCAACTCCTGCGGAGTGGGGCAGCGGCCGTCCGTGCCGAGCGCCATGATGCGGCCGAAAATTACCTGCGCGGCCTTGCCGGCGATGCTCTGGTGCATGATCGCTTCGAGCAGCGATTCGTAGACGCTGTCGCATTCATCGAGCTTGAATTGGAATTCGCCGACGCGCTCGATCACGCCGGCGAGGCGCTTGTCGATGCGCGAAAGGTGCGCGTGCGCTTCCACGTGGTCGAAAGGGAGCGCGAGTTTGCTGGTCGCGGAATTCATTTGCGCTCGGAAGGATATCGCGAGGCGGCGAGTTGCACAATCCTCAGCGGAACCATGCACGAACGAAAACTTGCTGCAAGAGGAACAGCGCATCGGAAGGCGCGGCGCACAGACATTTACGGCGGGGATAAATCCCCGCGCTTCCGTTTCGCGCGTACGCTACACGGATGCCCCGGCGCCAGCGTGAAAGGCGGATGCGACGTGGAGCTTGCGCAGCATGGAGCGCTTTTTTTCGTGATGGGAGCGCATGCGGCGGAGAATGTCGTCGAGGATTTGGACGGCCGCGACGATGTAGGGGCCTTTGTTGAGCATTACGCATTCGGCGCGCTCGCCCATGGCGGCGTCGGTGATTTCCGCGCGCGAAGGGACGCCTGTTTTCGCGAGCGATTCGAGGACCTGGGTGGCCCAGATGACCGGCACGTGCGCCGCCTCGGCAATCCACAGAATTTCTTCCTGCACCTCGGCGAGGCGCTGGTAACCACATTCGATAGCCAGGTCGCCGCGCGCGATCATCACGCCGACCGCGCGGCTGCGCATGGCGGTGAGCAGCAAACGAGGCAATTGTTCAAAGCCTTCGCGGGTCTCGATCTTCAGAATGATGCCGAGATTTTCTCCGCCCAGCTCGGCCAGTCGCGCCTGCAGCTCGCGGACGTCCGCTTCCGTGCGGACAAACGAGTAGCTCACGATGTCCGCATGCTTGACCACGAAATTCAAGGCCTTGAGGTCGTCCTTCGTCAGCGACGAGAGGCACAGCGCGCTCTCGGGAACGTTGATGCCTTTTTCGGCGCCAAGCTTTTCGCCGGTAGGACGGGCGTGCGTGACTTCGACGCTGACTTTTTCCGCAGAGACGTCGCGGATGACGCCGCCGATCTTTCCATCGTCGAGCGAGATGGGCTCGCCGGGCCGCACGCAATCGAAGAACTCCGGAAGCGTGACGCCGACGCGCGCGGGGCTGACCAGTTGTTTTTTCTTATCGTACTTCGCGGGACGGCCGGGCTCGAGAGAGCGCGTGAGGATGAGAGTGTCTCCGACCTTGAGGCGAAGAGTTTGGTTCTTCGGGGGGAAATTGGCGACGCGAGCGCGGCGCGCGGACGCTGCGGTTCTGTTGCTCGCCCGAGGCGCGGCCTCGAGCACCATGCCGGGAACGATGTACGCGGTTCGATCCGATTCCGCCCAGCAGCTGTTCCCGTCGAGCCCCGAAATCTTCAAGGTGCGGGACGCGCCGCGAGCATCGGAGAAGCGAACGCGATCACCGAGCTTTCGTTGGGCAAGCCAGCCGGCAGGCATCGGAATGCAGGCGTCAGCCTTCGCCGGGGCGTGCTCGGGTTGCGAGGCCGGCGTGAGCCAAATGCGGGCGGGCGAGAGGACGCGCCCAAAATCGTCGCGCTTGGGACGGTATTTCAGCACGGCCGGCCCCGGTTCGACCGGTCCGGTTCGAAGTTTGGGGCCGGCGAGGTCCATCGCGACTTTGCAGGGCTTGCCCGTTTCCTTTTCCGCGCGGCGCAAATTTCCGATCATGCCGGACCACGCCTCGGGGGCGTCGTGGGCGCAGTTGATGCGCATGCAGTCCATGCCCTGAAGGACGAGATCGCGGACCAGATCGTAGTCGGTGGATGCTTCGGGCGGCATCGTAACCATGATGCGGACGTTGCGGCCGGTGGGAACCGGACCGAGCAAGGATTCGCAGTTCTTTTCAAGCAGCGCGGCGCCCTGGCCGATTCCGGGAGCGCCGTCAGGCATGGCGGGGCAGGCTTCGGCCGAACCTGCGAGACGGTGAAGCGCGTTTGTCACGGCGTACAACGCTCCGATGACGTGCGGCTCGGTGCGGCCGAGCGAGGAAAGTCCGAGCGCAGCCAGTTGCGATTGCAGCTGGCGGATGTCGTGGCGGCGAAGCGCCAGGTAATGAATCAGATTGGCCGCGCTGGCGCGGTGTTCCGGGCGGACTGCGGCTGATGGCACCGACTCGGAGGCTTCCAGGGACAGCATCTCGGAGCGAAGGAGTTCCAACTGCTGAATCAGCGCCTGCGGCTGTAACTGGTCTCCATTTGGCATTCCGACCGGCCCTGAAATATGAGTACATCCTACCGACGCATCATTACAGCCGGATGAACGTGGTATCCCGCAATGCCGCCACCATTTCGAAGTGTGGGAGCGCGGATTCTAGCCGTGTGCGAGATAGCGGTGGACGAACGCGACAGCCATGGCGCCTTCGCCGACGGCGGAGGCGCAGCGTTTGACGGAACCGTGGCGCACGTCGCCTGCCGCAAACATGCCGGGGATGCTCGTTTCCATATAATAGGGGTCGCGGTCGTGCTCCCACGATTTCGGGCGCTCGCCATTTTTCAGCAGGTCGGGGCCGGTGACGAGATAACCCTCCTCATCGCGGATGATGCCGACATCCGCCGCCCATTGCGTGTGCGGCACGCCACCGAGGCAGAGAAAGAGCCAGCGCGTTTCGATGCGGCGTTCTGTGCCGGTGGTGAGACTTCGCAGCGTGACGGCACTCAGCGCGTCATCACCGTGCAGCGCGGCGACTTCGGTGCAAACCACCACTTCGACATTGGGCGTGGAGTGGATTCGATCGACGAGATATTCGGACAGGGTTTTCTTCAGGCAATTTCCGCGAATCACCATGGTGACTTTCGAAGCGTTGGGCGCGAAGTGCATGACCGCCTGGCCGGCGGAATTTCCGCCGCCCACGACGATCCCCGGCTCGTCTTTGCAGAGAGCTGCTTCACTAGCCCCGGCGCCGTAATAAAGGCCCACGCCCCGGAGCTTGTCCTCATTCGGCAGGTTGAGACGCCGGTAATCCACGCCGGTGGCGCAGATGGTGGCGCGAGAAACGATCTTTGAGCCGTCGGCCAAATAGCCGACGCCTTTTCCCGGAAAGAATTCGCCGCGAACACCTTCACGCAGCAGCAGGATTTCGGCGCCGAAGCGGCAAGCTTGCTCGCGGGCGCGCTCGGCGAGATCGGCTCCCGAGATTCCTTTCGGGAATCCGAGATAGTTTTCGATTCTGGAACTGCTTCCGGCTTGCCCACCGATCACCGAGCGTTCAATCAGGACCGTTTTCAGTCCCTCGGAGGCTCCATAGACAGCGGCGCTCAGGCCGGCAGGACCGCCGCCGTAGATCGCCAAATCGTATTCTGATTGCGAAGGATTACGGAACCATCCGAGTTTTTCGGTGATCTGCCGGACGGTGGGGCGCTCGAGCCGCGTGCCATCGGGAAAAATGCAAACGGGAAGGCGCTGATCACTGAGGCCCTCCAGCTGGGCCTGATCGCGCACATGCTCGTCGGTGGTTAATTCGATCCATTCGAACGGAACATCCATTCGATGCAGAAAATCGCGGATCGCATAGGCTGGAGCGGACCCGCGCGTGCCGAGGACACGAATCTCGTGTTTGGGATCATTCATGGTCGTCCCCGCCATTGTATGCCGCCGGGCGCTTGGCGCGCTACGCCCGCCGAGTTGCGGCTATGCTACTATCGCTCGCTTATGCAAACAGGAATTATCGGGCTGCCGCAGGTAGGTAAGACAAGTTTGTTCCGGATTCTCACGCGTGCGAGGGTGGACGCGCGAAGCGCGCCGAACCAGGCGCACGTGGGGATCGCGCGAGTGCCGGATGCGCGCGTGGCAAAGCTGGCAGAGGTGTTCAAGCCGAAAAAGATCACTTACGCAACGATCGAGTACGTCGATATCGGCGGATTGCAGAAGGACCGCGAGAAAAATTCGGCGTCTCTGGTGCCGCTGCGCGAGGCGGACGCTCTGGCGCACGTGGTGCGGCTGTTCGAGAATCCGGCGGTGCCGCACGAGGCCGGGTCGCTCGATGCGTTGCGCGATATCGTGAATGTGGATCTCGAGCTGATGTTGACGGATCTCGAACAGTGCGCGAAGAGGATCGAGCGCGTCGAAAAGGACTTAAAGAAAAAGAAAGAAACGATTCTCGAAGCGGAATTGGGGCTTTTGAATCGCTGCCGGCTGGCGCTCGAAGGGGAGACGCCGCTGCGCGAGCTGGAATTCAAGCCGGAAGAAATGAAGATGCTCACCGGCTTCATGTTTCTGACGCGCAAGCCGATGCTCTACGTGCTGAATCTGGGCGATGAGGAAGCGTCGGAGATTGACCGCGTGGTCGAGAAATACAAGCTGGAAAAATTGGCGACGAAGCCGCAGACGGCGGTGGTGCCTTTCTGCGGGAAGATCGAAGCGGAACTCGCGGAACTCGACGACGCTGAAGCGTCGGAAATGATGAAGGCGTACGGCCTGGCGGAATCCGGACGCGACCGGCTGATCCAGGCGAGCTATCGCCTGCTGGGATTGATTTCGTTTCTCACCTGCGGCGAGCCGGAATGCCGCGCGTGGACGATCGAGCGCGGCATGAACGCGCAGAAGGCCGCGGGCGCGATTCACAGCGACATCGAGAAGAATTTCATCAAAGCGGACGTCGTGAACTGGGAAGACTTGCTCAAGGCGGGCAGTTTCGCGGCGGCACGCGAGAAGGCCCAGGTGCGCCTGGAAGGCAAGGAGTACATCGTCCAAGATGGCGACGTGATTTTGTTCCGGCACGGCGGGTGACAGCGTTGTAGCGTGCTGCGAGCCGAATGCTTGCTGCGATAAATGCAGCGCATAGGTACGCGCTCCGCGCGGCATCTGTTATGGCGGGGTTGAACCCCCGCCCTTCCGGCTGCGAAGTCCGCGGCCTTTTCGACACGAGCCGGAATGCGCCTCGACCCGTGAGGACGGGGAAAGCCACATTCATCCGGAAGAGAGATTCCTCACTGCGTTCGGAATGACCACGCGAATTTATTCGTGAATGAATTTAGACTTTGAGCTGATGAATTCCGCGGAGACAACTCGAATTTTGCTGGCGTTGCTGCTGGGCGTCGTGGCGGCAGGCGCGAATCTGCTGGGCGGGCTGCTGATCGCGCGGCGGCAATGGTCGCGGCACTACCTGAAGTACTTCATCGCGCTGGGCGCCGGGTTCATGCTGGCGACGGCGATGGTAGAAATGATTCCGGAGTCGGTGAAGCTGCGCGGCGACGCGTCGTCGCTATTCTTCAACAGCACCAGCGCGGTTTTCATGATTGTGCTCGCCGGTTATTTCCTGGTGCACTTTTTCGAGCACACGCTGGCACCGCATTTTCATTTCGGCGAAGAGACGCACCATAAGGAAATTTCGCACGCGCACGCGAGTTATGCGGCGCTGCTCGGCCTGGTGATCCACACTTTTTTCGACGGCGTGGCAATTGCTTCCGGTCTGCTGGTTTCAAATTGGTTGGGCGGCGTGATTTTCGTGGCGGTCTTCCTGCATAAAATTCCCGAGGGATTCACGGTGGCATCGCTGATGCTTGCGAGCGGGCAGAGCCGCAGGGCGGCGTTTGGGTCGTCGGCGATTCTGGGAGGGGCGACGCTCGCGGGTATGGCGCTGATGTTCGTGCTGCGGAGCGCAGTCGCGGACGCGCTGCCGTTTTCGGCCGGCGTGACGCTCTACGTTGCGGCGTCAGACCTGATCCCCGAAGTAAATCGCGAGCCGGGAGTCGGTATGGCCGTGCTGGTTTTTCTCGGTGTCGCGATTTTGGTGGCGCTAAAGGCAATCTTTCACGTTTAGCTCGGGGTTTTGACGGCTCATGCGAACCCTTGATTCCATTGCCGAGCGCCAAACGATTGAGAAACGCATCTCCGCGCTAGCCGCGTCCGATCAGCGGTTGTGGGGGAAAATGTCGGCGCATCAAATGGTTTGCCACCTTTGTGATTCGTACCGGTTGGCGCTCGGCGAAAAATCTGCCCGTCCCGCGACTGGATTTCTGCAACGTACACTGGTCAAGTGGGTTGCGCTGCGGCTCCCCATGAAATGGCCGAAGGGAGTTGCTACACGGCCCGAGGTGGAGCAGGGAGTCGGCGGGACTCCGCCGGTGGATTTCGAGCGCGACCGCGCCGAGCTGATCGTCGCGTTCAAGCGATTTTGCGCCGAGTCCGGAAATATTTCGGTCGCGCATCCTTACTTCGGAAGCATGACCACGTGGGAATGGCGGCGCTGGGGATTTCTTCACGCCGATCACCATTTGAGGCAATTTGGGCGGTGAGGAACGGCATCGCGGATTTTCGGAGACTGAGGCGCGAGAGGCGGTTTCGCGGCGACCACCTTCAGGCCCACCTGGTTCCGGAATTCAAAGTGGCGAAAGGCGCCCACCTGAAAGGTGGCCGCTACGACACCATCGCGTGCGGATGATCGAGGCGAGTGGGCCACATCGCGCCAAGAAACTGCGCCGGGCACGGCACGCCGTGCCCCTACAGAACCGGCGCAGGCGGAGTGACGCCGCACCGGGCGTAGTCCGACGCGGCGGACGCCCCTACAAAATCGGCGAGCGTGGGGCGGCTGAGGCAAGGCGCGAGCGGCCAGCCGCAAACTTCAGCATGGCGAGAGACATGACTGCAAGACAGAGCACGCACACGCCCGACCAGCCGCGCACGCGCCAGGCGTAAGCGCCCAGCAGCGAGCCCGCGGCTCCGCCCGCAAAATAGCAAACCATGTAAAACATGTTGAGGCGGCTTCTGGCGTCGGGAGCGAGGCTATAGACGCGCGCAAGATTGGCTATGTGGCCGGCCTGCACTCCCATGTCCATCAGGAGCACGCCGACAATCAACCCAGCGAGAGTTTTTCCGCCGCCCCAGAGCACGATGTAGGAGGCGAAGACCGTAAGCAGGGCGATGCCGATGGCGAATCGCGGCCCGTGTTTATCGGCCGAGCGGCCGACGATCGAGGCGCCTGCGGCGCCAGCTGCGCCCACCAAGCCGAAAAGGCCGGCGGTCTGGCTGCCGTAGTGATAAGGCGGCGTTTCGAGCAAGAATACGAGCGTCGTCCAGAACGCGCTAAAGCAGCAGAAGAGCGACGCACCCAAAAACGCAGATTCGCGAAGCTCCGGGTGAATGCGAATCAAGTTCACCGTGGATTTGAGCAGGGAGAAATAAGGAAGCTCGATCGTCGGCTGGCTGCGCGGGAGGAGAAACTGAACGAGAATCGCGACGCACAACATCAAGACGGCGGCAATGGCGTAAACCGCGCGCCAGCCCAGATGCGCCCCCACGGTTCCGCTAAAGGTACGGGCCAACAAGATTCCCAGCAGGATGCCGCTGAAGACTGTGCCGACCACGCGCCCGCGCTGCTGCGGGGGAGCAATATGGGCGGCAAACGGTAAGAAGAGATGAACGGACGAGCCCATCGCGCCGACCACGAAACAAGCCAGGGCGAGCCACACGGCGTTGGGGGCGGTGGCAACGAGAGCGAGTGCAATTGCTGCGGCGATCAGCAGCACGGTGATCAGCGAACGCCGCTCCTTGGTGTCTCCGAGGGGAACGAAGGCGAGCATTCCGAACGATGTGCCTACCTGCGTGAGCATCGCGACGAAACCAGCTTTGGTGACCGTCAAGCCGAAGTTGCGAGCGATGTCGGCCAGTAGCGACTGAATATAATAGACATTTGCAACGATGACGCCGGTGCTGGCCGCCATGAACCAAACGGTGATGGCCGGTACGGGAGGGTGGGCGGAGGGAGTTCAATTGGTCGTTAGGCTGGGATTCAAGGTCTACTTGATTACGATGGATTGTGTTTCGTTGCAATGGGTAACGGTGGTAGGTCGCGCGTTGGGGGCCGGAAAAGGCCTCAGGTCCAAGGACCTGAGCTACATACGCAACCTCCGGCGGGCGTTACTTAATTCTCGAATGGCTGGGATTTGCCAAGCACGTTTGCCGGGCACGGTGTACCGTGCCCCTACGGAGAAGAACCGGTGGTGCCGACGGCATCGTGTGGGTTGCGTGTCCTATTTGTAAACTATTTAGATTCAGTGGATTACTGGCACTCTGTTTCGGGGCGGCCCGGCTCATGCCTTATGTGGAACGCGGCGCGCGCGCGCAACTTTCTGGTGGGGGGTGTGTTAGATAGACTGTGGAGGCCATGGCTAGAAGCGACGTCCAACTGATGCTGGACGTGAAGGCAGGGGACGAAGCGTCCTTTGACTTCTTGTTGCAGAAGTATCGCTCGCCGCTGGTGAATTTTCTGAATCGCATGGTGCGAGACACGGCGACGGCGGAAGATCTGGCGCAGGAAGTCTTCCTGCGGGTTTACAAGGCGCGGAAACAGTACACGCCGAGCGCGAAGTTCACCACATGGCTCTTCCGGATCGCGACGAATCTGGCGCTCAATTCCGTCCGCGACAACCGCCACCAAAGAATGGGAATATCGCTCGATGCGCCCGCGGCTGGCGAGGATTCGCCGCCGATGGAATTGCCGGCGCGGGAAATGCGCATCGACGAGCACATGATCGAGCGCGATCGCGCGGACATCATTCGGCGAGCGATTTGGTCGCTGCCGGAAAAGCAACGCGCGGCGGTTTTGCTGCATAAATATGAAGAGATGGACTACATCGAAATTGCGAGGATTTTGGATTGCTCGGAGGGCGCGCTGAAGTCGCTGCTGTTCCGCGCCTACGAGACTCTGCGGGTGCAACTGGCGCCTCTAGTGACCCAGCCGGCGGGGCAAGTCAGAGGAGGCGGAGGGGAAGGAAGGCCATCATGAAGTGCGAGGACGTTTCAAAGGGATTGATCGCGTATCTCGATCAGCGAGCTAGTTCGGCCGAGCGTCGCGATATGGAAGAGCATCTCGCGGGCTGCGCAGCCTGCCGGACGCGGGTCGAGGACTTCGGCCGCGTGCGGAGCATGCTGAACGAGCTGCCGGCGATCGAGCCGTCGTTTGGCTTCGATGCGCGCGTGCGGCAGCGCGTGGCCGCCGAGCCGCGCCGAAGCTGGTTTGGATGGTTCGCGCCCCAGGCGCGCTTTGCGCTTTCGGCCGCGTTGCTCGTCGCGCTGGCGGTTTGGGTGGTGAGGCTGCCCTCCAGCCGTCCGGTGGCGATGCCTCCGGTGCCGATAACTGCGTCAAACGTATCAACCGATCAGGATTTCGACGCCGTCAAAGATCTCGGCGTGCTGGAGGATTACGATGTCGTGACAAACATGGATGCGCTTTCGCAGCTCGTTCCGGCGAAGGCGCCAGAGGCTCAGAAGCCCAATTCGAATCGGTCGGAGAGCAACGACTAACGGCTGAATAACCATGGGGCGACGCTTCGCACAATTCGGGCCGCTCATCGTGCTGCTGACGGCGTTTTTGGCGCAGACTGTTTCGGCGCAGAACGGCGAACGCATGCGCGAATGGCGCGCGCGCCAGGAAGCACGTAGAGAGGCTGCGGCGCGAAATCGTGCGAACGGCGGCGGTGCTGCGAAGGGCCAGCCGAACGAGCGCGCGATGGAAGGTTTGCCTCCGAAATGGGTTGACCGGGTGCGGGACATGCCGCCCGAGCAACAACAGCAGTTCTTCGAGAACAATGCGCAGTTCAGACAGCTGCCTCCGGCGCGACAGGAGCAGATCAGGCAAAACCTTGAAAAGTGGAACCGGCTGTCACCGGAAGAGAAAGAAGCGGTTCGAGGGCGAGAGCAGTTCTTGGAAAACTTGCCTCCGGAGCAGCGCGAGTATGTCCGAAGCACCCTCCTGCCGAAGTGGCAAGCAATGCCACAGCCTCGGCGCCAGGCGATTAACCGGCATCTGGCGATGCTGCGCGACATGAGTCCCTCGACACAGCAGGCGGCGCTGAACGATCCCAAGTTCACGCAAGGCTTGAGTCCGGACGAACAGTTGATGCTCCGCGACCTGAATTCGCTGCGAAATCCCCCCACGCCATAATCGTCGAAACGCTCCACAACTTCCCACTGCAAGAAATTGAGGCGCGCGGGTGTTGACTCTTACAAAACATTTTCACGTTTACAGGGGCTTTGACCGCTAGGCGTCGTTGAGCCGGAAAATCCTTCCACTAGGGGTTGTGGTTTCTCGCGTTTTGGGCCCGCGAAAATAATTTCGGGCGTGGATCGCGCCGATCCAAAAATACTTTCTCAAGTTGCAACATTCCCCTTGACAAGAATCATGGCGACACTACAATCGGGGCACAAAGTGGGAGGAAGTGGCGGTCAGTGGCAGACAGTGTAGTGCGGTGGCAGAGATTGTCAGGCAGTGGGTGAGGCGAGCAAGCGAGTGAATCGCAAAGCGGACGCACCGGTCGAACTTCTGAAGGGCAACCATGCTGCGGGGCAACTATCTGGGGACGGCGGACGAGAAGGGGCGGGTAAAGATTCCCGCGGACTTCCTAGCCGAACTGCGGCGATTGGGCAAGACGTTCTACGTGACCAGCGCGACCGGCGATCACGCGCGAATCTATCCCATGAAGGCGTGGGAAGAGATCGAGAAGAAGCTTGCGAAGCGTTCCTCGTACAACCCGGCACGGCAAAAGTTTCTGGCGCGCACGAATTACTACGGTCAGGTGGTGGAGCTGGATGGGCAGGGGCGCATTTTGATTCCATCCATTTTGCGGGAATCCGCGGAAATAAAGGGCGAAGTGGACGTGCAGGGCAACTTGACGTACCTGCAGGTCTGGAATCACGCGCGATTCCTCGAGCAATTGAACCGGAACCCGGTGTCGGCGGAAGACATTAAGGCGTTTGACGAATTGGGCGCGTAGTTTTGAGCGTATTGCATACGCCCGTTCTGGCCGCGGAAGTTATTGAATGGCTTCGCATACGGCCGGAAGGGACGTATGTGGACGCGACCTGCGGCACGGCGGGGCACGCCATCGAAATCGCCCGGCGGTTGACCACGGGGCGGCTGGTGGCGATCGACCGGGATCCGCGGGCGCTGGAAATCGCGCGGGAACGGTTGAAGCCGTACGAGGAGAAGGTGGTTCTGGTGCACGCAGAGTTTTCAAAGATCGGCGAAGTGGCGGGGGACTTGAAGCTGCCTCCGTTGGACGGAGTGATCGCCGATCTGGGTGTCTCAAGCCTGGAGCTGGACAGCCCTGAGCGCGGATTTTCATTCCGCTGGGCCGCACCTCTGGACATGAGAATGAACCCCGACACGTCGTTGACGGCGGATGAGATTGTGAACCAATGGTCAGAGAAAGAGCTGGCCGATCTCCTCTATCAGAAGGCGGAGGAGAGGGATTCACGCAGAATCGCCAGGGCAATTGTGAGGTCGCGGCCGATACGCGACACCGAACACCTGGCAACGGTTGTGGCAGGGGCTCGTAAAGCAAGGGGAAGGCAGAAACTGCAGCCCGCGAC
>Ga0209415_10013606_pt1 | contig 13402 bp, 11 predicted proteins | sample PeaSoiSIISIP2007_FD_187696 | JGI IMG/M metagenome (GOLD analysis project Ga0209415, IMG submission 187696) | Peat soil microbial communities from Weissenstadt, Germany - SII-SIP-2007 (SPAdes) (version 2) | ecosystem: Environmental > Terrestrial > Soil > Wetlands > Peat | place: Germany... | reverse complement strand
GGGGTGGTTACCTAAGGTCAAGAGCCGTGGACACGTTTACCCCCTGTCCTATCTCCCGTATTTTGAAGACTCCAAGTCCCGGAATTCTCCCCTCCCGGGTCCCAATGGAGTCACATTGCATGCCGAGAGCTGACCGCGGATTTCAACTCGGACTTTTGCCTGAACGCAAGGTCAACAAACAGGCCATGGTGACCAGCTACGGACTGATCACGCTGGCCGTGCTGATCCTGATCAACATCGGCCTTCTCATGCCGGAAAAGCTGCAGTTGACGCAATATCACGTGACGGAACTGATTCCCATGCCGTCGCTGCGCCCGGAGCCGGAACCGATAAAGACCGAAGTCCCGAAGATCAAACCAAAGCTGCTGCCGGTCGCAAAGTTGCCGGTGTTTGAGCAGCCGAAGCTGGTGGTCCCGCGCGAAATTCGCCGGGAAGCTCCGAAGCCGGTCGAAGCGCCGCAAGTTGTGGTGAACCAGTTCGCCGCGCCGCAGATCAAGATCGCGGGCGGAGCGCGCCCACAACTGCTGCATACGGGAGATTTCGAAGGAAGCTCAAAGCCGCCTACGGTGAACGCACCGGTGGAGAAGGTGCAGACCGGAGGATTTGGCGATCCGAACGGGCTGAAGGGCGAAGGCAAGCAGGGCGCCAAGTTGTACGCCGCTTCGATGGGATCGTTTGACATGCCCGCCGGCGCAGGCCAGGGCAACGGCTCCGGCGGAGCGAAGGGTATTAAAGGAACGGTGGCCAGCGCGGACTTCGGAAACGGGGTCGCGACCGGCGGCAAGGGCGATGGACGCAGCAACGGCAAGGGCGTCTCGACCGGAGGCTTTGGATCGGAGCAGGTTGTGCATCAGGGGCCGAAGGTTCTGGCGGATTCGGGAGCAGCCACGACGCCGGTGGAAATCACGTTCAAACCCAATCCCGCCTACACCGACGAAGCGCGCAGCCTGAAGCTTGAGGGCGAAGTGCTTCTGGAAATGAATTTTGGAGCAAACGGAACACTGCAGGTGAATCGCGTGGTGAAGGGGCTCGGACACGGACTGGACGAAGCGGCCATCGCCGCGGCTCAGAAAATCCGGTTCAAGCCGGCATTGCGCGGCGGGCAGCCGGTGGATTCGACTGCCATCGTGCATGTGGTGTTCCAGATGGCGTACTGAAACTGGGTAACGAGTACCACTGTACTTACAACTGGTTTACGAAACTTGGAGATAGAGTCATGCGTACTTGGAATCGGATCCTTACGGCGGCACTGCTCGGATCGGCACTGATTGCGTCCAGCGCAGCCGCACAACAGACCGCGGATTCTCAACCGGCCGCACAGCCGACGGCGCCCGATGCGCCGCAGACGGCGCCACCGACCCAGCCGGCCAATATGCCGGCTACGCAGCCGGCGGCTACCGCGCCAGCGGCAAACGCGGCACCTGCCGCGACTGCTCCCGCGGCGCTGCCGACGACGGTTGCTCCGGCGACCATGGACCAGGTCGTAAACCTGTTCATTGAGCGCGAGCACGGCCTGATCAAGATGCTCTCGAACCGCACCCCGGTCGTCGAAACCTATCTGCAGAATCTGACCAACGATCCGCAACTGGGTCCGGTGCCGAATGAAGATCACTACTTCCTCGGTCGCATGGACATGGGCGAGGTGGTGGACCGCAAGGACTATCTGAAAGAGGAAGACAAGGGCTTTCAGACGCGTCTGATGGGCGGCTTCAACAAGCTGTTCAAGACGCAGTATCAGCCCCTCGGCTTCTCCTGGATGGTGTACGCCGATCGCACCGACTTCGACCGCGAGCACTATGATTTCCGCTACGTGCGCCGCGAGTTTCTCGGCGACGTACGCTGCCTGGTGTTTGACGTCACGCCCAAAAAGACTGCCGGGCGTGGCCGCTTCCTCGGGCGCTTGTGGGTGGAAGACCAGGACTTCAACATCGTGCGCCTGAACGGGACGTACTATCCCGCGCCGCGCAATTCATTCTTTTTCCACATGGACAGCTGGCGGCTGAACCTGATCCCCGGCTACTGGGTGCCGGCTTACATCTACAGCGAGGAAGGCGACTTCAGCGCCGGCGTAAAAAACAAGACGGCGTTCAAGGCGCAGACCCGCATCTGGGGCTATGACCTGAAGAAAGGCAGCAAGGACGATGAGCTGACCCAGATCCGCGTGGATAGCGTGAAAGACGACAGCCCGACGGCGCAGGATGCGTCGCCGCTGCAGGCGGAACGCGAATGGCAGCAGCAGGCCGAAGACAACGTCGTCGAGCGCCTGACGCGGGCGGGCTTGCTCGCTCCGGAAGGCGACGTGGACCACATTCTGCAGACCGTGGTCAACAACCTCCAGGTCACCAACAACATTGACCTGCCGCGGCCGGTGCGCACACGCGTGCTGCTGACCGCGCCGCTCGAAACCTTCAGCGTCGGCAACACCATCGTGATCAGCCGCGGGCTGATTGACGTTCTGCCCGACGAGGCCAGCCTGGCGGCTGTTCTCTCCCACGAACTGGCGCACATCGTCCTGGGCCATAACCTGGGATCGAAGTTCGCCTTCAACGACCGCATGCTGTTCTCCGATGAAGGTACGTACCAGAACCTGGGCTTCAAGCACATTCCGGAAGAAGAGACTGCAGCGGACAAGAAGGCTGTCGAACTCCTCAAGAACTCGCCCTACGCGCAGAAACTCGACAACGTGGGCCTGTTCCTGAAGGCGTTGCAGCAGCGCGCTACGTCACTGAGCGCATTGCTGACCACGCACCTGGGAAACCCGCTGAACGAGGGAGGCACGATCAGCCGTCTGTCGGCGCTGGCAACTCTCGGCCCGGCTCTCGACAACACCAAACTGGACCAGATCGCGGCCCTGCCCCTGGGCGGGCGCGTGAAGATCAACCCGTGGGACGACAAGGCGGAGATGGTGAAGACGGCTCCGGTCGCCATCACCTCGGCGCGCGACAAGATGCCGTTTGAAGTTACACCGTTCTATCCGCGGCTGGCGCGTTATGGCGCGAGCCTGACTCCGAATGCGCAGCCCACTACGGCGGCGAATTCGAACACGGGCAACTAAGCAGGGCTTCTACCACCAAGTTGCAGTAAGACGCAGGCCGGGACCGGGAAAGTTTTCCGGGATGCCCGGCCTTCGTTCTTGAACCATTTCGGCTGAGAAATTCTGCCTGGTGGGTACGTCGAGCTCAGTGGTGGTGTCCGCCGCCGTGACCGCCAGAGTGCCCGCCGCCTCCGTGGGCGTGCCCTCCGCCAAAGCCTTTGCCGCCTCCAAAGCCTTTGGGCGCATGGCCGCCGCCGCTCATGTGGAAGCCGCCACCCGAGTGGCCGCCACCATAGCTCTTCGGCGCATGGCCACCGCCAAACAGATGAAGTCCGCCCGAGCGTCCCGACTTGCCGGATGAACCACGAAAGCCGCTGCTGGAGAACGATCCAGAAGATCGGCTACCGTATTCCCTTCCCCGAAAGCTGCTGGATGCTCGATAAGCCGGTTGCGACCTGCCCGAGCCTGTTCCCGATCCGCGGTAGAAACCAGATCCGGACGAGCGGCTTTCCTGCATCCTGCCCGGCGATCGGTAGCCCGCCAACGTCCGTGAGTCGCCTCGAAAGGCCTGGAAACCGCCGCGGTTGGAGCGCCCGCCCCAATTCCCGTTATGGCCGTCAGAACCGCGGGCAAACGAGTGCCACTCCCCACCTCCATATCCACCGTGGCGCCAGCCCTCGCCGTCGCGCATCCGGCCATTATGGTTCCCCCAGCCGCCAAAGCCACCCGGCCCGCGATAGGCGTGAAATCCGCGATGCCCGAAGCCCCAATCGGCCACAGAGGTGCTGTGCGAGTAGTAGTCAGAGTGGTCAAACAGGATCGCCTGGCTCAGCCAGTTCAGCCCCCATGCCAGCCAGCCCCAGGGCGTGTGCGAAAAAGCTCCCATCGCGATTCCCAGCCCGTATCGGAGCGGCCCTCCGCCAAAGAATTCTCCGATTGCTCCCAGGAGTGAAAATCCAGGATAGGGGTTGACCGGCTCTCCGTAGACTGCCCACGGATTATAGGTGGGCACATACACCACGTCGGGGCTCGGCGGCGCCAGTTCGATATAGCCCTGGTCGTTGCGGACCACTTCCTGCGGCGTGCTCTGCAAAGTGCCGGCAGCCTGGGCCCGCCGTCGCATGACCTGGACTGCCTCCATCACATCCTGCGGCTGGTTGTAGTAGGCATTGCCCAGGTCGGTGGTCCATTGCAGGTTCCGGGACATCTGCTCCAGCACGCGAGGAAACGCGGTCAGCGCTTTCACCGCCGGATCCCAGGATTGCATGTCCGCGCCGGCGGCAATCTGCCCAGGATTCGCGTAGCCCTGGGCCTGGCGCCAGCGGTCGGCGTCCGCCACCTGAGACGGATACGTGGAGGCCGCCAAAACTTGCGCTACCAGCGCATCTGGATAAAGCGCGATTGGGGCAACCAACTGCTCCAACTGGCCGGCATTAAGCGCTTGCGACAGCGGCGCTTGCCCATATTGCTGCGGTTCATCGTAAGGGGCGCTTTGCGACCGTCCCTGATCTTGTCCGTAATCCTGTCCAGGTTGCTGAGCTGCTAGCTTTACTGGTCCTGCTAAGAGCAAGAGCGGCGCGGCGAGTGCAAGCAGCCACCTCGACGCGCGCAAGAACGTCGCGGGGAGTGTCAGATCAGGCGTACACGTGGGTGGGACAGCAGGCTTACCAGCAAACCTGGGACCACTCGCAATGTTCGGGTAAATGCGTGGCCTCATCTTCTCTCCTGCTTAGCTCTCCCGCCCCAAAAAAGGCCTCGCCCCAGGTTGCTATTTCGACCAAGATGCCCGAAATCGCGACGTTGATCAATGCAGGCCGGATCAATTCTGTGTCACGCGGGAAGTACATGAAAATACGAGCTTTCCGACTCGGGGTAAATTTCTTTCCGAGCACACAGATCATGTTGCCCAGACCTTCCTGCTCAACTTCCGCTGATCTTCAACACATTCTGCTGCACGGCGTAAAGCATCTTCTGCCACACCCGGGCGGTCAGAAACGCGTCCGAAAGCGCGTGGTGAGCATCGTGAGGATCCAGGTGGAAAAACTTCGCGACGGTGGGCAGATCGAGCTTTTCCAGTTGCATGGCCAGATCTTCCGAATAGGGCCCGTGACGCAACAACCAGTGATAAAGGCGAGCCGTGTCAATAGCGGGGTTGTCGAGCTTGTGGCCGGTGCGGGCCATCTCCTTGCGCAGAATCTTGAGGTCGAATTCCACAAAATGGCCGACCAGGACAGACCCCGCGCTGAACTGACAGAAGTCGTCGAGAGCCTTCGCCATCTGCTCACCGCTCTCAACGTCCTCGGAACGAAGTTTGTGAATAACGATGCCTTCCGCCGGGATTGATACTTCAGGATTGACCACGCGATAGAACTGCTCGCCCAGCTGAATGCTTGGCCCCTGCATTCCGACCGCGCCGATAGAGAGCAACCGGTTGACGCGATGGTCGAGCGAGGTGAACTCAGTGTCGAAGACGACATAGCGCAGCGAAGAGACCAGTGCGCCCTTCGACAACGTCGCCGCCGCCGAATCCTGTGCACCGGAGCCGCGTTTCAACCAGGCTGCCATTCATCGCCCCAGTTGCGACCAGATGGCGGTCCGGTAGTTTTCTTCGATCAAAGCCTGCACTCGCGCGATGGTGCGGAAAGCCTCCTTGAGCAGGCTGCGCTGCAGCTGGGTAAGACTATCCGGAGCAATGTGGTTGCTGAGCGCCAGGCCGTCGCGCACCTGGCGAAGCTGGCACTCGACCCGCAACAGCGTCAGAAATTCGAAGGCCTCCTGCAGGTCGCGGAAGATAGCCGGATCTTTCTCCGGGCCGGCCGGAAGAGCTGAAAGGCGGTCGGACGTGTTGGTGAGTTCAATACCCGCATCGAGTGCATAGAGCCGGGCAGCATTCACGATGGGGCCGGTGCCGACAGTCTTGAGATCAAGCTGGTTCTTATGTTCGCCGCTGCGCTCCAGCACGAAGCTGCGGAAAAAACCGAGCGGCGGCTTGTTCATGGTGGAAACGCAGGCCAGCACGGACTTGAAAAGGCCGGCTTCTTTCAGCCATTGGCGAGTTTGCGCTGCGAGTGACTGATACAGCGAGAAATCGCCGGCCACCGGGCGCATGTCGAAAAAGATGAGGGCATCCTCGGTGCCGTGCAGATCGGCGCCAGTGATCCACTCCTGAAAAAAGCCGAGCCAGCCCGCCAGCGGCTGCCGCCAGCGCGGATTGGTTGCCATGTAGTTGCCGGTGCAGAGAGGGTAGCCACAGGTAACCAGAGCATCCTGAGCGAAACCGGCGAGATGGCTAAAGTATTCGCGGGCAGCCGCGTCGGCGGAATCGGAAAAGATGAGGGCGTTGTCCTGATCGGTTTTGAAGGTCTGCTCCCGGCGGCCCTCGCTGCCGAGCACGACCCAACAGTAGGGCACCGGGGCGGGTCCGAGTTTGGCCTCGGCAAACTGCAGAATTTTTGCGATGAGCCGGTCATTGACTTCGGCCACCACGCGCGTGACGTGGCTGGCTTTGGCCCCTTCCCGCAGCAAAAGCGGTAGCAGGCCCGAGATTCGAGTCTGGGCGGCGGCGAGATCCTGGACAGTGGTCTGCGTTTCGACGAAGCGCACGACGTTCAAAGGCGATTTCCCCTGCAACACCATCAAGTCATGAGCGGTGAGCACGCCGGCAGGCCTTCCCTGCCGTGTGACCAGCACATGATGGATATTCCGGCTCACCATAGCCAGCAGTGCGAGGAAAAGCCGCTCGGTGGCTTCCACAGCGACCACGGGCTTGCTCATGATGTCCGTGACTTTCAGATCAAGCGGCAGTGCCTGGGCAACGACTTTTTCGGCAAAATCACGGTCGGTGACGATGCCGGCCGCGGCGCCAGCTTCATCCACCACAAAAACGCAGGTCGCTTTGGAGCGGGCCAGCATTTGTGCCGCCTCGCGAATGGTGGCGCTCTGCTGACACAACAGCGGAGACGAGCCCGGGACATCGCCGACTGAGAGCGAATAAAGCAGACGCTCGGTGTCTCCCATCAGCCCGGTCTGGGTGCGAAGCTCCTGCAGGCTGCGGTCCATGTAGCGCGTAACCGAGGTGCGCAGCAGGTAGTTGGCGACGTCGGCATTGGTGGAAATGAGCTTCTGCACATGTTCGGCAGGGATGCAGTAGCAGAGAGTATCTTCGATGGCCGTGACATCGAGCCGGGCGAGGTCTTTGTTCATGAGCGAGAGCAGGCCGAAGATTTCGCCTTCGCTGCGCTTGTCAAGCACGAGTTGCTTGCCGACCTGCGAGCGAAGCGCCAGCTTAACTGCGCCTTTATGGACCACATAGAGCGACTCGGAGGCGGGATGCCCGGCACTGAGGATGACTGTATCCTTCGGGAAAAACTCAAGCGTCATGTGCGACGCGAGGCGCGAGATTTCCGGGACCGACAGGAACTGAAACGGCGGGACGTTCTTGAGAAACGAAATAACCGTTTCGGTGACAACCGATTCCGACGAGTGCGACGAAGCCACAGACGAACCTCTGGCAGAGCGGACGGACCCGTGATTTACGGACCCGTGACTTACGGACCCACGATGTTAGGTGGGGAGAACGGGGAAAGTCAAAAAACGGTCCTCACTTCTTCTTGCTCTTGCCCGGCAGGCTGGCGGGATTTTCGTGGGTGCGCTCACGGAACGTGCCGCGCATGCCCCCCGCCAGTTTGACGCTGGATTCTCCAAACTTGTCGCGCAGGCGGTCAGCGGCGGCGAGGGCGCTTTTCCAGCGCTGCTGGCGGTTGTCGTCGAGCAGGTTGATCTGGTCAGGTGCGGTGGTGAATGACGACGCCTGAACGCCCAGTAAACGAATCTGCGTCCCCTTCTTCCAGTTCTTGCGGAACAGGGCGCGGATCTGCTCGAAGATTTCCGTGTCCAGTTGCGTCGGAGCGGGCAGGGTGTGGGCGCGCGTGATCGTGGTGAAGTCTTTGTAGCGCAGTTTGAGCTGGACCGTGCGGGCATGGAAGCTGGACTCTCGCAGTCGGCGTCCAACCATTTCCGAAAGGCGCATGAGCGTGGCCTCGAGTTGAGCGGCATCGGCGGTGTCTTCGTTGTAGGTGTGTTCGTGGCTGATGGACTTGGCGCCGATGTCTGCGCCCACTGCGGAGTCGAACCAGCCGCCGGCATCTTCTCCGCGGGCCTTCCCTGCCAACGCGAGGCCCCATTTGCCGAAGCGGCCTTCGAGTTCGGAGTCTTCGAGCCTGGTGAGATCGCCGACTTTCCGGATCCCGAGCGCGTGCAGTTGCGTCTCCATGACCTTGCCGACGCCGGGAATTTCGCGCACGTCGAGGGGGGCGAGGAATTTCGCTTCCTGGCCGGGAACGATCCAGAGCACGCCGTTGGGCTTAGCCTGCGCCGAGGAAACTTTGGCAATGAGGCGCGAGCTCCCGATGCCGACCGAGCAGTTCAGGTTTGTCTCGGCCTTCATGCGCTGGTGCAACGTGTGGGCGGCTTTGAGCGGCGGGCCGTGCAGGCGTTCAGTGCCGGTCATGTCGAGATAGGCTTCGTCAATCGAGGCCATCTCGACTTGCGGAGTGAACGTGCCCAGAACCTTGTAAACCTTGTGCGAGCACTCGGCATAGCGCTCGGGGTGTCCGTTGACGAAGATGGCGTGCGGGCACATTTTGGCCGCGGCCCGCAGCGGCATGGCGGAGTGGACTCCGAACTTGCGGGCTTCGTAGGAGGCGGCGGAGACGACGCCGCGCTCGTCGCGCTGGCCACCGACGACGACGGCTTTGCCTTTCAGCGAAGGATCGTAGAGTTCTTCGACCGAGACGAAGAAGGCGTCCATGTCCACATGGAAGATGGTGCGGGGAAAGGCGGGCTGTTGGGCGGCAGCCATGCTGGAAGGATTTTAGCAGCCGCGGCGAAGTGCTCGGGACAAGTGCCAGAAATGTCGTAGGCGATGGGCGGCTGGACGTGAGTCCGCTACTCGAGGTCAGTGAGGACTGGGGCCCGTTTTCGTCAACTACGATTCGCTTCGGGTTTGCTGGGATAATGTTAATGCATGACTCCGGAAGAAATCGAACCCCGCGTCGCTAGCACCTTTCGGCTGCTACAGAACGAGATTGACAGCAGCCTGTTCTGTCCCCGCAACGGCTATGCCTTTGAGCACGTGCCTTTGATGGTGATGTCGAGAGTTCTGAGAATCGGATTGGCTATCTGTCATTTGGTCAAAGGAGGGTTCTGCGGCGAAGCATTTGGTCTGACTCGATCGGTCTTGGAGGCCTTCTTCATAGTCAAGTACATCTCGACCAAGGATTCCGAGAAAAGGGCTCAGTCATACCTTGATTACACGGAGGCCTATTATTTCAATCAGGAAGAAATCAGAAAGAGGTACTTTCCCCACATTCCTAGGCCGGAATGGGTGACCGAGGAACTCCTCGATCGAGTAAAGCAGAGGTTCGGAGCTAATCCTCGAAAATGGGTTGCAGCTCATAACATGGCAGCGGAGTACTACGATCATCCCGCCGAGATTGACGCCTCCACTGGCAAAGGCTACCAGGCGCTTTCTGACTATGATGGCATGTACGAAATGACGTCGCACTACGTTCATGTGACCGCGTTTTCCACAAGAGGCAACTACTATGCTTCGCCGTTCAGGTGCGCGCGTAAGGACGCGGACGACGATCGAGGAATTCTTGCACTATACTTCTCGCTGGCATATTGCTTGCAGATTTGCATTATGCTCGGGCGCGCATGGGACGTAGTTCTGCCCAATTTAGTAATACAGACTGTCCTTGACTTGCTGTCGGAGCTGCGGACTGCTACTTCCGTAAACAAAAGCGGCGTATGGGGAGTGTCGAAGACACCGTAAAACAGTTGCTCGATGCGCCGCGTTAGCTAGGTGAAGGTCGTTAGCAATCCCAATTGGCGAAATATCGTCTTTACGCTCACTAACCCGGTCCTGCTAGACCAAGACTTTTTCCGGTACCGCTGTCGTGGTAGCCCGCATCTGCTTCACACGCTCATACACCTTGCCATACTCGCGCGCCGAAGCGTTCCATGAGAAATCCTTGTTCATGCCGTTGCGCATGAGCACCTGCCAGGAGGTCTGGTCGCGGAAGGCCAGCAGCGCCTGCTTGATGGTCAGCAGCAGCGCTTCGCCTTTGTAGTCGGTGAATTTGAAGCCGGTGCCTTTGCCGGTGCGGGCGTCCCAGGGTTCGATGGTGTCGTCGAGGCCGCCGGTGGCGCGGACGATCGGCACGGTCCCGTACTTGAGGCTGTAAATCTGGTTCAGGCCGCAGGGTTCGTAGCGCGACGGCATGAGGAACATGTCGGCGCCGGCCTCGATCTTGTGCGCAATGGCGTTGTCATAGGCCACTTTGACGGCGATTTTGTTGGGGAACTGCTTGTTCAGGCGCAGGAACAGTTCTTCGTAAGGCTTGTCGCCGGCACCGAGCGCGACCACGATCATCTCTTCGCGCGCCAACCGGTCCATGACCTGGGCGATCAGATCGTATCCCTTCTGCGCGGCGAAGCGCGACACAATCCCGATCACCGGCAGTTTCGGCTCAGCGTTGGCGACCCCGAAAGCCGCCAGCAGATCCTGCTTGCACTTGGCTTTGCCGGAAAGATCCTGCGGCGAAAACTTGGCCGCCGAGAACTTGTCGGTCTGCGGGCTCCACTCGTCGTAGTCCACTCCGTTGAGGATTCCGGTCACCGTCGCGGCGCGATCGTGCAGCACGCCTTCCAGGCCGAATCCGTATTCGGCAGTTTGAATCTCCTGGCTGTACTTGCGGCTCACCGTGGTGATGAAATCAGCATAGGCGAGCGCGCCCTTGAGGAAGTTCACCTGGCCGAAGAACTCCATCTTCGACATGGTGAAGAGATCCCAGGGAAGCATCAGCAGCGGGAGCGTGTCCGGTGGAAACAGGCCCTGATAGCCCATGTTGTGGATGGTGAAAACCGTGCCTACGTCTTTGAACGCCGGATCCTCGGCATAGATCGTTCGGAGCAGAACCGGCACCAGTGCCGCCTGCCAGTCGTGGCAATGAAAGATCTGGGGCACGCCGAGAATTTTCGAGGCTTCAAGCACCGACCGGCAGAAAAGAGCGTAGCGCTCGGCATTGTCGGGATAGTCGCCGGCAGTGGTGCCGTAGAGGGCCTCGCGGTCGAAAAACTCGGGGTATTCGACAAAATAGAATTTGATGCCCCCCTGCGTGCCCCCGGTTACGACCGAGGCAAAGCGATGCTTGTCATCAAAGGGAACAGTGATACTGCGCACCACAGTGACCGCGTCAATGAACTTGGTCTGGCGATAACGCGGCAGGTAGACGCTGACCTGATGCCCCAGAGCGGCCAGGGCGCGGGGCAGGGCTCCGACCACGTCCGCCAGACCGCCGGTCTTGGAATAAGGAACACCTTCTGATGCGGCAAATGCTATGTGCATAATGGCGGAGCCTCCAGCGCACGCGTTTTTCGGGCGCACGTTATGATAAATCCAGCTCTGGTTCCGGCTGTGCGCCGAACCGACTTGCAAGTCTACTTCCCGAAGAAATGAGGGTCAACGTGCCAAAGGTCGCTTCTGTCCGCCGTCCGACAGCGAAGCCCAAACTGGGACAGCATTTCCTGAACAGCGTAGAACTGGCGGCCCGTATCGTGGATGCGCTGGGCGATGTGTCGCAGGCCACGGTACTGGAAATCGGTCCGGGGCGTGGCATCCTGACCTCGCTGCTGGCCCGGCGGTCGCGGCGACTGATTGCGGTGGAACTGGATCGCGTGCTGGCGGCGCAGTTGCGGCTGAGGTTCGCCATGGCGCGAAACGTAGAAATCATCGAGGCCGACATTCTGGCCATTGACTTTGATTCCCTGTTTGGCCCGAAGCCCGGATTGGGACGTCCCGGAATCGAAATTAAACCCGAACCGGCACGAGTAGTTGGCAATCTTCCTTTTTACATCACATCGGACATTCTGCTGCGGCTGTTCGATTACGAAAAGTACTTCGACAGCATCGTGATCATGGTTCAGCGTGAAGTGGCGGACCGGATCGCGGCCGAGCCGGGAGGGCGCGATTACGGACTGCTCTCCGCGACCGCGCAACTGCATGCCCGCGTGGAGAAGCTGTTTGACCTGGCGCCGGGATCGTTTTCCCCGCCGCCGAAAGTGCATTCGAGCGTACTGCGCCTGACCATGGAACCTCGCCAGGAGCGACTGGGCGTGGCCGGCGATGGATTTATAGACTTCCTGCGGCGGTCGTTCGGGCAAAAGCGCAAGACGCTTTGGAATAATCTGAAGGGTACATACGACGAAGCTAGTCTGAAACGCGCCCTGGCAGAAGCGAAAGTGAAATCCACGGCGAGAGCCGAGACTCTCAGCCTGGAGCAGAGCGCGGCGATTTATCGCTTTTTGAACGGCCGTGCCTTGCACAACGTCGGCTTTCGCTCGTAGCATAGTCTTACACGGGCTCACCGAGAGGAGGGCCTATGGCGACCGCCACTGTTCGTGCTCCCGCCGTCGCGGGCAGATTTTACCCTCGAAATGCCAACGACCTGCGCGCTGAGGCGCAGTCTTATCTATCATCTCCAGGCAAAGCGGAACAGCCCGTGCGGGCGTTCGGATGCATCGTTCCTCATGCGGGGTATATGTATTCCGGGCACGTGGCAGGCGCAGTTTTTGCCCGGATCCAAGTTCCGCCGTTGTGTGTCGTGGTGTGTCCCAACCATACGGGAATGGGCCGGGCGCTGGCGGTGATGAGCGAAGGCGCCTGGGAAACACCGCTCGGCCAGGTTCCGATCGATGCAGAACTGGCCGCATCGCTGCTGCGTCGCTTCCCCGCCCTGCACGAGGATGCAGCAGCGCACCGCGCTGAACACGCTGCCGAGGTGGAACTCCCATTCCTGCAATTGCGACAACCGGAACTGAGGTTCGTGCCGATCGCGCTGGGCACGGGACAGTTTGAACTGCTGCAAGAACTGGGGCACGCTTTGGCCGACGTGATCGCAGAGCAGAAAGAACCTGCCCTGATCGTGGCATCGAGTGACATGAACCATTACGAGTCGGACGCGGCAACGCGGGTGAAGGACCAGCAGGCGCTCGAAAGGATTCTGACCCTCGACCCGCGCGGACTCTACGACGCGGTGACGCACCACGGCATCAGCATGTGCGGTTTTGGCCCGGCTATCGCTATGCTGACGGCAGCGCGGCAGCTCGGCGCAAAATCGGCGGAATTGGTGAAGTACGCAACGTCGGGAGACATTTCCGGCGACCGGGACTTGGTGGTCGGCTATGCCGGCGTGGTAGTCGTGTAGGCGTTTGCGTCATCAAGAGCCCTTAGGGCACGCCCTCAGCGCATGCCCTTGCCAGAAGCAGAGTCTATTGCCCTACGAAACGACCGCGATTCGGGCCGCT
>Ga0209415_10013605_pt1 | contig 13402 bp, 11 predicted proteins | sample PeaSoiSIISIP2007_FD_187696 | JGI IMG/M metagenome (GOLD analysis project Ga0209415, IMG submission 187696) | Peat soil microbial communities from Weissenstadt, Germany - SII-SIP-2007 (SPAdes) (version 2) | ecosystem: Environmental > Terrestrial > Soil > Wetlands > Peat | place: Germany... | reverse complement strand
CCCCGTTTTCCCGCGCAAACTCCCCCGCCTGCTTCCAGTATGGGATGGCGACCTGGTTCCACTGGTAGTCCAGCATGGTGAGATTGTGCGGCGGCCAGGGACAGGTGACCCAACTCGGGGACTTGTCACCGGGACAGCCCGCGGGCAGGCCGGACGTCACATTGACCACGGGTACTCTCAGCAGCGCGGCGAGCTTCACCGTCTTTCGAAAGATCTCATCCGATTCTCTTGCAAGCTTCACCTCCGGCGACAGCGGCTCGTAATGGCAGCTGAAAGCGCTGATCATGAGGCCGCGCGCGGCCACCGAGGCCAGGTACGCGTCACGCTTCCCCTGGCTCGCCAGAAGCTCCTCCACGGGGCAGTGATGGCTGCCGGGGTACCCGCCCGTTCCTATTTCCACCGCGGAGATCCCTGCGGCCTTGATGGTGTCCAGGGCCTCTTCGAACGGGAGGTCCTGGAAGAGAACCGTGAATACGCCGATGCGCATGCCGCCCTCCTTCGCGGTTGGGGGGCTCCGTGAACCGGCTTCCGCGGCACGGCGCGCGGGCCTCCCCGACCGTCACGATCGCCTGAGCGCTTCTCCTTCTTCGAGCATCGCGATGAAGTTGCCCACGGGCACGTACTCCGGGATGGAGTTGCCGGACCCCAGTGCCCATCCGCCGCCCGGCGCGCAGCGCTCGAAGAGAAACCGCGTATGCTCCCGCACCTGCTCCTCAGTCATGGAGGGAAGCTTCACCATGTCGAAGCCGCCCAGATGGGCAATCCGGCTCCCGTAACGGGCCTTTGCTTCCCACACCGGCTCGATGACGTCTTCAAAGGAGTGGCGCGCGTCCCAGCCTGTTGAGATGATGTCCTCGATGACCGCGCTCAGGTTGCCGCAGGAATGAAGGATGATCGGCTTCCCGTGCGCATGGGCTATCTCCACGATCCGGTGATGCCACGGCAGGACGAGGCGGCGAAAGTCATCCGGACGCAGAAGAAGCTGTGTCTTGAAGCCCAGGTCATCGCCATAGCGCAGGGCCCCGACGCAGTCGTAGGAAGCGAGAGTGCGAAAGTATTCTACCACTCTCTTTCCCACTTCCTCGAACACGTCTTCTATCAGCTGCGGATCATCGAAGAGCAGGTACGATATGCCTTCGTATCCCAGGAGCCACATGACGTTCTCGAACACTCCCGGGCTGTCTCCGATGACCAGCATGCCGTCGGGAAGAACCCGGGGTGCGTAGTCGAACGGGGAATAGTCGATGGATCGCATGTCCACCCAGGGGTAGCGTTCGAAGTCGGCGCGATCCGAGATGGTCTTCAGCTCCTGCGTCATGTAGGGTCGGTCTCCCTGCTCGGTGAGGGCTGTCGGTCTCGGCTTGTGCTGGAACACGAAGCCAGTCATGGACTCCCGCACGGAAGCATAGTCGTAGCCAAGCCAGTACTGGTGGCGGACATGCCGCAGAAAATCCCGACTTCCCGCGCCTTGCGGCGCAGGGAAGCTGCGCTCCCGCGGCAACTCGGGATCCCCGATGCGCCGCAGGACCGACTCCTCGATGTTTGAGAAGATTTCGAAAAACGGGATCTGGTCCGGGACCTGCCGTGCCAGCACTTTGCGCAGGCGCGCGAAGTCCGGCTCCGGCTTGATGGCGGATACGCTCACCCGGCGTCGACCTTCACCCAGGCCGACCCGCGCTTTGCGGATTCTCCGGCCTTCAGAACGAACTTCATACCGCGGAGGCCATCGTACACGGTGGGGAACTTGTACTCCTCCGTCTTCATCGGCCTCCCGTCCAGATGCCTTCGGATGGCCTCTGCCACTCCGCAATAGATGTTGGCAAACGCTTCCAGGTATCCCTCGGGGTGGCCCGTCGGGACGCGCGTGCTCCCCGTGGCCAGGTCTGAGAGGTATTCCTTGTGCCCGCGGCTGATCGTCTGCCGGGGCTGGTTGTAGCGGTAGATGTGGAGGTAGTTCGGGTTCTCCTGGGCCCAGAGAACTGCTCCCTTTTCCGCGTAGATCCTGATGGTGAGCCCGTTCTCCTCCCCCGTGGCCACCTGGCTGATGGTCATGGTGCCCCTGCCGCCCCCGGAAAGACGAAATAGCACACCCGCATCCTCTTCCAGGACCCGGTCGGGAAGAAAGGTGGTGAAGTCCGCGCACACCTCGGTGATCTTCTCACCGGTGATGAACGACAACAGGTCCTCGCAGTGGGTCCCGGCGTCTCCCATGGTTCCCACCAGGCCGGCCTGCTTCGGGTCCGTGCGCCACACTGCCTGCTTGTTGCCTTCCTTTTCCACCGGTGCCATGAGGAAGTCCTGCAGGTACTCCACGAGGACCCTGCGGACTTTCCCCATCTCGCCGGATTGGAAAAGTCCCCGGGCATGGCGCACCAGCGGGTGGCCGGTGTAGTTGTGGGTCAGGCAGAAAACAAGGCCGGTCTTCTCAACCAGCTTCACCAGCGCCTCCGCCTGTTCCCGGTTGTAGGTCATGGGCTTGTCCAGGACGACGTGAAAGCCGCGCTCCAGGAACGCCTTGGCGATGTCGAAATGAGACACATTCTGCGTGACGATGGAGACGAAGTCTATCCGCTCGTCAATCGGAAGCTGGGATTCTCTTTCCACCATCTCCTGCCAGGTGGCGTAGGCGCGCGAAGGGCTGATGTAGAGCTGCTGAGCGGTGACCTTCGTGTTCTCGGGATCCCGGGAAAAACAGCCGGCAGTGAAATCGATCTGCCCGTCGAGATTGGCGGCCATCCTGTGCACCCAGCCGATGAACGCTCCCTGCCCGCCGCCCACCATTCCCATCCGAAGCCTGCGTTTCCACGCTTCCATTGCCCCTCCCGACCCTATTCCTTGCGCTGCACCAGGACGGACACGATGATGATGATCCCCTTCACAGTGCCCGTTGCAAACGGTGAGACTCCCATCAGGGTGAGCATATTGCTGAGGATTCCCAGGATCAGCACGCCGAAAAAAGTGCCGATCACGCTCCCCTTTCCGCCGCTCATCCTCGTTCCGCCAATGATGACCGCCGCGATGGCATCCAGCTCGTAGCCGGTCCCCGAGCTGGCCGCGGAAACCGAGTTCAGGCGCGAGGTCTCAATGATCGCCGCCACGCCGACCATTGCCCCGCTGATCGCGTACGTGAGGAGCTTGACCCTGTTCACGTTGATGGCGGAGAGGTGGGAGGCCTTCTCGTTCGACCCGACGGCGTAGATATACCGGCCCAGCGGCGTCTTCTGCGAAAACACGTAGACCAGAGCGGTCAGGATGACGAAGTAGATCACTGGGTAGGAGATCCCGAAAAGATCCCCGTTGGATATGATCTCGTACTGCTGCACGTTGGCGCTGATCCCGCCGCCATTCAGGAGGTAGAGGGCCAGGGACCGGCAGGTGGCCATGGTCCCAAGGGTTGCAATGAACGGGGTGACGCGGCCTCTCGTTATGATGGTCCCGTTGACGCTCCCCATCGCAAGACCGCCGACCACAGTGGTGATGAGGGAAAGAGGGATGCTGTGCGTCATGTTGAGCACCCAGATCCCGCCCGCGCCCACCAGCACGAGCGCGGAGCCCACGGAGAGGTCGATCCCGCCCGAGATGATGATCAGCGTCATTCCCAGGGAAATCACGCCGATGATCGAGTCATTGCGCAGGATATTGATGATGTTCGCTTCGCTGAGGAAGCTGCTGCCGGCGAGCACCGTCGCAATGATCACCATGGCAAGGAGTGCCACGATGGCGCTGTTCTCCGCGACGAACCTCACGATGGGCCCGGCCACCGGATGGCGGCGAATGGTCTGGTACCTCGATTGTACGCTCATGCGTGGGACCTTTCCTGCTGGAGGGCGTCCGCCCGTCGTTTCGCGCCCGTTGCATACATCATCACGTTTTCCTCGGTTGCATTGTCCCGGTCCAGGATCCCCACGAGCTCCCCGTGATACATCACGGCCACCCTGTCGCACACCTTCAGGACCTCGGGGATCTCCGAGGAGAGGATGATGATCGACTTGCCTTCCCGCGCCATGCGCATGACGATGTGATAGATTTCGGCCTTCGCGCCGACGTCGATCCCCTGCGTGGGGTTGTCCAGGATCATGATCCGGGATCCCGCCTCGATCCACTTCGCAAGGACCACTTTCTGCTGGTTTCCGCCGCTCAGGGAGGTGATGGGGAGGTTGATGTCGGTGACCTTGATGTTGAGGTTCTTCACGTGCTCCTGCGTCCGCAGCTCTTCCCGCCGCGAGTCGATGAAGGGCCCGCGGAGAAACCCCCGCAGCCGCGCAATGGTGGCGTTGGATCGCACGGAAAAATCCTTGATGAGGGCGTTCTCCTTCCTGTTCTTGGGGGCCAGGCCGATGCCGGCGGCAAGCGCCTTCTGCGGGTGCGTGAGGTTTCTCGGCGCGCCTTCAACGACGAGGCGGCCGCCGGTCTTCCTGCGGGAGCCGAAGATGCACTCGAAAAGCTCGGTGCGCCCGTCCCCCACGAGGCCCGTGAAACCCAGGATCTCTCCCCGGCGCAGCTCGAAGCTCACGTCGCGGAAGGAGCGGTCGCTGGAGAGGTGCTCCGCTGCGAGCACCGTGCCTCCCAGGGGACGGGGTTCGTAGAAATGCTCCACGGCCATTTCCCGACCCACCATGAGCCGGGCCAGGTCCTCTTCGCTCACCGACGGGGAGACCCGGCCGCTGCCTGCCACGCTCCCGTCCCGCAGGACGGTATAGCCGTCGCACACGGTGAGGACCTCTTTCAGCTTGTGCGAGATGAAAATGACGGAGACTCCGCTCTGCGCGAGGGAGCGCATCACGGTAAAGAGGTAGCGGATCTCGTGGTCCGTCAGGGAGGTGGTCGGCTCGTCCATGATGAGGATCTTCGCGTTGGCAAGGAGCGCGCGACCGATCTCCACCACCTGCTTGTAGGAGGCATCCAGCGCCCCCACCATCTCGCGGGGATCAATGGCGACGTCCAGCGTCCCGAGGATCTCCGCTGTCCTTGCGCACATGGCCTGCTCGTCGACGAAACCGATGGCCGTGCGAAGCTCCGCGCCCAGGAAGAAGTTCTCATAAACGCGCAGATCGTTGACGAGGTTCAGCTCCTGGTGGATGAAGCTGATGCCCAGCCGGTGGGAAGCGGCCGGCGTAGGGATAAAGGCATGCCGCCCGTTGACGAGGATCTCTCCCGCATCCGGGAGCACGACACCTCCCAGGATATTCATCAACGTAGTCTTGCCCGCGCCATTCTCCCCGATGAGCGCGTGGATCTCCCCCGCGTGGAGACTGAAGTCCACGCCCCGCAGGGCCGCCTGGCCCAGGAAGGACTTTCGCATGTTCCGCATGTCGAGGATCAGACCGTCCATATGCGCGCCCTCCGCTCACCTGAGAGGTGAGCCCGGCCGCGGGCACGCGACCGGGCTCTGATCTTGACAGTTTAGTACGGGGAGGAGGCGTCGAGATACTGGTCGACGTTGTCCTTCGTGACGGCGTTTGCGGGGATGATGACCTGCTTCTGGTCGGGCATCTTCCCGTTCATGATGTCGACGGCGTACTTGACGGCGTCCTTCACCATGAGGGGCGAGTACAGGAAGGAGGCCAGCGCGATGGGCCCTCCCGCCTTGATCGCATTGAAGTATTCCTGCGCCCCGCCGGCTCCGGTCTCGATCTTGATGTCCTTGCGCTTGCTCTCGGAAATCGCCTGGAGGACTCCAATGGAAAGCTCGTCATCGATGGTGAACACCGCGTCGATGTGCTTTTCAGCGTTCAGCAGGTCGCTCATGATCTTCAGGCCGGCCTCCTTGGAGCTGTTCTCAGCGCCGACTTCCTTGGCAATCTTGATGTTGGGGAACATCTGGGTCATCGTGTCCTTGAACGCGTTCACCCTTTCGGTATGCACGGATCCGTACGCGGGGACGCCCACGGAAACGACAATGCCCTTTCCGCCCAGCTTGTCGCCAATGAACTTCGCCGCGTTCACGCCGATCCCGGCATTGTCGCCGGCCAGGTAGAACGTGGGCTCGAGCTCCACTTTGCGGTCGAATATGATCAGGGGAATCTTTGCGTTCAGCACGCGCTGTGCTGCCGGGGTCAGGGGCTTGGTGTCCGAGGGCAGCATCACGATGGCGCTGACATGCTGGGCGATCAGGTCGTCGACCTTGGCGGACTGCTCGTTGGGATTGGCGCCCGTGGTCAGGATGTACTTCACACCCAGGGCTTCCGCTTCTTTCTTCGCATTGTAGATGACAGCCGCCACCCAGCCGTGATCCGCCGCGGGGAAGCTCATCCCGAGCACCTTCTCCTTGGGCTTGGCGGGGCCGCAGCCCGCGATCAAGAGCACCGAGGCGGCGAGCGTGATCGCCGCAAGAACCATGATTCCTTTTCTCATTCCGGGTACCTCCTTGAAGAGTTTGGATCCATCAGCACGGATGGATAATTCCACTTGCTGCGGCTGCCGGGTCCACCCTGCAGCGTGGCACCTCCTTTCGCCCGCGCAGGCGCTTACAGTGCGTCCTGCTGCCGGCGCAGCCTCACGACAGTCTTCGACTCGTCCAGCTGCACGTCCCTCCATGTGATCACGGCGCCCCTCCTCACCGGCCTCGTCACTCGCGCCCCGGGGGCAAGCCCCACGGGAAGCGCGCCGAGCTTCCCGGCTTCTTCCGCAGTGTCCAGGCTGCCGTGGAAGGTGAAACCGCCGAAATCGTCCAGCCTGTCTCCGGCCGCGAGGTCCTTTTTCGCGATGGTAAGCACATCCACCACCGGCCGTGGCAGCGGGGTGAGCCACGGCTCTCGGTACAGATGCGCCCGCGCTACGGAGATCGGCGCTTCCAGAAACCACAGGTGATAGGGACGAAAAAAGGTCGTGTACTTCCCGTTGCCCGCCTTCAGGTATCTCAGGTCATCCGCAATCCGGGCATTGTCGGTTCGAACGGTGACAAAGACGCCGCCGGACATGTCGGTGCCCTGCACAAAATCCACCACGCCGGGGAACGGGCAGATCCCTCCATCCTCTTTCAGGGAGAAAATGTCAGACACCGTCTTTCGCGTTGCCTCGGGACCCACCATCCCGCGCTGTATGGGCAGGCATCCGGTTGCGTTGGCTACGCAGGCCATTTCGAACATCGTCTTGGTGCCGTCCACATAGGAGGCGATGGTGAAGGGGTCCTTGCCGTCCCTGCGGGCGGACTCGGCAACGGTATCCGGAGTCGCCGCGGTATTCATCGCGTTGTTTTTTCCCTTCCCGATGGCCACGGCTTCGAAGCCGAGGGTCTGCACGTAGTCCCACAGCTCCATGATGCAGCCCGGCTCATCTCCGCCCGAGACGGTGTAGAGGATGCCTGCCTTGTCTGCGAGGTGCTTGAGGACTCTTCCCGCGGTGACATCCGCCTCGATGTTCACGAGGACCACGTCCTTGCCGTTCTGGATGCAGGACCACGCGGTCTCGGCGCCGATTGCCGGAGATGGAGTGACGTCCACCACGATGTCCACGTCGTGAAGGTGCGCGGCTAATCCATAGAGGCCGGTCGCCACGCGCTTGCCGGCCCGCAGCGCATCCGCGGCGGCGGAAACCTTCTCCGTTTCCACGATGCTCTCGGCAGGGACTCCCGTTGACTGCAGCACCGATCGGGCGAGCGCGACGTCCGTGTCCGCAAGGACAGACACCTGCATGCCCTTCATCCGGGCGGCCTGGGTGACGAATCCGCTGCCGATCCAGCCGGCGCCGCTCACTGCAAGGCGGATGGGATTGCCCGCACTGTCTCTTTTTCGAAGATCGCTCAGGAGCATGGCCTCACCTCCCGCCCTTCGCGGCCACCACGTCCAGCGCGGCCTCCACGATGTCCGGGGCGGCAAAATGGTGGCGAGCCATCAGCTCCTCCACGGAACCGGATTCCAGGTGGGTATCCTGAACGCCGATGAAGCGCATCGGGACCGGATGTTCTTCCGCGGCCACCTGGGCAACGGCCGCGCCCATTCCCCCGCGCACGAGGTGCTCCTCCGCGGTCACGATTGCCCCTGTTTCCCGGGCGGCGGCCAGGACCGCTTCCCGGTCGATGGGTTTCACGCTGAGCATGTCCAGCACCCTGGCCTGGATGCCTTCCTTCTGGAGCGTTGCGGCCGCGTCCAGGGCCACGCCGACCATCAGGCCGCACGCGGCAAGGGTCACGTCGGCGCCGTTTCGCACCACGTTCGCTTTTCCGATCCTGACCCGGCACTTTCCTTCCGCGTAGATTCGAGGGAACTCGCCGCGGCTGGAGCGGATGTAGACGGGGCCCACGAAGTCTGCCGCGGCCTTGACGCAGGCGGCCATCGCGGTCTCATCGCTGGGAACAAGGATGGAGAAGGAAGGAAGGCCTCCCACGAGGGCGAAATCCTCGATGGCGTGCGAGGTGGGGCCTTCCCGGCCGGTGGAAACGCCGGCGTGGCTGCCGAGCAGCTTGACGTTCAACCCCGCAATGGACACCTGCAGCCGAAGCTGGTCGTAGGCGTTGGGCAGCAGGAAACAGGGCAGGCTCCCGACAAACGGGATGAAGCCGCAGGCGGCAAAGCCTGCGCTCACACCCACCAGGTTCGCCTCTGCAATGCCGATGTTGAAGAAGCGATCCGGAAAAGTATTCCTCATGAGCCCCATGCCGGTGGAGCTGGAAAGATCTCCGTCCAGGGCGATCACCCGGTCATCCGCCCGCGCGACCTCCACGAGAGCACCGGCGAAGGCGTCCCGCATCTGCTTCGTGCCCCGGGGGAGCTCGGCCTCCTCACCGATGCGCATGCAGTATCTCCTCCCGGGCCTGTTGCAGCTGGTCGCCGACGGGCGAGCGGGCGTGGAACGTGTAGTCGCTTTCCATGAAGGACACGCCCTTTCCCTTCTTCGTATGGGCGATTACCACCTGCGGGCGGCCCTGAACGACGCGGGCGCAGTCCAGGCGCCTGCGAAGGTCCTCCATGTCGTGACCATCCGCCTCTTCCACGTGCCAGCCGAATGCCTTCCATTTCTCGCCGAACGGCTCCAGGGCCATCTCGCGGGCTATCGGGCCCGTCTGCTGGTATTTGTTGTAGTCCACGATGGCTGTCAGGTTCTCAACCCGGAAGTGCGCTGCCGCCATGGCGGCTTCCCACACCTGGCCCTCGTCGCACTCACCGTCCCCCAGGAGCACATAGACGCGGAACGCATGGCGTCCCAGCCGTCCGGCAAGCGCGGTCCCCAGACCAAAGGAAAGGCCCTGGCCCAGCGATCCGCTTGTCACTTCGACACCAATGGCGACATTCTGCTTCGGGTGGCCGTGCAGCGGCGATTCCATGGTTCGAAACCCCGAGAGCTCGGAGACGTCGAAGAACCCCGCTCGGGCAAGCACGGCGTACAGCGCGGGAGCGGCATGGCCCTTGCTCAGGATGAACCTGTCACGATCCGGCCAGGCGGGCTCCGCGGGCCTCACCTTGAGGATTCCCCCCGAATAGAGAACTGTCAGTATCTCCACGGCAGAGAAGCAGCTCGTGGGATGTCCGCCCATCCGCGCGGTCATCTCCAGGACATCGAGCCGGATCGACCGCGCGATCTCCTGCAGCGCCGCGAGGTTTGTCCTTCCCGCTTCCGTCATGCCGCCCCGGCCTTTCCGGCGCTGCCCATGACCCGGGTGATCTTCCTGACGTACAGGTCCTTCATCTCCCGGCGGGCTGCCGCGAGGTACGTGCGCGGATCGATTGCCGCGGGGTTCTCCGCAAGGGCCTTCCTGACCGCCGCCGTCATGGCGAGCCATCCGTCCGAGGCGATGTTGACCTTGCAGACTGCGGACTTGACCGCCCGGATCACCATTTCTTCCGGGATCCCCTGCGCTTCCACGAGCGCGCCTCCGAATCGATTCAGCGTGTCAACGTACTCGCTCAGCAGGGCAGAGGCGCCATGGAGCACGATGGGAAAGCCCGGCATCAGCTGCCCCATGGCCTCCAGGATGTCGAAGCGAAGGGGCGGCACCGGCTCTCCCTTTCTGGTCTTGATCTTGACGATTCCGTGCGAAGTCCCGATGGAGACCGCAAGGCTGTCCACCCCCGTCATCGCAATGAACTCCATGGCGCGTTCGGGGTCCGTGTACTTCGACTCCGCGGCAGTGTGATCCTCCTCGGTCCCCGAGAGCACACCCAGCTCGCCTTCCACGGACACACCGTGCCGGTGGGCATGCTCCACTACCCTCGCCGTCAACTCGATGTTCTTCTCGAAGGGCAGAGCGGATCCGTCGATCATCACGGAGGAGAACCCGTCTTCGATGCAGGATGCGCATTGCTCCGCCGATGTTCCGTGGTCCAGGTGGAGCGCCATGGGAAGCGGGCGGCCGTGGGCCTTCATGGTCTCCACGCAGCCCTGCGCCATCCTCCGCACCATGGCCCGGCCGATGTAGGCGCGAACGTTCGCCGAGCACTGAAGGATGAAGGGAGAACGGGTCTCCATGGCCGCCTCCACGATCGCGAGCATCTGCTCCAGGCAGACGAAGTTGAAGGCCGGTACCGCGTAGCCTCCGGCGTGCGCCATTCGAAACATCTCCCGGGTGTCGACGAAACCAAGCTCGCGGTGTGCTTCCATACCCTTGGTTACGCCCCCCTCAGGTACGACCCGATCTGCTCCGCCGTGGGCTGCACAGGGTCGGCTTTCAGGCCAGGGATGAAACGGGTGGCCTCATACAAGGCAGGGGCATACTGCCCGTGGATTCCGGCCACGTGGTGAATGTACGGCCCACGCACAAGGCGCTCTTCCCACATCGGCCAGTCGGGGACTTCCACCCACAGGTAGGTGCCCAGGGTGAACGGGCCGGTGGTGCCGCGCCCGTGCCCCATGAGAAGCGAGTATTCGCCGCCGATGCCGTCGAAGCGCGCTATCGTGACGTCCCCCCCCTTGATCTCGAAATTGCCGGTCCCTGGCCGGTGGGGCGGTATCACGAAGTGCGTACCCAGGAAAGCGGCGTTCGGCTCCTTGACGAGGGAATGGGGGAAGTTCCCGCAATGCCATAGCAGCTCAGCATTGTTGTTCGTGGGGTGGCGGACAGTCAGGTCCGCAAAGAACGGGGGCGTTCTTTCGAATGCAGCGGCTTTCAAGAGGAGAGCGCTCAGGGCGCCATGGATGTCCGTCTCGCATGTTACCGGCACGCCCATGGCCGCGAGCTCTCCATTCACGAAACAAGGATAGATGCCCAGCGTGTCCGGGAGGTCGTCGTGACATTTGAAGGCGATGGCGCCCAGCTCTTCCTTCTCCGCCCAGTCCGCGAGGAAGACCTTGAGCGCGGCAATGCGCTGAAGCGCTTCATCGCTCACGCCCTTCAGCGAGACGCGCCCCCTGATCGCCTCTGCGGTCTCCTTGACCCGGCGGTCTCCGGCGGCCAACTCCAGGACCCGCTTTGCGAGGACCACGAGGTCCATCGGCACCATCTCGATGCCCCAGCGCTGGATCAGGTCCTGCTCGTTGATCATGACGGTGTAGAAGTTGGGCGGCCGGGTGCTGATCTGGCCGATGCGGGCGCCCAGGAAGCTTTTCGCGGCGGCAACGGCGGAAAGAAACGTGCGGACGCCCCTCTCGAAGGCGGGATCATCCAGGCGGGAGTTCACGATCCAGGAGAACTTCACGCCGTACTTCTTGAGGACGTTCGCCGTGGCGAACATGCCGCACTGCGTGTCGCGAAGCCGCGTGCCGTCCGGGAGCGGGGACTCATCCCGCGGCCCCCAGATGAGCAGCGGCTTGCCCACGGCGCGGGCCAGCTGGCACACCACCTCCTCTGTCCCGAAGTTCACGTGCGGCGCGAACACCGCGTCGACGCCGGCCTTCTGAAACAGCTCCGCGGCGGCCGCCGCGTGGGAGCGCTCGAAGAGGAGCCCTTCCTCGTTCACGGCGTCGATGTTCACGAAGTCAACCTTCCACTCGGAGAGCTTCTTCTCCACCAGGACCTTGTAACGCGCCGCGTCCTCTGCCGAGAAAACGAACCTGCGGGTTGGGGCGAGTCCGACGAGCAGCCTTTTCCTGTTCACCATGATTCCTCGATCCTCCGTCATCTTCCGTGGATGGCGCGCTCTACCGGGCGCCGCCCACCAGTTCGTTGTGAAGCACGTAGCGATCCGCGCGGTAGTACACGCGCAGGTACTCCATGGGGATGTCATCCTGGGAGAAAGTGACTCGGTCGAAGTACAGAAGGGGCGCACCGGGCCTGATGGAGAGCAGCCTGGCAATCCTGAGAGGCGCCGGGATGGCCTGGATGGTCTGCATGGCGCGCGACCACAGGATTCCGTACTTCTTCTCCTTGACCTCCCGCAGTGAGTTCACGGAGAAGTCATAATTGAGGATTCCGGGGATATAGCGATGGACCAGGAAAGACTCCTCAACGCACATGGGCTCTTCATCCGCAAGACGCAGCCTGTCGATTCGCGCGAGCTCCTCGCCTGCCGGTATCTTCAGCCTCTCTGCGATATCAGCGGAGGCGGGCATGAGCCCGGTGAAAATGATCCGCGTCCGGGGGGTCAGCCCCCGCTGCTTCATGTCATCCGTGAAGCTCACGATGCGGGCCATCCCGTGCTCCAGCTTGGGATGGGCCACGAAGGATCCCCTCCCCCGCTCCCGCACCAGGAGCCCTTCAGAAACGAGCATGTCCAGGACCTTGCGGACGGTGACGCGGCTGATTCGGTAGGTGTCCACCAGCTCGGATTCGGGAGGGATCATATCTCCCGGTTTCCATGCCGTAGACCTGATTTTGTCCTGCAAGAGGTTGTACAGCTGGTGGTAGAGCGGGATCTTGCTGTTGGGGTTGAGATTTTCAGCACTCATGACTCCCTCCACGAAAGCACCGTACCTCCTGCTTCCTCGGGGTGTTGTCGCCGTAGTCGGGCTAATGTATTAACATTAAGATGATCATATGTCAATATGATAATGTAAAGTCAAATGCGTGGCCGGATGAAGCGTGGCGCGGCGCTGCCGTGTGAGACGAGGATTGTTCCGTGACCCTTACTCCGCATGCACCTCGAAATACGAGACAGCCCATCCCCGTTGCGTGTGCCGCAATCGAACGAGGAAAGGAGCTCCAACGTGAAAATTGACGTAGACGACATCGGGATCCACCTGGGCTCCGCGAATGGTCCGAACGATGCGCTGAACCCGCGACTGCGCGGGCCTCACGGACGCCAGGGAAACAGAGTGCCTCGATGACGCGAGGAAGACGACATCCTCGTTGGCGGCAAACGCCCGCACGTCCGTTCCAACATCGCCCCCCTGGTCGGTCAACTGGTATGCGTCCTCGATCCTGCCATTCTGCAGATCCGCGACGAAGCGAAACGCCAGACCCATCGCCTCAGGCGGTCCGGAGGGACGGAAAAAGAAAAGGGCGAGGGCGAGAATCGCGGCCGTGGCTGCAGCCGCCCCCACTAACCGACGAGGGAGATTGCAACCACGCAGATGTTGTCGCTCATGAGGG
>Ga0209415_10013604_pt1 | contig 13402 bp, 10 predicted proteins | sample PeaSoiSIISIP2007_FD_187696 | JGI IMG/M metagenome (GOLD analysis project Ga0209415, IMG submission 187696) | Peat soil microbial communities from Weissenstadt, Germany - SII-SIP-2007 (SPAdes) (version 2) | ecosystem: Environmental > Terrestrial > Soil > Wetlands > Peat | place: Germany... | reverse complement strand
CCGTCGCCACACCTTCGCCGACGAGCTCGGTGCCGATCACGAAGCTGCTCACCAAATGCCCGGCGCCCCGGACTTTCGCATCGCTCCACGTGTTCGCGAAGGTCACCGGCGCTGGCAGTGTCGACGTCGCTCCGGACGGCAGCGTCTGGGTGAGCACAGGGGCGCACGATGTCATCGCGCACCTCTCCGCGACCGGCGCCGCGATGGCCTCGTACAACGAGCCGTCGCCGGAGGGCCTGGTCGTCCTGGCCGGTGGCAGCGTGCTCTTCGCCGACCAGGCTGACGACCGTGTCGACCAGCTCGACCCGGCGACGCTCGCGGTCTCCACGTTCCTGCAGCTCAATCCGATCGCCGGAGTGCCCGGGCTGGAGGGCCTCGCCGAGGACGCCGCTGACTCGCTGCTCATCGTGCCCGACACCGAGCAGAGTCAGGTGCTGTCCGTTCCCCTCGCCGGCGGATCACCCACGGCGCTCGCGACCGGTGTGCCGCACCCGCTCGGCGCGGCTGTCGGTCCCGGCAGCGTCATCGAGGTCGCGACCGGCGGAACCTCCGGGCTGCTCGCGGTGCCGGCGGCCGGCGGCGCGGCGACACCGTACCAGGGGCTCTCCCAGCTTTCCGCCGTCGTGGTGAAAGGTCTGCTCATCTACGTCACCGCACCCGCGAAGCACGCGATCATCGCGTTCAACCCCGCGACGGGCCACACCGATGCGATCGTGACCGGCATCGGGGACCCTCGGGGCCTGGCGCTGCTCAGCGACGGGAGGCTCGTCGTCGCCGACGCGACGACGGGAACGCTCGCGACCCTCGCGAGCTGCTGAAACGAACCACCGGATCCCGTTGACCCCGCAATCGACGCCTGTCAGGATTTGCGAGCGGCGCACGGGCCGCGCATGTTCGCGCGGGAGTCGGAGAGATGGCATCACCTCGTTGAAGGCTCATGCCACGAAGGTTCGGTCACGATCACCGGGCGTTCTCTGCGCGCTCGCGAGCGCGGTGGCGGTCGCGGCCGTGACCCAGCACGCGGTTGACGCCCGTGCGCCGGCAGTGCTGCTCGCCGAGTCGTGCCCGGCCGCCGGCGATGTCACACAGTTCAACCCGACGGGCGCCGAACAGTGCGTCACCGTGCCGTCCGGCGTGTATCAGGTCGAGGTCCTGCTCATCGGCGGATTCGGGGGCACGGGGTACAACCCCACCAGCGAGGCCTCGTCGCTTGGGGGCAACGGTGCCGGGGTGCAGGCTGTGGTCAACGTGAGCCCGGGCGAGCGGCTCTATGTCGACGTCGGCACCCCCGGGGCTCCCGGGGGAACCATCGCGGGAGCCGGTGCGGGTGGTTTCAACGGCGGCGGTGCCGCGGGATCGTCAGCGCTCGCGCCCGGCTCACCGCCCGCCGCAGGAGGCGGCGGCGCGACCGATCTGCGCACCGAGCCCGCGGCGGGCTGCGGCACGACAGCGGCGCAGGTCGCGTCGCTCGCGTCCCGAATCCTCGTCGCCGGCGGAGGTGGCGGCGGGGGCGAGAGCAACGCGAACAGCGGGGGTGACGGTGGTGGCCGGGGCGGCGTGGCAGCGGGCACGGCGCAGCCCGGCACCGACGGCCAGTCGGAGACGACGCAGGACGGCAGAGGCGGCGGCGGCGCCACCGGCATCAGTGCGGGCGCCGGCGGCGCCGCCGGTTCTGTGGGCGGCTCCGCGGGGGCGTCCGGCACCTCGGGGTGCGGTGGCAACGGCGGCAACGGCACGGGCGGCGGCGGTGGGGGTGGCGGGTACTTCGGCGGCGGCGGCGGTGGCGGTGGCGCCGAGGGCGCCGCGGGCTCGGGTGCGGGCGGTGGTGGCGGTGGTGGGTCGAGCTATGCCAATCCGCTGCTCACGTGCGACGCAACCTCGGGCGGCCAGTTGCTCGCGTCGTCGAGGCTCGAGCCGCGAGCGCTCATCGAGTATCCAGTGCGCGATCCCTGCCCGACGCTCACCTTCGTGCCCGATGTCTCGAGTGGTGGCTTCGTGGTGGACGCCGTTGGGGCTCACTGGAGTCCCGGCCAGCCGATCGAACTCATCTGGAGGGAGCTCGGATCGCTCCCGGCCGACGTTGCGCTGACGTCGATCACGCCGACGACCGGCTCTTTCAGCGTGTCGATCGTGCTGATGACTCACGACGAGATCGGAGAGCGCGTCCTGGTCGCCGAGCAGGCCACCGCCGCGCTCAGCAACAGCGCGGGACTGCTCGTGGCGGCTTCGCCCGAGGAGCCGCCGACGTTCCTCTTCCGGCGCTGAGGGCCAGCTCGGATGCCCATAGCCGTGGTCAGCAGCAAGGTGCAGCCCCCGAACGTGCCGGCACTGGCGCGGGAGCGCATCTCGAGCCAGCTCGGCTCCCTCCGGGAGCATCGGCTCGGATTGATCGTCGCCCCCGCGGGCTACGGCAAGACCACCGCGATGGCGACCCTCGCGGCCTCGGCCGGCATCCCCGTCGCCTGGTATCGGGTCGAGGCGTGGGATTCGGATGAGCACTCGCTGCTCGTCCATGTGGAGACGGCGCTCCGGCGGGTCGCACCGGCGCTCGCCGGTCCGTGGTCCCGAATCGAGGATGCCGCGACCGCCTGCGAGACCGCCATCACGAGCCCGACGCTCCTGGTCGTCGACGACCTGCACACGATCGAGGGCACCGCGGCCGAGGCCGCACTGGAGCGGTTCGTCGAGTACGCGCCCGAGCCGCTTGCCGTGCTGGTGGCGAGCCGCACGCAGCCGCACTTCAACCTGCCGCGACTGCGCGTCCTCGGCCGCGTCGTCGAGCTCGGGGTCGACGACCTCCGGTTCCGGACGTGGGAGGTCGAGCAGCTCTTCCGCGAGTTCTACGCACAGCCACTCGGACCGCACGAGCTTGCCGAGCTCGCCCGGCGCACCGACGGGTGGGCGGCCGGGTTGCATCTTTTCCATCTCGCCACCCGCAACCGGACCGGTGACGAGCGGCGGATCGTCCTCGGCGCCCTGAGCTCGCGGTCACGGATGGTTCGGGAGTTCCTCACCCGCAACGTGCTCGATCAGCTGCCCAGCGAGCTGCGCGAGTTCCTCGTCGCCACCTCCGTCCTCGGCGTGCTCAACGGGCAGCTCTGCGACTGGTTCCTCGGCCGCCAGGGAAGTCAGGCGATCCTTCTCGAGCTGCACCGCCGCAGGCTCTTCACGGTCGCCCTCGACGGGGAGAGCAGCTTCCGCTACCACGAGGTGCTGCGCGCCCATCTCGAGGGGGTCCTGGTCGACGAGATCGGCGAGGCCGCTGTGCAGGCCGCCTGCCGGCGCGCGGGGACGCTGCTCGAGGAGGCGGGCGCGCTGCCGGAGGCGCTGCGCGCGTACTCGAGAGCCGAGGATGCGGCGGCGGTGACCCGGCTGCTCGGCCTGCGCGGTGCGGCGCTCGCCGACCAGCCCGGCCACTGGATCGAGAGCCTGCCCCCAGCACTGCTCGAGAACGATCCCTGGTTGTTGCTGGCACTCGCGCGCCGCCACGCCGCGGGGGGCAGGACGAGCGCGGCGGTCGACGCCTACCGGCGCGCCGAAGCCGGGTTCGCCGGGCGCGCGCTCGCCGAGACGTGCCGCGACGAGCGTCTCACGCTGCAGTCGTGGGTGATGCCCGAATCGACCCACCCACGCGAGGACCACTGGCTGAGCCGCCTCCGCGCCGTGGTCGAATCGGGATTCGAGCCCCGATCGAGCGGGATCGGGCGTGAACGGGGCGCTCGTGGCGCCCTGATCGAGGCCGTCGCCCACCTGGTCGCCGGTCGTCTTCTCGATGCACACGAGCGCGCGGCGGCGGTGACCGCCGAGCCGGACGCGACGGCCGCGCTGTCGGCGGCGGGGACCACCGTCGCCGGCATCGCATCGCTCCGCCAGGGGAAGCCCCTCGGGCTCGTCGAGCTTCGCCGCGCCGAGGATCTCGCCGAGCGCGGGGGCATCGGATGGATCGCCCGGATCGCTCGCGCCGCGCGCTCGATCGGGGCGTGCGGCGACTCGCCGGCCGCGTCGGCGGCGATACGCGACGAGTGCCTCGACGACGGCGACCGTTGGGGCGCGGCGCTCGCCACGCTCTTCGAGGGAGCGGGGTTGCTGGATCGCGCCGACGTCTCCGCCGGCACGGTGCTCTCCGAGGCAGCGGAGCGGTTCCACGAGCTTCGCGCCGGGCGGCTGCAACGGCTCGCCCGCGACCTCGAGTCCGCGTCGCACACCCCACCCGGCGTGCCCCTCGACACCGCCACTGCACCAGCCGCGATCGAGGCGAACCCCCCGCAGGGCCCGATCCTCGAGCTGCGCTGCTTCGGCCGGCTGCGCGCAACCGTCGACGGTCAGGTCGTCGACCTCGCCGCCGTGAAACCGCGAGTTCGCTCGCTGCTCCGCCTCCTCGGCGCGCAGGCCGGCGAGCCGGTGCACCGAGAGGTCGTGTGCGAGGCGCTCTGGCCCGAGGCGGACCCGGCAACCGGACTGCGCAACCTGCAGGTCGCGGTGTCCTCGCTGCGACGTCTGCTGGAGCCGGGTGTCGCGCGCGGTGGCGGCGCGATCGTCGTGCGCGACGGCGACTCCTACCGGCTCGGGCTGCCCGGTACCTCGACGTGCGACGTGATCACGTACCGCCACCTGCTCGCCGGCGCCGTCCGGATCGCCGGCGCCGATCCGGCGACGGCGGCGGCGGGATTCGCGTCTGCCGCGTCGCTGCTCCGGACTGGGCTGCTCCCCGAGGAAGGACCTGTGGAATGGGCCGAGGCGATACGCGAGCGCTGTCGCGCCGACGCGACCGCGGCCGGGCTGCAGATCGCCGAGCGCATGCGCGCAGCGGGGGATGCGCAGTCCGCGGCGCTCGTCTGCGCTGACACGGTCGGCATCGACCGCTATCTCGACCCGGCATGGCGCCTGCTGATCGCGGTGCACGAGCAGCACGGCGACAACGCGGCCGCGCAGCTGACGCGGCGTCGCTATCAGGAGGTGCTCGACGAGCTGGGTGTTGGGCACTCCTCCCGCGAAGACGCCGCTCCCGCCGCGTTGAGCGGGCGTTGAGTGCCCGTCAACGCCGGCGTGTCAGGTTTCCCCCGATGGTCGCCGTCGCGCACGTGCAGCGCATCGCCGTCGCCGTCCGCGCACAGGACGCGATCACGCGCGCGGGCCTCGTCGCGCAACTCGCCCACCGGCCCGAGGTGCAGGTGGTGGACCAGGATGAGCCGTGCGACGGTGGCGTCACCGTGGTGCTCACCGACGAGGTCGACGACGCGGCGATCCGGGCCGTCCGCGCCGCGCGGGTCGGCGACGCCAACCGAGTCGTGCTCGTCGCGACGCGACTGGCCGAGGGAGATCTGCTGGCAGCGGTGGAGGCCGGTGCGTCGAGCGTGCTCCGTCGCTCCGAGGCAACCCCCGACCGGGTCATCGACGCGGTGCGCGTCGCGTCGTCCGGCGCTGCCGCGATGTCGCCGGATCTCCTCGGGCAGCTGCTCGATCACGTGGGCCGTCTCCAGCGCGACGTCCTCGCACCCCGGGGGCTGCGGTTCTCAGGACTGACCGACCGTGAGATCCGCGTGCTGCGGCTCATGGCCGACGGGTACGACACGCTCGAGATCGGCCAGCGGCTCTTCTACTCGGAGCGCACCGTGAAGAACATCGTCCACGACATCACGAGCAGGCTGCACCTGCGGAACCGCACGCACGCGGTCGCATACGCGCTTCGCGAGGGATTCATCTGACCGGGCACGGCATCGAGTCGCCGACCATCGACTGCAAGTCCTTCATGGGAGAGAGGAAGCACGCATGACCGACATTCCACAGGACGCACCGCGCTCAGAAGACGGCCAGTGGTGGTGGGACGGAGCCCAATGGCAGCCCGTGGCGGGCGGCGTTCAGCAGGGCGGACGGACCGGAAGTGGCGGTGATGCGGGCGCGGCCGAGTTCGGGTTCGACAACAACGGCCTCATCGTCCAGGTCGACCAGAGCGACAACCCCGACAACCACGTCGTCCTCAACGAGAACGCCGGAACGGAGGCGGTCTTCACCGTCTGCAACATGGGCTCGGCGCAGGGCACCGCGACGGTGACGATCTACGTCGACGATCAGCAGGTGCAGACGTGGACGTCCGGTGCCATCGAGGCCGGGCAGTGTCAGGGCGCGAACGTCGCAGGCTGCGGGCGCCACAACGCGGGCTCGCACACCTTCCGTGCGATCGTCACGCCGGGCCATGCAGGCAGCGACGACGTGAGTAACACCGTCGACATCGAGAGCGCGTAGCGCGACCTACTGCCTTCCGAAGAACTCCACGTCCGACAGCGCCACCGCGTTGCCGCTCGTCGACGCGTACACGGACATGATCTGGATGGTCACGCCGGTGACATTGGTCGCGCCGTTGATGTTGAACTGCTGCGACGTCGCCTCGTCGGCGAGCGTCACGTTCTGCGAAACGCCGTTGGAGAACACGATGTGCAGCTCCTTCGGGCGGGGCTCCGACAGCTCGTTCGCGGTGTTGCCGGAGATGAAGAGCAGCACGTCGATGTTCACCGCGGGGCTGAACCCCACGGTGAGCTTCGGGTGGGGATCCTTGCTCAACGGCGCGGCCCAGTACGTGTTGCTGAACGCGTCGACGGCAAGGTTCGCCTCGTGCCCGGTGATTGACGACGTGGCGGTCACCGAACTGGCGTGCACCGGTGTCGGCGAGCCGGTCTTCGCGGTGAAGTTCTGGATGACACCGTTCACCTTGCTGTTCACCGTGTCGCGGAATCCCGGGATGGCGCCGTAGGCGATGCCGCCGAGGACCACCGCTGCCACCACGATGTTCCGCCCCCACCGCACGATGGCGCCGAAGTTGAACCCGGAGCCGGAGCGCCGTTTCGGGCGCTCGCCGGCGGCGAGCACCTTCGCCTTCCGATGAGGGATGAGGCGCCGATACCACGGCGTCGCGGCGACGGTGGCCGTCGAGAGTGACTGACCGCAGCGGCTGCAGAATTTCCTGACCGGATCGTTGCCCTCGCCGCAATCCCCGCAGACGAGGTCCCCGGGTCGCAGCCGCTTGGTCGGCGGGGCCGCCGCCGGTTTCGGCGCCGAGCGAGGGCGCAGGGCCGCGGGCTGGACGGCCGCCGGCTGGGTGGGTGCCGGTTGGACGCTCGCGGGCTGCGCGGCCGTGGGCTGTGCCGGCGCCGCCGGTGCCGGCGCAGCCATCGCGGCGAGCGGTGATACCCCGGGTGCGGGCGCGCTTGCGGGCTCGGGCGTGACCCGGATGACCATCGGCGTCGGAGCCGGCAGCGTCGGAGGCGGGAGGCTCGGCCGGGGAAGGCCCGGCGCCACGGGCGCCGGTGGCAGCGACGTCGGAGCCGCGGCCGGCGGGCCTCCCGCTCCCGGCGGTGGTCCGGCCGGCGGCATGCTCCGCGGCGGGCCGCTGGGCGGCGGGCTCGACGGTGGCGGGCTCGACGGTGCGGTGCCGCCCGGCGGACCCGTGGGTGGGGCGCTCGTGGGGCCCCCCGACATCGGGGGGCCGATCGGCGGAGCGCTTCGTGGGGGACCGACGGGCGGTGCGCTCGTGGGGGCCGCGGACATCGGCGGACCGATCGGAGGCGCGCTGCGCGGCGGGCCGACGGGGGGCGCGCCCGTCGGCGCGAGGGACGCGGGCGGCCCTGATGGCGGGGCGCTCCGCGGCGGTCCCGACGGTGGCGGGCTCGAGGGCGGAGCGCTCCGGGGTGGCCCGACCGGCGCCGGTCCGATGGGTGCCGGTCCGATCGGCCGCGGCGTCCCGGGCGGCCCACCGAGCGGCGCCGGTGCGCCGGGCATGCCGGGGCGGGGGCCCGGTGCCGGCATCGGCATCCCGGGGATCGTCGCCGGCGGATCGATCGCCTCCTTCTTGGGAACGCCGATCGCGGTGACCTGCTGCACGAGCGCCATGAACCCACCGCGCCGCGCCTGCTCGGCGGGTGCGGGGGTCTCGAACGCAGGCTCGGGCGTGGCCGGGGGAACCACCTTCTCCCCGGTCCATTCGAGGAACGCCCCGCACGAGCCGCAGAACGTATCGGCCTCAGCGTTGTTGAAGCCGCACTTCTTGCAGACGATCATCGATCGCCGCTCAGCCTCCCGTCGCGATCTCCAATGCGTGGATCACGTGTGCCGGCTTCGAGGCGCTCACCAGCCGGTCGAGCGCGCGCGTGTCGATGCCGGAGACGTCGTCCACATAGACGCGTATTGTCATACGAGGCTCGGGCTGACCGGGCATATCCGCGCCACTTTGCGCGGACCAGGCCACGCCGCCGGACTCGACGATCTCGACCCGGCCTCCCGTCGCGAGCTCGATGTGCGCCCGAAGTCCGTTCGCCGTGCCGCGCACCCGGAAGATCTCGACGGCCCGGCGCACCAGCTCGCGGCAGCGCTCCTGCGGCCATGTGTCATCGAGCTCGGTCCCGACCCACCCGCCGAGCCAGGCGAGGAAGTCGTCCGGCGCCACGTCCGGATCGTGGTAGGCAGCGAGGTTGTCGAGGGAGGCGATCACCGGGCTGAGCACCTCGTCGAGCCCGGCGGTCAGTGCCTGGGCGAAGCGATCCTCCTGGTACATCGCGGGCAGGTACCCACCGAGCGCATGCGGGGTCGGGAGCCCCGGGACGAGGGCACGCGTCGCGGTCACGCCGGCTCGATACGCACCTGGTGCTCGTACGAGAACACCAGCGAGTTCGCGGCAACCTCGAGACGCTGGGTCGCCTGGCCCCTGGATCCCGTCGTCGGGTCGGCGCCGAAGATGCGCACGTCCTCGACGAGCTCCACGCCGGGCACCGCCTGGAGGATCGAGAAGATCTCCCCGGCCTGCACCGGCCTGCCGAAGGGCCACCCACGACCGTCAGGACCGCCGCTGATCGGGTTGAGGTGCTGGAACAGCGCGTCGAGCGCGGCCGCCTCGACCCGGCTCACCGCGGTTCGCGGCCGCGAGCGCAGCCGGGCGACGACGGTCACCCCCTGATAGAGCGGCGGCTCGACGAGCACGCGCGTGCCCACCAGGCGGCACTCGTCGAGACGCGACGCGATCGCCTGCAGCGTCTCCTCACCTGGGATGAGGTGCTCGAAGCGAAGGCGGCCGCGATCCTCGGGTGCCGCCGGGACCACGAGCATCCGGACCGAGCCGGCCTCCAGCCCGTCTCCGGCGGAGAGACAGCGCACGCGCGCCACCTCCGGCGCCGCCTCACGGGAGAGCTGCTCGAAGTCCTCCGCGGTCACCGCCCGCGCCCGCGTCCGAAGCTGGATCGGCCCGCGCTGCTTCGCGTTCTCGAGGTCCTCGCCGTCGACGCCGCCGCGCGCCGGCCGGCGGTTCTCCACGCGTGCGACGTACGGGATCGACGACTTGAGCACCGAGATGGCGCCGCGGTTCACGTTGCCCTGTCTGCCGCCGCCGGTCGCGTAGGAGCGAAGGCGGAGCTGCTCCCCCTGCGCCGGGGTCCGGCCATAGCGCCGGATCGACCCGTCCGGCTCGCGCACCGCGGGACCGAGCTGGACGTCGCCCACCGCGGCGTCCAGAACGAAGACGGGATCGTCCGGCCCGGCGGCGGCGAAGTCCTGCACCTGCCGCCATGGCGTCCACCCCTCGTCGGTGCTGCACTCGACGACGGGCTCGCCGGCGCCGGCGAGAACCGGCGCCCGCCGGACGGTGAAGCGCTGTCCGGCGGTCCCGTCGGAGATGCCGAGCACCTCCTCGGCGACGATCTCGGCGTTGACCCCCTCAACGGTGCCGCCGACGGTCGCCGCCTCGACGCTGTGGATCTGCGGCGAGGCGTTGTACTTCGGCTGCCCCTCTGCCGCGGATGTGACGCGCGCACGGATCCACCCCGCGCGGCGGCCGTCCAGCACCGCGGCGGCGTGCTCGCGACCGATGTGGATGACCACGTCACCATCGCGGTTCAGGCCCCCGGTGGCGTCGTCGTCGACCTCGCACGCATGCCACACCTCGCCGTCGAACGCCTCCCACGCGAGCGGCGGGTCCTTGGGATCGACGCCGACCCCTTCGATCGTGCAGCGCATCCGCAGGCGCACCGCGCAGCGCGGAACCGCCTCGCTGAGTCCGATCAGGAGTGCGTCGTCGGGCTTCGGCACCGCCGAGAACGCGGCGAACTTCCCGCCTCGCTGCAGCCCCTCGGTCCGGTCGGTGCGCTCCTCCGAACCCGCGCCCTGGGTCGCGACGGACGACAGCGAGCAGGGCACCAGGTCGAGGTCCTCGACGGTCGAGAAGACGATCGCCCGCTCGGTCTCGGTGCGGATCGTCGCGGCCGCGGTTCCCGCGCCGATGCGCAGCGTGGCCTCGGGCGGCGCCGCGAGCCAGAACGTGAGTGGCGCGCGCGCCGGGGTGGGCGGGAAGAGCCGCACGTCGATGAGCTCGAGGAACTTCACGTACAGACGATCGGGGACCCTGTTCAGCCGGTACACGAGCTGATCGGTCATCCACGCGAAGGTCTCGATGAGCGTGACACCCGGGTCGGAGACGTTGTGGTCCGTCCACTCGGGACAGCGCTGCTGCACCATCCGTTTCGCCTCGTCGACGAGGTCCTGGAAGCGGCGATCATCAAGGTTGGGGACCGGGAGCGTCATTCCTCACCCTCGCTGGGAATCGTGTAGAAGGGAAAGACCAGGTTGCGCGGGTCGTTGGTCGCCTTCGGCCGGTAGTGCACGTTGATGTACAGCAGCGCCGGATCGTCGTCGTCGGGCACGACGTCGACGTCCTCGATGATCACGCGCGGCTCCCAGCGCAGCAGCGACTTGCGCACCTCGATGGCGATCGCGTGCGCGGAGCTCGCGTCGCTGCCGGCGAACACGTAGTTGTGCACGCCGCAGCCGAACTCCGGTCGCATCGGGCGCTCACCCGGCGCCGTGCCGAGGATGAGGCGCATGGCCTCCTCGAGCTCGCGCTCGCGCGAGACGAGCGCGATCCCTCCGGTCGCGTCCGTGCGCAGCGGGAAGCCCCAGCCGGATCCTATGAAGTCGTCACTATTGGCCATAACGTCACCCGATGAGCACGGTGGTCACTGTCGGTGTGATCACGCCGGGCGTCACGCAGCACGTGCACGACGACGACGCGGTGGCGGCCGGCTGTCCACCGATGAGCACGGTGAGGCTGCCGCTCACGATCGTCCCGATCTGCGCGATCGGCAGCATGTACGGATCGGCCGGAAAGAGGCCGACGTGCGGTGGGGTGTTCATGCCGGTGCAGCCGACGACGGCCGCCGGCTTGCCGGCGATGAGCACGGTCGCGCAGACGCCGATGGTGATCGGGGCGCTGAAGGGGAGCGGCGGCGACGGCTGCGGGATCCCGGTCGCGGGGTTGGGAATGATGTGGATCGGACACTGCCCGGTGATCTGATCGCCCATGACGACGGCCGGCGTTCCCATGTCAGTTCAGCTTGATGAGCGAGCCGCTCATCTCCACGACCCCGCCGCCGCCGTCGACCTTCACACCGGAGGAGCCGGAGACGTTGACGTTGCCCTGCGCCTGGATCGTGACATTGGCGCCGCTCTTGAGCGAGATGTCGTCGCTGTCGGTCTGGAGCGTGACCTTGCCCTTGCAGTGAATCGTGATCTCGCTCGTGGTCTCGTTGAGGGACACCTTGAGGTTGCCGTCGCTGCTGATCAGCGCTATCCCCGACTTGGAGTCGTCATCGAGGAACACGAGCTTGTGGCCCTTGCGGGAGACGACCCCGCGCCGCTTGACCTTGCCACCGTCGACGAGACCGTCACCCAGATCCGGTGTGTCCTTGCCGTTGTGCAGGGGACTCAGCACGAAGATGCGCCGCAGGTCGCCGAACTCGCAGGCGCAGAGCACCTCGTCGTCGACCTCGGGCAGGAAGATGACGCCGCTGTTCGGGCCCGCGCCGACCGCCGCAACCCGCGCCCAGTCGCTCTCGTAGCTGTCCGACAGCCACGGGAACTTCAGCTTCAGGCGGCCCAGGTGCTGGGGATCGTCGTTGTTGGTGACGATGCCGATGAACACCCCGGACACCGGTTGACCGCCGGCTGACACCGCTCCGTTGGTGGCGCCGAGCGACATGATCCCCAGCGTCGAGCGATCCTGCAGACCGCTGATCTCGAACTCGGTGCGGTAGCCGTCGTCGTCGAAGACGTGGCGGGTCCGAGTCAGCGTGTACTTGCCCGAGAACGCATCGGCCACCTGGCCGACGCTGACGGCGCTCCCGGCGCGCAGCTTCGCGTTGCCCACCGCCACCCCCTCGGCTTCCGCGAAGGCGCTCCCGATGTGCTCCGCCACCGCATGCACCGTGCCGTCGACGTCCGACTGCGACGGCAGCGGCCGGTCGTGGACCAGGTACTCGGCGCTCCCGAAGTTCTGGGCAAGGCTGGCGGGATCATCCTGCAAGGTGGCGTGCGATGCGACCGGGTCCGCCGAGCCGACCAGCACGGCCTTGTTGTCGGGATCCCAGGCGCGCACGTTGATCTGCGTGACCTGCGCCGACGAGTTGACGCGCGGGTGGAAGCTCACCAGATCGCGGCCGTACACGAGCTGGGTCGGCTGCTGCGAGTCGGCGTCCCCAGGGTCCGGGCCGGTCGTGGACTCCGTGGGCTTGCGGAAGTAGAACTGGCCGTCGAACACACCGACCTCGTAGCCGATCTCGCGGGCGCGAGCCTTGAGGAATTCCCAGTCGGTGGCGTTGACCTGAGACACGAACGGCAGGACGGCGCCGCTGTCGTCGATCGTGCCGACGTCGAGGCCCGCCCGGCTCGCGACTGTTTGTGCCACATCCGACACTTTCACGTTCTGGTACGTCTCGGTGCGACGGCCACGATGAAGACGGTGCGACTTGTCGTAACCGCGCACGATGGTGCGATCCCAGCCGCCGTCGTAGTCGGCCTCGACGGCGGTGACCTCGCCGCCGATGAGCAGGTCGGGGGTGTCCGCACCGAGGCTCGCCGCCTTGATGGTCACCGACGACCCGACCTTCAGACCGGCATCGCCGAGGAGGGTGTGCGCGGGGTCGTCGAAGACCATCGTGAACATGTCGGGCAGGTGAAGGTGGTTGTCGACCACGATGTCGGTGAGCCCGGTCCGGAGATTCTCGGCGAGCGCGCTGCCGTCGATCTCGACGTCGGGCCACGTGGTGAGCGTGTCGTCGGTCATCGCGCGGCGCCCGAGTGCGGCGACGGTGGGATGAGCAGGGAGGTGCCGGGCGTGAGTCGGAGCGGGTCGTCGATGCCGTTGGCCTCGGCCAGCGTGCGCCAGAGCGTCGGGTTGCCGTACTCGAGGTACGACACCGACTGGAGCGTGTCGCCGGCCGACACGACGTGCACGCGCCGTCCTGAGATGCCCCCGGACGTCGGGTTGGAGCCGGGAACGGACGGCGGGTTCTCGGTGATGGTGATCGTCACCTCGGCTCGCACCGGCTGGCCGGTGACGCCTAACTGCTTGTAGTTCACGGTCAGTGAA
>Ga0209415_10013603_pt1 | contig 13402 bp, 12 predicted proteins | sample PeaSoiSIISIP2007_FD_187696 | JGI IMG/M metagenome (GOLD analysis project Ga0209415, IMG submission 187696) | Peat soil microbial communities from Weissenstadt, Germany - SII-SIP-2007 (SPAdes) (version 2) | ecosystem: Environmental > Terrestrial > Soil > Wetlands > Peat | place: Germany... | reverse complement strand
TAAAGAGGCACAACTCGGCTAAGGCCGAGTTGCGCTGGCATCCACGCCTTGCGGGCAACAAACAAGGCGTGCCCCCGGGCGGGGGCCGGCCATGACGAGCTGGGCGATAGGAAACGCAACAAACAACCGCCCCTCACGCCGCCCCGGTCTGCGCCTCGAGGCCGGCCGCCGCGATGCCGGCGACCGCGCAAGCCTCGTCCTTGTCCGAGATGTCGCCGGAGATGCCGACCGCGCCGAGAACATCGCCGCCGGCGTTCCTGATCAGCACCCCGCCCGGCACCGGCACCATGCGGCCCTGGCTCACGGCGGCGAGCGCCGTGATGAACATCGGCGCCTTGGTGGCGCGCTCGGCGAGCTCGCGTGAGCCGAAGCCCATGCCGAGCGCGCACCAGGCCTTGCCGTGGGCGATGTCGGGGCGAAGGATCCCGGAGCGGTCCTCGCGCTTGAACGCCACCAGGTGGCCGCCGCTGTCGAGCACCGCGACGGTGAGCGGCGCGCAATCGGTGGCCCGCCCCTTGGCCAGCGCGGCGTCGACGATGGTGCTGGCCTGGGCGAGCGTGAGCGAGGACATGTCGGCTCCTGTCGAAAAGGCCCGATGCGTGCCGGGATCCGGCCAGGATCCGGCGAGGATCCGCTACCTGACCGCGCCAGCGAGGCGCAACCGCTATCATGCGCCGTGTGACGTGTCACCGCGGCCCCGTGCAGCCGGCATCGACCCGACAGGACGCGCCGTCAGCATGGACGGCGCGATGGATGCCGGTTCTTCGACCGGGCCTCTACATCCACTGCTTGTATCTTCCGTCGCCTTCGAGTACCCTGGCGGCCCGCGGCTTCGGCTGCCGCAGGACTGCGTCTGCGCCATGACGGATTGCTTCGCCATCTTCGAGGGCGGCGGCGCCAAGGGTCTCGCCCATGTCGGCGCGCTCAAGGCCGCCGAGGAAACCGGCCTGCGGTTCGTCGGGCTCGCCGGCGCATCGGCGGGCGCCATCGTGGCGGCGCTCGCGGCCGCCGGGTTTCGCGCCGACGACATCTACAATCCGCAGCCCGGCACCCGCTCGCTGTTCGCGGATCTGGACTGGATCGCGCTCCTCGGAGCCGACGAGTGGCGGCAGTTCCAATCGTTCGTCGCGGAGGCCGCCGGCATCCCGCCGGCAACCGGGACGCCCGGCCTCGGCACCGCCTTGCGGGCCCGCAAGTTCTTCAAGCGATGGGCGGCGCAGATCGGGACGGCGGCGGCGCGGCGCGGCTTCTTTTCCACCGAGCGGTTCGAAGCCTGGCTCAACGACGCCCTGCTGCGGCGGCTGGGCGGACCCCGCCGGCGCATCACCTTCGACGACCTCAACGCCGCACCGGGCACCACGACGCTCAAGCTCGTCTCGGTCGACATCGCGTCGCAGGAGCTTCTGACCTACAGCCTCCTCGACTCCCCCGACATGCCGGTCGCCAGGGCGGTCGCCGCCTCGATCTCGATCCCGTTCTTCTTTGCTCCCACCCAGGTGGAGGGTCGCGCCATGGTGGATGGCGGCCTGATGTCCAATTTTCCCGCCTGGCTGTTCGAAAGCGAGCGGGCCTCCTACCCGCCGTTCCTGCGCACCTACGGCTTCACCCTCGCCGAGGACGACCGTCTGGGCCAGGCCGACGGCACGCTGCGCGTCCTGCTCGACTATGCGGGCGCCGTCATCCGCACCGGCATTTTCGGCGGCCAGTCGCTGCTCAATCAGTCGGTCGAGCTGTTCCAGGCGGTGCCGATCAGGAGCGGCGTCGGCGTGCTGGCATTCGATCTCGATGCCGCCGGCAGGACCGCGCTGTACAATCAGGGGCGCGAGAGCGCCCGCGAGTTCTTTCGCTACAACGGCGTGACCGACGATGCCAGCGTCACCGTGGCGCTGCTCACGCTGGCCGACCGGTTGCGGGCGCTGCTCGGCAGGCCGGACGCGCACCTGCGCGCCAACGTCATGCTGCCGGTGAAGACCGACTATCTGCGCGTGATGTACTCCTGCAACATGCAGTCCGACACCGACGACAGGCTGCTGCTGCGGCAGGATCAGACCGGCGCCGGCCAGGCCTTCGGCCGCAAGCAGACGTTCATGACCGACATCCGGACGATCCGCCGCGCCGGCGTCATCCCGGGTCTGAGCAAATACGATTCGGCAATGGTGCGGCACGATCTCGTGTCGTTGATTTCGATCCCGATCTTCCGATCCGACAACGACTGGACGAGACCGCACGATCTCCGCGGGGTCCCGCGCGGCGTCTTGAACTTCGACAGCAGCGAGGATATCTTGCAGTCGTTCAACAACGCGGCGGTGCAGCACTTCATGATCGAGGCGTCCATCGTGATCGGACGGCTGCTGCGCGGAGAGCTGGCATGACGAATCCCGGCAAGACGAACCCTGGAATCGCGAACCCCGGAATCGCGAACCCCGGAATCGCGAATCCTGGAATCGCGAACGCCGGAATCGGAAATCCCGGGGTGTCCAATCCCGCAGGTTCCGTCGCGGCGGTCGGGCGCGTCGCCGACAGCGCCAACCTGTTCGTCGAGGTGACGCCGGGGCGTTTCGCGCAGAGCAATCCGCAACCGGTCGCGTTTACCGCCGAGTTCTCCGAGAGCGTCGATCGGCTGGCCAGGAGCGTGCTCTCCGCCGTGCGCGAGATCGGCGACGGCGGCGCCAAGTACCGCTAGAAATTCGTCGAAGGTGGGCCGTCGGCTCCGCCGAGCGCGTCATCGTCATTGCGGGACCATGCGCCTTGCCGCTGCCGAGCGATATCGACGCGACCAGCCCAAGGTATCTGCGCGACAAGTACGCCATCGTCGGCGTCGGCGAGACCGCGTACATGCGGGGATCCGGCAGGACCACCCGCGCGCTCGCCACGTCGGCGGTGCGCAGCGCGATCGAGGATGCCGGGCTGACGCCCGCCGACATCGACGGCATGCTGTCCTACCAGTCCGGCGATTCGACGTTCTCGCCGTTCGTCGCCGGCGATCTCGGCATCCGCCTCGACTTCTACATGGATGTGTTCGGCGGCGGCTCCTCGACCGAGGCGCTGGTCGGCATGGCGATCGGGCTGATCGAGGCCGGCATGTGCCGGACGGTGGCGATCTTCCGCGCCATGAACGGCTACTCGCAGGTGCGCATCGGCGGCACCGGCGTGCGCGCGGCGGCGCCGGTGTCGGGCGACATGCTGCACAGCCGCGCCTACGGCTGGCAGAGCGCCGGGCAGATGTTCAGCCCGACCTTCATGCGCCACATGCACGACTACGGCACGCGCCCCGAGCAGGTCGCCGCCGTCAGGGTGGCCCACAGCGAGCACGCGTCGAACAATCCCAAGGCGTACTACCGCAAACGCGTCACCGTCGCGGACGTGCTGGCGAGCCGCATCATCTGCAAGCCGCTGCATCTGCTCGACTGCTGCGTCGAGACCGACAACGGCAACGCCATCATCGTGACCAGCGTCGAGCGCGCGCGCCATTGCCGTCATCCGCCGGTGCTGATCCGCGGCGTCGTCGGCCGCTGCAACAAGCCGCGCCTCGACATGCACTACCAACACGGTCCGATCTCGACGGTCGCGGGCCGCTGGGCGCGCGAGATCCTGTGGCCCAATGCGGGCGTCGGACCGGACGACGTCGACGTCACCGGCTCCTACGACGCCTTCACGTTCACCACCATGCTGCAGCTCGAGGACTACGGCTTCTGCCGCAAGGGCGAGGGCGGCGACTACGTCGGCGACGGCACCATCCGGCTCGGCGGCCGGCGCCCCAACAACACCAGCGGCGGCCACCTGTGCGAAGGCTACACCCACGGCATCAACATGGTGATCGAGAACGTCCGCCAGCTGCGCCACGATGCCGACGATTCCTGCCCGGTCGGCGCCGACGGCCGGCGCCGCCACACCTACGACTACCGCGAGGGCGGCTGCCGCCAGGTGCGCGACGCCGAGGTCAGCGCCAACCTCGGCTGGGCGACCCCCGGCACCGGCTCCGCCATGGTGATGCGCCGCGGGTGAAGGAAACGTCATGACGATCACCGCGCAGTATCTCGGGATGCCGCTCGACGTCAGCGAGCTCGACGTGGAGAACCTCGAGTATTTCCGCCATTGCGCCGCGCACGCGTTCCATCTGCAGGCGTGCACGGCCTGCGACCTGATGCGCTATCCGCCGACCACCGCGTGTCCGTGGTGCGCCAATGCCGGCGCGCGGTGGGTCCCGGTCGATGGTCGCGGCAGCGTGCACTCCTACACCGAGGTGCATCACGCCATCCAGCCGGCGTTCCGCGGTCACACGCCGTATCTGGTGCTGCTGGTCGATCTCGACACTCAGAAGGGCATGCCCGGCGCCGACGAGGCGCTGCGCGTCGTCGGCAACCTCACGACCGCGGACGGCGTGCTGGCGCCGCCGGACATGGTGCGCCGGGTCGGCATCGCCACCCGCGTCCGCATGGTGTTCACCGACGTCGCGCCCGGCCTCGCGCTGCCGCAATGGACGATCGACGAGACGGCGGAACAGCCCGCGGCTCCGTGGCGCTATCCGCAGGAGTAGTGCGCGTTTCTACACATGCTGGCATATTGTATTATAGCGCGAGCCGGTGCTACCGTTCCTCGCTGGCGTTCCTCGCTGGCGTTGCACGCGTCGGTGACCGCCGAGACGCCCATGAGCATGATCCCGCCACGCAATCGAACCGCCGAGGTCACCGCCCGTATCGCGGTGGCGCCGCTCGAGGAGACGCCGACCTTCGCGGACCGCGCGTATGCGGCGCTGCGCGACGTGATCGTGTCGCTCAACGTCTACGACCAGCCCGGCGACGTCCGGCTCGACGAGCGCCAGCTCGCGCAGGATCTCGGCATCAGCCGCACCCCGGTGCGCGAGGCGATGGCCCAGCTCGAGCGCGAAGGGTTCGTGCGCTCGGTGCCGCGCCGCGGCGTCTACGTGGTGCGCAAGACCCGGACCGAGGTGATCGAGATCATCACCGCCTGGGCGGCGCTCGAAAGCATGGCGGCGCGGCTGATCACCACCGACGCCAGCGACGCCGAGATCGCGACCTTGCGCGGGATGTTCGCGACCTTCGAGAACGGCCAGCTGCACGCCAAGCTCGACGAGTATTCCGAGGTCAACATCGCCTTCCACCAGGCGATCATCCGCATGAGCCACAACGGCGTGCTCAATGATCTCGCCGAGAACCTGTTCACCCATATGCGGATGGTGCGCCGCAAGACCATCGGCGAGAACGATCGCGCCGCCCGCTCGATCCGTGATCACATGAACATCATCCAGGCGCTGGAGCGGCGCGACACCGAGCGCGCCGAGGATCTGGTGCGCCAGCACGCGCTGGGGCTCGCCGAGCATGTCGCCCGCCACGCCCGGTATCTGGACTGAATCGACCGCGCTGCAAACGGGTCGCAGCCGTACTCGAGGGAGGACTCCCATGGCCGAAGCCGCAGCCGCCAGCAAAGCAAAGCCCGCCGCCAGCACGGCGGAGGACACGCTCGAGCGCAAGAGCACCGATCCCAACATCATCTCGGGCGGCCATCTGGTCGCCAAGGCGCTGAAGGCCGAGGGCGTCGACACCATCTTCACCCTGTGCGGCGGCCATATCATCGACATCTATGACGGCTGCCTCGACGAGGGTATCCGCATCGTCGACGTGCGCCACGAGCAGACCGCGGCGCACGCCGCCGACGGCTATGCGCGGCAGACCGGCCGGCTCGGCTGCGTGGTGACCACCGCGGGTCCCGGCTGCACCAATGCGGTGACCGGCATCGCCACGGCGTTCCGCTCGGAAAGCCCGGTGCTGCACATCGGCGGCCAGAGCGCGCTCAGCCAGTGGCGGATGGGCGGCTTGCAGGACCTGCCCCATGTCGACATCATGCGGCCGATCACCAAATTCGCCTCGACCGTGATGTCGACCGAGCGCGTCGCCGACATGATCTCGATGGCGGCGCGCGAGTGCTTCGCCGGCGCCTACGGGCCGAGCTACCTGGAGATCCCGCGCGACATTCTCGATCGCGAGATCGACATCGCCAAGGCGGTGCTGCCGAAACCCGGGCACTACCGCGCCTCGACCAGATCGGCCGGCGACCCCAACGACATCGAGAGGCTCGCCGACATCCTGGTCAATTCCGAGCGGCCCGCGATCCTGCTCGGCCAGCAGGTCTGGGCGGCGCGCGGGCACGAGGAGGCGATCGCGCTGCTGCGCGGCCTCGACATTCCGGGCTATTTCAACGGCGCCGGCCGCGGCCTGCTGCCGCCCGGCGATCCCCATCACTTCGACCGTACCCGCTCGCTCGCCTTCGGCAAGGCCGACGTCATCGTCATCGTCGGCACGCCGTTCGACTTCCGCATGGGCTACGGCAAGCGCATCAGCGTGCCGACCCTGGTGCAGATTGACCTCGACTACCGCACCGTGGGCAAGAACCGCGACGTCACGCTGGGCCTCGTCGGCGATCCCGGGGCCGTGCTCGAGGCGGTGCTCCAGGCGGCGTCGGGCCGTTTGAAGAACGACAAGCGCCAGGCGCGGCGGCAGTGGATGACGCAGCTGCAGGAGGCCGAGGACGTGGCGCTGGAGAAGCTGATGCCGATGTTCAAGTCCGAGCAGACGCCGATCCATCCCTACCGGGTGGCCTATGAGATCAACGAGTTCCTGACCGACGATACGATCTATATCGGCGACGGCGGCGACGTGGTCACCATCTCGGCCCAGGCGGTGCGTCCGCGCGGCCCCGGCAACTGGATGGATCCGGGCGCGCTGGGTTCGCTCGGGGTGGGCACCGGCTTCGCCATGGCGGCGAAGCTGGCGCATCCGCACAAGGAGGTGCTGTGCTACTACGGCGACGGCGCCTTCGGCATGACGGCGTTCGACATGGAGACCGCCGATCGCTTCGGCGCGCCCTACATCGCGGTCATCGGCAACAATTCGGCGATGAACCAGATCCGCTACGGCCAGCTCGCCAAATACGGCGAGCAGCGCGGCAATGTCGGCAACAAGCTCGGCGACATGGAGTTCTCGTACTTCCCACGGCAATGGGGAGGGTGGGGCATCGAGGTGCGCGAGGCGTCCGCCATCGCACCGGCCCTGCGCCAGGCCCGCGAGCAGGTCGCCAGGACCGGCAAGTCGGCGGTGGTCAATTGCTGGGTCGATCCCAACGAGTACGCGCCCGGCACCAAGAATCAGACCATGTACAAATAGCGGCGTCGGGGTAGCGGCCGCCCGCGCCGCGGCCGCCCGGAGACGCGGAACCAACGAAAGGCACCAGGATGGCCACGAAGGTCAGCAGGAAGGCCGGCAAGAAAGCCAGCAACAAGGCCGGCAACAAGGCGGGGCCAAGGAGGCCCGCCGCCCGCCGCAAGGTCGCCAAGGCGGTCGAGAAGCCCGCCGTGGCAAGGACCGTCAGGGCGCCGCGATCCGTCACCGGACAGAGGAAGCCCGTCGCCGGCGCGGCGACGGCGACAAAACCGTCGACCAAACCGTTCGGCGGCGACGGCAAGGCGCTCGACGGCGTCCGCATCCTGGACTTCACCCATGTGCAGTCCGGTCCGACCTGCACCCAGCTCCTCGCCTACATGGGCGCCGACGTCATCAAGGTCGAGCGCCCCGGCGTCGGCGACATCACGCGCGGGCAACTGCGCGACGTGAAGGGGGCGGACAGCCTCTACTTCACCATGCTCAACGGCAACAAGCGCTCGATCACGATCGACTCCAAGCACCCCAGGGGCAAGGAGCTCCTCGACCGCCTGATCACCACGTGCGACGTCCTGGTGGAGAATTTCGCGCCCGGGGCGCTCGACCGCATGGGGTTGACCTGGGAGCACATCCACCGGCTCAACCCGCGCATGATCGTCGCCTCGGTCAAAGGTTTCGGGCCCGGCCCCTACGAGGACTGCAAGGTCTACGAGAATGTCGCGCAGTGCGCCGGCGGCTCCGCCTCGACCACCGGCTTTCGCGAGGGTCCGCCGCTCGTCACCGGGGCGCAGATCGGCGATTCCGGCACCGGCCTGCACCTCGCGCTCGGCATCGTGGCGGCGCTCTACCAGCGGATCCGCACCGGCCGCGGCCAGCGCGTGCTCACCGCCATGCAGGACGGCGTGCTCAACCTCGCCCGCGTCAAGCTGCGCGACCAGCAGCGCCTGAAGCACGGCCCGCTCAGCGAATACAGTCAGTACGGCGAAGGCGTTCCGTTCGGTGACGCGGTGCCGCGGGCGGGCAACGATTCGGGCGGCGGCCAGCCCGGCTGGATCCTGAAATGCAAGGGCTGGGAGACCGATCCCGACGCCTATATCTATTTCATCACCCAGGCGCCGGTGTGGGAGGCGATCTGCGACCTGATCGGCAAGCCGGACTGGAAGACCGATCCGGACTACGCCAAGCCGCCGGCGCGGCTGCCGCGGCTCAAGCACATCTTCGCCACCATCGAGCAGTGGACCATGACCAGGACCAAGTTCGAGGTGATGGACATCTGCAACGCCCACGACATTCCGGTCGGTCCGATCCTGTCGATGAAGGAGATCGCCGAGGAGCCGTCGCTGCGCAAGACCGGCACGGTGGTCGAGGTCGACCATCCGACCCGCGGCAGGTATCTGACGGTCGGCAACCCGATCAAGATGTCCGACTCGATCACCGAGGTGACGCGCTCGCCCCTGCTCGGCGAGCACACCGAGGAAATCCTGCGCCAGGTGCTCGGCTACACCGACAAGGAGATCACCGACATCAAGGCCTCCGGCGCCATCACGGCCGCCGACAAGGCTGCGGCGGCGGCGGCGTGAGTTGTCGACCGTGAAATTTTGGCAGGCAACAAGTCGGCGTCTTGGCGCGGTTCTCGCTGGTGACCGCAGGGTAATCGTATATGGCTTTGCGGCGCGCTCCGCTTCACCCTCCCCTGGAGGGGGAGGGTCGACCGCCTTCGCTGCGCGAAGGCGGTCGGGGTGGGGTGAATGCAACAGGCACTGAGTTTGCTCAAAGGCTGTCACCCCCACGCGACCGCGCAAGCGCGGTCGACCTCCCCCCTCCATGGGGAGGTGGAAGCGTGTCTGCGGCGCGTCCTCGATTCGATTGGTCGATTGACAGTAGGTAGATCACGACAGGTCTACAGACAAAAAACACACCCGGGAGGAGCTCGATGCGGATCGTGGTCCATGGCCAGCAGGCCTTCGGCAAGGCGGTGCTCGAGGCGCTGCTGAAGCGCGGCGAGAACGTCGTCGCCGTGTATGTGGCGCCGGAAAGGCCCGGCCAGAAGCCCGATCCGCTGATGGAGGCGGCGCTTGCCGCCCGGCTTCCGGTGCATCAGCCGGTGTCCTACCGCAAGCCGGAGGTGTGGGAGGAGTTTCGCGCGCTCGAGCCCGACCTGCAGGTGATGGCGTTCGTGACGCTGTTCGTGCCCGAGGCGTTTCTCAACATCCCGACCAGCGGCTCGATCCAGTACCACCCGTCGCTGCTGCCGAAATTCCGCGGCCCGAGCGCCATCAACTGGCCGATCATCCAGGGCGAGACCGAGACCGGCCTGTCGATCTTCTGGCCCGACAACGGGCTCGATACCGGCCCCGTGCTGCTGCAGAAGCACACCCCGATCTCGCCCGACGACACCCTCGGCTCGGTCTATTTCGACCGGCTGTTCCCCCTCGGCGTCGAGGCGATGCTCGAAGCGATCGAGCTGGTGAAGGCCGGCACGGCGCCGCGCATCAGGCAGAACGAGGACGAGGCGACCTACGAGGGCCGCTGCACCGCCGCCAATGCCCGCATCGACTGGGGCAAGCCGTGGCGGCAGATCCACAACCTGATCCGCGGCTGCAATCCGGCGCCCGGCGCCTGGACCACGCGCGACGGCAAGACGCTGCAGATCTTCGACGCCAAGCCGCTGCCGGCACGCGACCCCAAGGGCATTGCCGGCAAGATGGGCGAGGTGGTGGCGGTGGACGCCGACGGCTTCACGGTGGCTTGCGCCGATGGGCGCATCCGGGTTCTGCGGGTCAAGCCGGCCGACGGCGGCAAGGTCGCGGCCGCGGACTATGCGGCGAGCGCCGGTCTCACCGTCGGCACCCTGCTCGGCTGACCCCGACAACAAACGTTCAAGGACACGTCCATGCCCGCATCGCAACACGTCAGCCCGAAGAGCGATATCGAGATCTCGCAGAGCGCCGTCAAACGGCCGATCATCGACGTCGCCCGCGACAGGCTGGGGATCGGGCCGGAGCATCTGGAACCCTATGGTCACTACAAGGCCAAGGTGTCGATGGACTACGTCAAGTCGCTCGCGGACAAGCCGGGCGGCAAGCTGATCCTGGTCACCGCGATCACGCCGACGCCGGCCGGCGAGGGCAAGACCACGACGACGGTCGGGCTGACCGACGCGCTCAACCACATCGGCAGGAAGGCGATGCTGTGCCTGCGCGAGCCGAGCCTCGGCCCCTCGTTCGGCATGAAGGGCGGCGCCGCCGGCGGCGGCTATGCCCAGGTGGTGCCGATGGAGGACATCAATCTGCACTTCACCGGCGATTTCCACGCCATCACGTCTGCCAACAACCTGCTCGCCGCGCTCGTCGACAACCACATCTACTGGGGCAATGCGCTCGGCATCGATCAGCGCCGGGTCGCCTGGCGGCGCGTGCTCGACATGAACGACCGCGCGCTGCGGCACATCGTCTCCTCGCTCGGCGGCGTCGCCAACGGCTTTCCGCGCGAGGACGGCTTCGACATCACGGTGGCGTCCGAGGTGATGGCGATCTTCTGCCTCGCCCAGGATCTCGACGACTTGAAGCGGCGCCTGGCGAGCATCGTGGTGGGCTACACCCGTGACCGCAAGCCGGTGCGCGCCGGCGACCTCAAGGCGCAGGGGGCGATGACGGCGCTGCTCAAGGATGCGCTGGCGCCCAACTTGGTGCAGACGCTGGAGGGGACTCCCGCCTTCGTGCACGGCGGCCCGTTCGCCAACATCGCGCACGGCTGCAACTCGGTGGTGGCGACCTCGACGGCGCTGAAGCTCGCCGACTACGTGGTCACCGAGGCGGGCTTCGGCGCCGATCTCGGCGCGGAGAAATTCATCGACATCAAATGCCGCAAGGCCGGGCTCGCGCCCGACTGCGTCGTCCTGGTGGCCACCATCCGGGCGCTGAAGATGCACGGCGGCGTCAAGAAGGAGGATCTCAAGTCCGAGAACCTCGCGGCCCTGGAAGCCGGCCTTGCGAACCTGCAGCGCCATGTCGAGAACATGCAGAAATTCGGCCTGGTGCCGGTGGTCTCGATCAACCGCTTCAGCGCCGACACCGCGGCCGAGATCGACCTGGTGCGCAAGGGCTGCGCCAGGCTCGGCGTCGAGGCGCTGATGGCCGACCACTGGTCCGAGGGCGGCAAGGGCGCGGCCGACGTGGCGCGCGCCGTCGTCGAGGTGGTCGAAAGCGGGAAGAGCCGGTTGAAGCTGCTCTATCCGGACGACATGCCGCTCATCGAGAAGATCCGCACCATCGCCCGCGAGATCTACCGCGCCGAGGACATCGCGGTCGACAAGCCGGTGCGCGACCAGCTCGCCGGCTTCGAGGCGATGGGCTACGGCAGGTTCCCGGTCTGCATCGCCAAGACGCAGTACAGCTTCTCGACCAATCCCGACGCCAAGGGTGCGCCCGTCGACCACGTCATCCCGGTGCGCGAGGTGCGGCTGTCCGCCGGCGCCGAGTTCGTGGTGGCGATCTGCGGCGAGGTCATGACCATGCCGGGCCTGCCGCGAGTTCCTGCCGCCGACGCCATCGACGTCGGCCCCGACGGCAGGATCGTCGGCCTGTTCTGAGGTTGCTCGCGCAACGGCGACGGCGATCGGGGGAGGACATGGTGACGACGATCAGTACGACGGAATCCCACGTCACGGTTGCTCAGGGGACGCGGTGGTTTCAGCTGGCGTGCGGCATCGTCTGCATGGTCATGATCGCCAACCTGCAATATGGCTGGAACCTGTTCGTCCTCCCGATCGATGCCGAGTTCCACTGGGGACGTGCCGCCATCCAGGTGGCGTTCACCCTGTTCGTCCTGACCGAAACCTGGCTGATCCCGGTCGAGGGCTGGTTCGTCGACAGGTACGGCCCGAGGGTCGTCGTCACCACGGGCGGCGTTCTGGTCGCCATCGCGTGGATCCTGAACTCGGTGGCGAGCTCGCTGTCCGAGCTCTACACCGCCGCGATCATCTCCGGCATCGGCGCGGGGGCGGTCTACGGCACCTGCGTGGGCAATGCGCTCAAGTGGTTCGCCGACCGGCGCGGGCTCGCGGCCGGGTTGACGGCCGCCGGCTTCGGCGCCGGCGCCGCCATCACGGTGGTGCCGATCCGCGAGGTCATTCTCGGCTGGGGCTACCAATCCGCCTTCCTGTGGTTCGGGATCGGTCAGGGCCTCGTCATCCTCGTGCTGTCGCAATTCCTGCGGGCGCCGCAGCCTGGCCAGGTCACGGTGCCGGCGCGCAACGTGCTGCACCAGACCAGGCGCGACCGCACCCCGCGGGAGATGCTCCGCACCCCGCTGTTCTGGGTTCTCTACATCATGTTCGTCCTGGTCGCGGCGGGAGGGCTGATGGCCACCGCGCAGCTCGCCACGATCGCGACCGATTTCGGCGTCGCCGATACGCCGATCTCGTTCCTGTTCGTCACCGGCACGACGCTGACGGTGGCGCTGACGGTGGACAACGTGCTCAACGGCCTCGCCCGTCCGTTCTTCGGCTGGGTCTCCGACCGGATCGGACGCGAGATCACGATGTGCATCGTGTTCACCGCCGGCGCGCTGAGCATTCTGGGCCTCGGCTGGCTGGGCGGCAGCCCGTGGGCGTTCGTGGTCCTGGGCGGCGCGGTCTATTTCACCTGGGGCGAGATCTACAGCCTGTTCCCGGCGACCTGCACGGATTGCTACGGCACCGGATACGCCGCCACCAATGCGGGATTTCTCTACACCGCCAAGGGCACCGCCGCGATCCTGGTGCCGCTCGCCAATGAGTTGCAGTCGCTGACCGGGAGCTGGCACGCGGTGTTCGCGGTCGCGGCCGGCATGGATGCGGTGGCGGCCGTGATGGCCCTGGCGCTGCTCAAGCCGATGCGCGAAGCCTGGATGCGGCACGGCTGAATTTTCTACGGCGGAGCCTCGACGGGAACGCAGTTGGCCCGCCTGGCGATCAGGCAATCCTCGAGCTTCTTGTATTCCATCAGCTTGCGAGTCAGGAACAGCCCGACCGCCGCCAGCACGACCACGACGGCGATCACCGCCAGATTGGCGGTCCTGCGCCGCTTCTCCTCGCCGTCAGAATTTTCGTCCATCCGCCTTCATGCAATTTCGTCGGGCATGCCTTTTTCGCGGCTAGTTTGTTGGCCGACACCCGTGCAACAAGTTCGGCGTCCTCCCTCTCCCCAGCGGGGAGAGGGTCGGGGGGAGGGGGCTCCGCCGCGCCT
>Ga0209415_10013602_pt1 | contig 13402 bp, 11 predicted proteins | sample PeaSoiSIISIP2007_FD_187696 | JGI IMG/M metagenome (GOLD analysis project Ga0209415, IMG submission 187696) | Peat soil microbial communities from Weissenstadt, Germany - SII-SIP-2007 (SPAdes) (version 2) | ecosystem: Environmental > Terrestrial > Soil > Wetlands > Peat | place: Germany... | reverse complement strand
CGGCGACGTGCTGAAGCTCCTGGAGGACGAACTTCGGGATGATCAGCGTCGTGTCGAAGAGGCGCGTCTCGCACAGCTCGGCCAGCCGCCCGTCAATCACCGCGCTGGTGTCAATCATGACCGGCCGCGCGCCCTTCTCCTCTTTCTGGAACTCCACGTACGGAATGATGAAGCGGAACCGGTCGCGCGTCTTGTAGATCACCATCACGCAGACGTAACAACTGACAACCGCCAGCGACAGGGTGATCAGCAGTTGCTGGTCGCGGCTGCTCAAGCTGCCGAAAGACGGGACGTTGGCCAATTGCAGTATGTAGTTGAACAGGATCGCTACGATACAGCCGGTGATGAGCCCGAACACGATCGCGCTGATGGATTGGATCGGCCGTTTGCTGAGCACGAACTCCAGCGCAATGATGACGACCGCGCATGCCAGGCCGATCAGGATGCCCATTAATTGATTGTTTTCGCCTGAGAATTTCAGGCCGATGCCCGCGCACGCCAGCAGAAACAGGACCCGCATCACCCATGCCGTCATGGCGCCTCACCTCCTTTCTGCGTCATCATCCGGATGTTCGAGGTCGGGACCCATTCGTACGTCCCGTCCGGAAGGTGAAAGACCCAGACCGTCTCGTTTCCCGGGCCGGCCGCGAGGGTGACGAACTCGCCCTCGAACTGCTTCTGGTCGCGCGTCGTCACCAGCCATATCGTGCCGGCCGACGGCGCCGGCGTCACCGTCCCGGCGGGGACCGTCGCGCGCTCCGGCGACGCGGGCTGAATCGGCCTCGGCCGCGCTGTCATCAGAAGCGCGAAAAGCGCCACGACCAGCGCCGCCACCGCCACCGTCGCGGTGACCACCGCGATCCACGTCCAGACCCGCTGGCCGCGCGTCGCCGTGGGAGTTTCCCATCGCAGCGCGGCGCCCCGGCCCGCCGACGCCCGCGTCGGCCGTGAAACCGCCTGCGCCACCCGCGCGATCAACTGCTGCGCGATTCGGTCCGGCTGGAAGTCCTCGGGCGCCAGTTTCCCGAGATCCTCCAGAAGTTCGGCGACATGAGGATACCGCTCCGAGGGCTTCTTTGCAAGGAGCCGCACGATGATCCGCTCGAGCTCCGTTGGCGTTCCGGGCGCCGCGCCGCGCAACGACGGCACGGGCGCCTGCACGTGCTGGCGCAGGATCGCGATCGTGTCCTTCCCGCCGAACGGCGGATGCCCGGCGAGCGCCTCGTAGAGCATCACGCCGACGGAATACAGGTCGGAGCGCTCGTCGGCCTTCTCGCCGCGCGCCTGCTCCGGCGACATGTATTCGGGCGTGCCGAGCACCGCTCCGGCCACCGTCAGGTCCTGCCGCTCGGCCCGGCGCGCCAGGCCGAAGTCCATCAGCACTACGCGCCCGGAGGCGTCGAGCATGATGTTGCCGGGCTTCAGGTCGCGGTGGACGATCCCGGCCCGGTGCACGGCCTCCAGCGCGCGCAGCACCTGTCCCATGACCGCCAGCGCCTCGCCGACCGTCAGCCGCCCGGCCGCGGCGAGCACCTCCTTGAGTGACATGCCCGTGATCAGCTCCATGGAGTAGTAGCTGATCGGCCCTTCCTGCCCGACGGAGAAGATGCGGATGAGGTTCGGGTGCTCCACGCCGCCCAGGGCGCGCGCCTCTTCATGGAACCGCTCGCGGAGCACGGGGTCGCGCGCGAGCTCGGCCGGCAGGATCTTGATCGCCACTTCACGGTCGAGCACAGGGTCGTACGCCAGGTAGACGCAGGACATACCGCCGCTGCCCAGCGGCTCGCGCAGGTGATAACGGCTGAGTTTCTCTCCGGGCCCGATCATGCCTCGGCTCGCTAACTAACCGCGTCCTCGGCCATAATCGTAATCATTCGCGCGCCGCCGCGCAACGCGGGCGATCGCGGCGGAAGCAGGCTTGAAGGCGGCCATTCGATCCTGTAGGATTGCGCCGGCAACTCGGCCGTCATCCGCAAGAAGGCCCATCGGGAGATTGGAGGGGACTATGCGAGCGACGAGAAGGCGCAGCCGGTGTTCGGGCCTGATCCATCTATCCTGCCTGGCCGCAGTCGCGGGGTCCGCTGCCGTCGCGGCCGCCGACGATCTCCCGATCAACCTCGACCCGGCGAAAATCGCCCGGACGGACGCGACCGTATCGGCCAGGCCCGGCGCGGCGCACACGTGGGTCGTGTGCACCGGCCACGCGCAATCATCGGCGGGATTCGCGCTGCCGGCGCCGGACGGGAAGTGGGACCTTTCAGCGTACAGCCAGGTCGAGATGCAGATCAGAAACCTGGGCGCCACGCCCGTCTCCGTCCAGTGCCGTGTGGATAATCCCGGCGCCGACGGCAAGAAGAATTGCGTCTCGAGCCATCTGACGCTCGACCTCTGCCGCATGGACACGCTGGTGGTGTTCCTGAAGCGCGGGAGCGAGGCTACGCTCGGCGGAAAACTCTTCGGCATGATCGGCTATCCGGTCGCGCCCGGCGGCGACGGCACGATTGACCCGGAGAACGTCACGCAGTTGCTGATCTACGTGGACAAGCCGACGGAGGACCACGTTTTCGAGATTTCCGGCATCCGCGCCACCGGCGTTTACACGCCGCCGACCGCGTGGGCTACGGATGCCGACCCGTTCATCCCGTTCATTGACACGTTCGGCCAGTACCGGCACAAGGACTGGCCCGGCAAAACGCACGTGCTCGCCGACCTCGCGGCCCGGCGCGATGAGGAGGCCAAAGACTTCGCGGCGCATCCCGGACCGAAGGATTGGGACCAGTATGGCGGCTCGCTGACCGGCCCGCAGCTCAAGGCGACCGGTTTCTTCCGTCTCGAAAAGGTCCACGGCAAGTGGTGGCTGGTGGATCCGGACGGACATCTCTTTTTCTCGAGCGGCATAGACAGCATCCGGCCGCAGGACAGCACGATGGTCGAGGACCGCCAGAGCTGGTTTGCCGACTTCCCGGGCCAGCAGCCGGAATTCGCGGAGTTCCTGACCAAGGCCCGCCCGCGCCCGGGCCGCTACGAGGGCCGTTCGCCTCAGATGTTCTCCTTCATCCGCGCGAACCTGCTGCGCAAGTATGGCCCGGAGTGGCATGCGATGTATGCCAAACTGGCCCACGAGCGCCTCCGCAGTTGGGGCCTCAATACCATCGGCGAATGGTCGGAGGAAAGCACGTTCCTGATGCGGCTCACACCCTACACCGACTCGATCGGCAGCTATCGAGCGAAGCGGATCGAGGGCAGCCAGGGTTTCTGGGGCAAGTTCCCGGACGTGTTCGACCCCAGCTTTTCCGACGCGCTGCGCCAGGGCATGGAAGCCAAACGCGGCAAGAGCGCCGGCGACGCCTGGTGCATCGGCTATTTCTGCGACAATGAACTGCCTTGGGGCGATGACGAAACGGAGCTTGCAATCGGCACGCTCAAATCGCCGCCGGACCAGGCCGCCAAGAAGGTCTTCGTCGCCGACCTTCAATCGAAGTACGGCGACATCGCCCGGCTGAACGAAGCCTGGGGCACGGCGCATGCCTCCTGGGACGCGCTGCTCGAAAGCCGCGAGCCGCCGGACGCCCGGAAGGCGGGCGCGGACCTCGCGGCATTTTATTCGAAGCTCGCCGAGCAGTATTTCCGCGCCGCGCGGGACGCCATCAAAGCCGTCGCGCCCAACCAGCTCTATCTGGGCTGCCGGTTCGCGTGGGTGACCGACCGCTCTGCCGCGGCGGCCGCGAAGTACTGCGACGTGGCGAGCTTCAACTTCTACCATCGCAGCGTGGCCGATTTTCAGTTCCGAGGAGGCGCCGATACGCCGCTGTTCATTGGCGAATTCCTCTTCGGTGCGATGGACCGCGGGATGTTCCTCGGCGGCATGGCGTCGGTCGCCAACCAACAGGCGCGGGCGCAGGCTTACAAGGACTACGTCTTCGGCGCGCTCGCCCACCCGCAGTTCGTCGGCTGCCACTGGTTCCAATATCAGGACGAGCCGGTCACCGGCCGCGGGTACGACGGCGAGAACCTGGCGGCCGGCTTCGTGGACGTGTGCGACACGCCGTATCCGGAAATGGTCGAGGCAAGCCGGGCCGTCGGCGCGGCGCTTTACCAGCGGTAGGGGAATTGCCGGGCAAAAAACGCTTGACAGGCCCCCGGCGGCTGCTCTATACTGGCAGACCGCCGGTCGGAATACGTCTTTCTGTTTGGGTGAGGAAACCCATGCACAAGGTTATTATCGCTGCGTTGCTGGCCGCATGCTGCCTGTCCCTCAGCGGCTGCATGACCTTCGACGAAGAGCATGACCGCAAGATTGTGGGTTACTGGAAGGGCGATATCCGGATGATTCATGAAGATCTGGATTTCATCCTTTACTGCGATCAGCCCTCCGGGATCGGCGAGATTTACCTGCGCTGAGCCGTCCGAGGCCGTCCGCCCGCTGCGCTCCGGCAGCGGGTTGCCCCGCGAGAAAACCTCCCGGCCCCCGTTCCATCGCTCTCCGCTCCGCGCGCGCCGGCTTGTGCGGCCGGCGGCCCCCGCGATATAATCCGCGCGTCCACGCCCTGCGGAGGCTGCGCCTTGGGACGCCCTGTTCTTCATGCTCCCGTGAGCCTCATCGTCGGCATGCTCAGCGCGTCCGTCGAGACGTTCGGCCGCGCGGAGGCGGCGATGTCGGAGCGTTTCGGGCCCGTCGCGCGGGCGAGCGAGGTGCTGCCGTTCCATTTCACCGGTTATTACGAGCCGGAGATGGGCGCGGACCTTCTGCGCAAGTTCCTCGCGTTCGAGCGGCTCGTGGACGCGGCCGATCTCGCCGAGATCAAGCTTTGGACGAACGCGCTCGAGGAGCGTTTCGCCGCCGAGCCCGGATGCGCCGTGCGCCGGCCGATCAACCTCGATCCCGGCTACGTCGCGCCCTCGAAACTCGTTCTGGCCACGACGAAGGACCACGCGCACCGCATCTGCCTCGGCCGCGGCATCCACGCCGAGGTGACGCTGACTTTCCTCAAGGGCGCCTTCGAGCCGATGCCCTGGACGTACCCGGACTACCGCACCGAGGCGTATCGCCGCTTCTTCGAGCAGGTCCGCGCGGACCTGGTCGCCCGGCAAAGAACGGCGCAGTCTTGACCGGGTCGCTACCATCCATGAAAGGAATCGAGATGGAACGAACGCTGCTGATCGTGAAGCCGGACGCGCTCCAGCGCAAGCTCGCCGGACGGATTCTCAGCCGGTTCGAGGAGAAGGGGTTTCAGATCATCGCCGCGAAGATGGCGCGGCTGCCGGAGAGGACGATCCGCGAACACTACGCCGCGCACCAGGGGAAAGCGTTCTACGAGCCGCTGGTGCGCTACATGACCGCGCAGCCGGTGCTGCTGCTGGTGGTGCGCGCGAAAGGGGCCGTCGCGATGGCGCGCAAGATGATGGGCGCGACGTTCGGCTCCAACGCGGAGCCCGGCACAATCCGCGGCGATTTCGCCGTCAGCAACCGCTTCAACCTCGTCCACGGCTCCGATTCGCCCGAGGCGGCCGAGAAGGAGATTGGCCTCTTCTTCTCGAAAGAGGAGATCTTCGATACGCCGGATTCGCAGGAGGGCGTGCTGTACGATCTCTCGACGGGCGAACGGGTTTGACAAGATTGCCGATTTCCGATTGCCGATTGCCGAATGCTGATTACGTCAAGTATTCCTCCACCGCGTCCATGAACTCCTTCTCCGACGACGCATGGATGACGGCGAGGTTGAACGCCTTTCCGTGCGTGAGGTGCTTGGCGTAGTGGCACGATTGTTTGCGCATGGAGATTGTGCCGCGCCGCTCGCCCTGGTGCTCGACGAGCCCGCGGTAGTGGTCGAGCAGCGCGGCGCGGATCTCCGCCTGCGACGGCGGCGGAATTTCGCGCCCGTCGTCGAGCAGCGCGGCGGCCATGCGGAAAATCCAGGGCCGGCCGAGCGCGGCCTGTCCGACCGCGACGGCATCGCAGCCGGTCTCGCGGAACATGCGCGCCACGTCGGCGGGCGTGTGGACGCCGCCGTTGCCCGTGACCGGGATCGAGACGGCGCGCTTAACCTCGGCGATGATGCGCCAGTCGGGCGGGGCGCTCGCGGCGCCTTCGGCGGGGCGCGGATGGACGCAGAGCGAGGCGGCGCCCGCGCCCTCGCAGCGGCGCGCCATCTCGACCGCCGTCGGCCGATCCTTGAACCGGCCCGCGCGCATCTTGACCGTCACCGGCCGGTTCGCGCGCCGGACCATCTGCGCGACGATCTTCTCGACTTGCTCCGGCGAGCCCATCAGCGCGCCGCCCATGCCGTCGCTCAACACCCGCCGCTTGGGGCAGCCGCAGTTGAGGTCCACGATGTCGAAGCCCAGCTCTCCGAGCCGCGCGGCGCCGTCGCCCGCCTCGGCCGGGTCCGCGGCGAGGAGCTGGCCGCCGATCGGATGCTCGTCCGGCTTGAATTCGAGGACCTGGAGCGTCGCGGGAATGCCGCGCAGCAGGTCGCGCGCCTTGATGACCTCCGACGTCACCAGCGCCGCTCCGAACCGCCGGCAGATTCTCCGGAACGGCCAACTCGTGTAAGCCGCCAGCGGCGCGAGGAAGACGCGCCCGGGAATTTCCACCGATGCGATTCGCATGTCGTGTTCCGTCATTGAGGACGACTGGGCAACGAAGCCGCGACGCTCAATTTACCATAATGTGCCGCCGATGTTGAAGGCGCCCCGGCGACCGACGGCCGATTCGCGTTGCCTTGCGCATGCCCTTGTGGTAAAAAATGAGTTCTGGCGCGCCGCGCATCCATCGTGCCGCGGCGGCGTAGACCCAATTCTTTCGAGGACGGCGAAATGAACGGGCGGCCCCAGGATTTCATGAGCGTCGGCATCATCCACTTCATGGCCTTCCCGGAAACGGGCAAGGGCGAAGGGCCGGTCGTGGAGACGCTCAAGACGCTCTGCGACGACGAGTATTTCCAGGTGATCGAAGTGACGGCCATCCGCGACACCGCGGTGCGCCAGCGGGCGATCCAGCTCGTGCGCGATTCCGGTAAGAAAGTCGCCTTCGGCGCGCAACCGGTCCTGCTGGCCGGGCGGCATGACCTGAACTCGGCGGATCCCCGCGCGCGGCAGACGGCGGTGGATGCGGTCCGCGCCGTGATCCCGCAGGCGATAGAGTGGGACGCGTGCAGCCTGGCGGTCATGAGCGGGCCGGACCCGGGCGAGGCCAAACGCCCGCTCGCGAAAACGATGCTCTGCGCCTCGCTCAAGGAGCTGTGCGAGTTCTCGCGCCGGGCCGGCGGGCCGCCGCTGCTACTGGAGACTTTCGACCGCGCCGGCTTCGGCAAGAACTGCCTCATCGGTCCGTCCGTGGACGCCGCCTGGATCGCGGACAAGGTCTATCCTTACTATCGCACTTTCGGGCTGGTGCTCGACCTGAGCCACCTGCCGCTCCTCGGTGAGACGCCCGACCACGCGCTGAAGACCGTCCAGCAGGACCTGCGCCATGTGCACATCGGAAACTGCGTCCTGCGCGACAAATCGCACCCGGCTTACGGCGATCAGCACCCGATGTTCGGAATCCCCGAAGGGGAGAACGGCGTGGAGCAGTTGGCGGCGTTTCTCAAGGTGCTCCTCGAAATCCGTTACATCGGCGACTCCAAACGCAACATCGTCTCGTTCGAGGTGAGGCCGTTCGGCGGCCAAACCTCCGCGCAAGTGCTCGAAAACGCCAAGGAAACGCTCGACGCGGCGTGGAAAGCGTTATGACGGGGCGTCCGGCGGCCGACCGTGGAACAAAACTCCGGCTCAGGCGTCTAATTAAATGTCCGACACGCGCGCCGACCAACAGGCCGATGCACCCGCCGTGAAGCGGACCGACGCGGAGTTGGCGGCGGCCAGCGGCCGGGGCGACCCGGCGGCGTTCGGCGAACTGGTTCTGCGGCATCAGGACCGGGCGTTCAACCTGGCGTTCCGGCTGACCGGCAGCCACGAGGACGCGGCGGACGCGGTGCAGGAGGCCTTCCTCAAGGCGTATCGGGGAATGGCGTCGTTCCGGCGGCAGTCGTCGTTCTACACCTGGCTGTTTCGCATTGTAGTGAACGAGGTGCGCAGCCGCCAGCGGTCCGGCTCGTCGCGGCCTGCGGTTTTCACCCTCAGCTCGGCGGACGGCCGGAGCACGGGAGACCCGCCGGATGCGGCGGCGGGATTGCGGTCCACCGGGCCGGACCCTTCGGAACAGGCGAGCATTGCGGAGCGCAGGCAGATCGTGGAAGCGGCGTTGCAGTCGCTGGAGTTCGACCAGCGCGCGATCATCGCGCTGCGGGACATCGAAGGGCGCGATTATGCGGAGATCGCCGAGATGCTCGGCTGCCCGCAGGGAACGGTGAAGTCGAGGCTCCATCGAGCGCGGATGGCGCTCAAAGATTCGCTCGCGCCGAAGCTCGGTCCGATGCCTCAATGAGTCGCGCGCTGCAAAAGGTATGGCGATGCGCTGCAAAAAAGTGATCGGGCAACTTTCCGCTTACCTCGACGGCCAACTGAGCGCCGCGGAGAGGGAAGCGGTGCGCTCGCACGTCGCCGGCTGCGCGCGATGCCGCGGCGAGCTGGAGGCCCTCGGTCGCACGGTGTACGCGGTTGCCGATCTGCCGCGCCTCCAGGCGCCTTCGGACCTGCGCGATCAAGTGATGGCGAAGCTCGATCAGGCCGCACCCGCGGAGGCGCGCCCTCCGCGATGGCGCGTGTACTGGGGCGCCGCAGCCGCCGTCGCCTTCGCTGTCGTCATCATGCTCCTGACGACGCGCCCGACTCCTAGCCGAACTGAGCCTGAAGCGGTCCCGGCGGCAGGAAAAAGCGTCCGCGGCAGAGAAATCGCCCTGGCCAACAGAGATGAATCCGCCGGCCGGAAAGGCGTTGACGAGAAGTTTTTGCGGACGGTGACGAACCTCGAGCCGTCCGCCGGTCCGGCGTATCCCTTCATGGCTGGGCGGGTTATGACCGGAGAGATCGCGGCGAGCTCGATCGAGCAGATCGTTCTCCCGTCCGCGAATCCTCGAGCCAGTTACTCCAACGCGTTCGCCGTCGCAGCCAAAGGCGGGTGGCTGCCGGCCGAGCTTCAGAAGGACGCCGCGAGCGACGAGCAGTTGAAGGCCCCAGAGGCGGAGCAAGGCGCACATCCAGTGCTGCAGTTCACTTTCCGCATGAAGCAGAGCCAGGTGCCGCTCCTGAAAGACGCGCTCGCCGCCGCCGGCTTGCAGGCCGCCGAGGAGAAAGGAGTACGGGCGCAAGAGGCGCAACAAACGTACAACGGCGCGCCGCGGCTCGCACCTGCGCGCACCGATCTGGATGAGGTGACCCAGTCTCGCGCCGGCGCCGCGCCTGTGACGGCGCTCACTGTCCACGAAGATCGCATTACGACGGCGAATACGCCGATGGCCGCCGCGCGTGCCGCACCTGCGGCGATGAGGGCGCCCCAGAGCGCCGTCGGCGGAGCGGCCGGCGGCGTCCAGCAACCCATGGCGGAGAAGAAAACTCTGCCGGCCGAAGTCACGACGGTGTATCTGGCGTCGAAGGTCGAAGCGGCCGAGGAGCCGCTCGTCCAGGTGACGCTGCTGTTCCCGCTCGCGGAAAGCCCCGTTCCAGCGGCCCCGCCGGCAGCCGGCGCCGCGACCTCCGCCACGCCTCAATGAGCCGTCGCGCGCTCGTCGCGCTTGATCCCGGCTCGACAGTTCCGCATAATGTCCCCCGCACAAGGCAAACGCTGAGTCGGAGATCCGGCCGATGAGAGCCGTCTTTCTTTCGGACGCGCACATCCGTGACCACGCGGACCCGAACCTGCCGCCGTTGCTCGGCTTCCTCGAGCACCTGGCGGGGCGGACGGAGCGCCTTTACATCGTGGGCGACCTCTTCGACACCTGGTTCGCATTCCGGCGAGCGGTGTTCGACGAGTACGTGCCGCTGCTCGGCGCCATCGAGCGGCTCAAGCGGTCCGGGACGCGGATCGTCTACGTGACGGGCAATCACGATTTCGAGCTGGGGGATTTCTTCGCGCGGTTCCTCGAGGCGGAGATCCACGACACGCAGTTGGTGCTCGAGGAGGACGGCCGCCGGGCCTTCATCGCCCACGGCGACATGGTCAACCCGCATGATCGGAAGTACCGCCGGCTGCGGAGGATCCTGCGCGCGCGCCCCGTGCGGTGGCTCGGCAGGAACCTGCCGCCTTCGTGGGTCTGGCGGATCGCCGGCCGGCTCACCGTCCGCTGCACCGGCGAGGAGATCGCCGCCCGCGTTCCACTGAAGGAGATCTTCCGCGAGTACGCCGAGGACCTGCACCGCCGCGGCTTCGACACGGTGATCCTCGGCCACCTCCATCTGCCGCAGTTCGAGCAGAGGCCCGCCTCCGCGCGCCTCGACTCGCCGGCTGCGGCGAAGCTCGAATTGCCCGCACAGATCTACGCGAACCTCGGCGATTGGATGCACTGGCGCACGTTTCTGCGCTGGGAAGAGGGACGGCTGGAGCTCCGGCAGTGGAACTGGCCGGAAGCCGTCGAACGGCCGTTCCAGGCCGGATGAACCTCCGTCGCCCGCGCGGCATCTCCATCGCCAGGCGCGGCTCCGCAGTGAATTAAAAGAAGCGAGGCAGACCCTTGCAGGCCTGCCTCGCCGCTTACGGACCCGAACGCGTCACTATTGCTGCAACTGGAAGTACGCGTTGTAGGACGCGGTGAGAAGCGTGTTGCAGTTGACCAAAAAGCTGTCGGTGTCGGCGTTCCACCAGCAGTTCGCGCCATTTACGACGACTGTACCGGCCGCTGTGCTGGTGCTGTTCGCACCGCCTTCAACGTAGATGTTGTCAACGGGGTCGTTGGAGACGTAGTTCCCCACTTGCCACCTGACGCTGCCATCCACGTAAAGGATGTTCTGCCCACCCTCATGGTTCTGGTCCGACGTATCGCGGTTATTCGCGTACGAGCCATCCCAATCGCCCAAGATCGCCATGTTGGACACGGCGCTCGGGTAGATACGGGGGTCGTAGCCATAGCTCGACGCTCTGACGATTCCAACCATTGCGCTGACTGGCAAGTTACTCGTCAGGGTAAAGTTACGCTGCGACCAGAGGAACGCTGGCCAGGCGTACGGATAGTTGTTGTTCGTCGTGATGCCAAAGGGCGTGTTCACTACGAACGAGGGCTGGTCTTCCGTAGACGGGCATTTGAAGACCTTCGGCGTGTTGATGTACTGCGGATAGAGGTTTCCAAGGCTGGTGCCCGGATCGCACATCGTTCCTATATTCGTGGCGCCAGGAAGAGTGGACAACGTCGCTAGGAACGCGGTGCCGCTCTGTGGGCCGCCGGGTCCGCTCGCCTCGCCCCAGGAGAACGGGAAGAATTCCCCGTAGTTCTGGGTATAGGCAACGATGGCCTTGCCGACTTGCGAACAGTTTTCCTTGCAGTTCGCCTTTCGGGCCTCCTCACGCGCCCTTGCTAATGCCGGCAGCAACATACCGGCGAGAATAGCAATGATAGCGATCACGACCAAGAGCTCAATGAGGGTGAATGCTGATAGCCATTTTCTCATGTGATTTCACCTCCTTTCCATTTTTGTCCTGAATAACCCCTGCCTTGCTTCTGCGATACCCCAAGCGAAATCATTATAGCGCGCTCGAATGCCGTGTCAACAGAAATTTAACAAAAATCTGGCCCACACGGCGCCGCCGGCGGGGGGCCGTCTTGAGAACGGATGGGCAGGCCCGTATAATGCGCTCATGCCGGCTGCCGGAGCTGGACGTGCCAATTCCGCAACAACCTTTCGGCCCCGTGCAGCGGCCTTGACCATGCGTCCATCCGCTCTCTGCCAGGCGACGGATTCGTCAATATCCTGATCCGGGCCGCGGAACAAAGGAACACCTTCGCGCCATGACAAGCCGGACGACAACACTCCTGGCTGCGATGGCCATCGTCGCCTTCGGCGCGGCGGCATACTTCAACAGCCTGAGCGGCCCCTTCATCTTCGACGACAAGCCCTCGATCGCCGAGAATGCCGCCATCCGCCACTGGCGGCCGATCGGGCCGATCCTCGCCGGGCCCAGGCCGGTGGTGGACCTGACGTTCGCGCTCAACTATTCCCTCGGCCGGCTCAATGTGGCGGGATATCATCTCTTCAACCTCGCGATCCACATCCTCGCCGCCCTGGCGCTCTTCGGGATCGTCCGCCGGACGCTGACGATGCCTACGCTCGCGGGACGATTCGATGACCGTGCCGCCACGGTGCTGAGCTTCTGCGCCGCCTTGATCTGGATGCTCCATCCGCTTCAGACCGAGGCGGTGACGTACCTGATCCAGCGCACCGAATCGCTCATGGGGCTGTTCTACCTGCTGACGCTGTACGCCCTGATCCGATCCGCCGCGAAAACGGAAACGAATCCTGACCGCGAAAGCGCGAAAACGCGAAAGGTCAACGAACGGCACGAATTGAGCTCCTTCTCCTCTAACTCTTTCGCGCTTTCGCGTTTTCGCGGTCAGAATTCCGTCGTTCTCTGGTCCGTTATCGCGGTCGCCGCCTGCGCGCTGGGGATGGGCTGCAAGGAGGTCATGGTCACCGCGCCGGCGGCGCTGCTGCTGTACGACCGCACGTTCATCGCCGGTTCCTTCGGCGAGGCGCTGCGGCGGCGGTGGCGACTCTACTTGGCTCTCGCGGCCACCTGGCTGATCCTGGCCCGTTCGATCCTGGCGGCGTTCAGTCCGCAAACCGCTTCAGCGGGATTCGCGCTGGCCGGAGTGACGCCGCTCGCCTACGCCAGGAGCGAACTGGGCGTGATCCTGCACTACCTCGCGCTGGCGTTCAGGCCGGTCGGCCTTTGCCTGGACTATGGCTGGCCGGTCGCGGTCGAGCCGAAGGATTTCGTCCCAGGCGCGATCATCGTCGGCGGCCTTCTGGCGGTCACGGTGTGGGCGGTCGTCCGCCGGCCGAAGTGGGGATTCGCCGGCGCGTGGTTCTTCCTGATCCTCGCGCCGACTTCGAGCTTCCTGCCGATCCGCGACCTCGCCTTCGAGCACCGGATGTACCTGCCGCTGGCGGCGCCGGCGGTCGTCGCGGTCGTCGCGGCCTACCTGCTCGTCGGGCGATTCTTGCGGCGGCCGGCCGAATCGCGGGAGGTGAGCACGCGCCTGGCCCTCGGCACCACGGCTCTCGTGGCATTGTGCGCGGCGGCCGGACTGGGCTACCTGACGCACCAGCGCAACGCGCAGTACCATAGCGAGGTTTCGATCTGGGAGGACGCGGCTCGCAAGCGCCCCGAGAATCCCCGTGCCTGGAGCAACCTCGGCGAGGCTTACGTGGACGCATCCCGCTACGACGACGCGATCCGGTCCTGCGACAAAGCTCTTGACCTGGACCCGAAGTTGTCCCCGGCTTACTACAACCGCGGCCTCGCCTGCGC
>Ga0209415_10013601_pt1 | contig 13403 bp, 9 predicted proteins | sample PeaSoiSIISIP2007_FD_187696 | JGI IMG/M metagenome (GOLD analysis project Ga0209415, IMG submission 187696) | Peat soil microbial communities from Weissenstadt, Germany - SII-SIP-2007 (SPAdes) (version 2) | ecosystem: Environmental > Terrestrial > Soil > Wetlands > Peat | place: Germany... | reverse complement strand
GACCAGTGCCCCTGTATCCGCAAGACCCACCCCAACTCCGGCGAACCCCTTCCCGGCCACCCCGCCCGTCTGGAGGACTGCCCCAACTGCCGCAACCTCGGCTACATCAGCCCCAACTGCCACTACATCCGCAAGGAGCAGGAATGACACAACCCCACCAGCCAAATTTGAAGCATTTCCCGAAAATTTGTCGCTGTCATCTGTAGAGGTACGCGGTATTCAGGTAAGCAATCTCGGATTGGAGCGAGTCGATGAGAATCGGGAAGATTATTTGCATTCTTTTGCCTGCCCTGGCGCAGGCGCAGTTCACACAGCAGGGGGGAAAACTGGTAGGCACGGGCGCGGCCAAAACTCAGGCCACGTGTACCACTGCCCTGGGTTCCTCGGGCCTCATACTGTCGGACTTCCGCCAAGGCTACTACGTCGGCCTCTCGGCGGATGGCAACACCATGATCGAGTCGTCCGGCGACGACTTACCCGCTGGGGCCGCCTGGATCTTTACGCGCAGCAATGGCGCCTGGAGCCAACAGGGCAGCAAGCTGGTGGGCTCGAATGCCCAGGGAACCTTTGCCGGCGATGTGCCGGTGGCGATCTCCGCGGATGGCAACACCGCCGTCATGGGGATCAGCGAAGACAACGGCGGAACAGGAGCCCTGTGGTTCTTCACCAGGTCGAATGGCGTCTGGAGCCAGCAAGGCCCCAAGATCGTCGGTACCGGCGCCACCAGTTCGTCCTGCAAGGTCGCGTGTACCGGGGCAGCACAGCAGGGCTTCTCCGTCGCCCTGTCCGCCGACGGCAACACCGCCATCACGGGAGGCCCGACCGACTTTAACAATGGCCTGGACCTTGCCGGAGCAGCGTGGATCTTCACCCGCACCAGCGGAGTCTGGAGCCAACAGGGAAATAAGCTGGTGGGCTCCGGAGTGGACCCTTTCGAGCCCAGCCTCGCCAACGACGGGGCATTCCAAGGTCAGTCTGTAGCCATATCCGCTGACGGGAATACGGCCGTCGTGGGAGGAAACTCGGATGGCGCTCTCGGAACGGGCGCGGTGTGGATCTTCACCAGGACCAACGGCGTCTGGAGCCAGCAAGGCAATAAGCTGGTGGGCACCGGCGCCGTGGGCCCCGCTGACGTCGGCCAGGGCAGCCAGGTGGCCATCTCCGGTGACGGAACACGGTGCCCGAGAGTGGCCCCGGCGATGGTTACGACCCCGCCACGAAACACAGCGCTATGGGCGCGGTGTGGATCTTCACGCGATCGAATGGCGTCTGGACTCAGCAGGGCAGCAAGCTGGTCCGCAACAACATCGCGGGAAGCGCCTTTTCATTGGGTGCAGCGACTCTTGCGCTCTCACGCGACGGCAATACGCTCGTCATGCGGGGATTCGCGGACAACACCGATACCGGCGCGGCGTGGGTGTTCACCAGATCGAACGGCGTCTGGACTCAGCAACCCGGCAAACTGGTCGGCACGGGTGCGGTCGGCCCGGCCTTTCAAGGCGTCGCCGTCGCGCTGTCGGCTGACGCCAGTACCCTGGCGTTGGGCGGACCCGCGGACGCTGACTGCACGGAGCCACTTGGGTGTTTGCGCAGCCGGAGCCGGTCCCCGCCCCCACGTCAGCGACGACCGCATCGGGCGGCGGCAACACCCAGACCTTCACGGTCAGCTTCTCCGACACCGGCGGATGGGAGAACCTCCAGGTCGTGGATATCCTCATCCGAGACGTGCTCGATGGACGCCAGGCCTGCTATGTGGCGTTCGTTCCGTCTGGTCCGAATTCTGGCTCCGTCCTGCTGGTGGATGATGGCGGCGATGCCGGAGGTCCGTACTCGGGGATGACTTTGCCGGGAACCGGAAGTGTCTCCAACAGTCAGTGCAGCATCACGGGAGCAGGCAGCCAGGTGTCGGCCAGCGGCAACTCACTGACCCTGACTCTGCCGATCACCTTCACGCCGGCCTTTGCAGGCAACAAGGTAGTGTATCTATCGGCGCAGGATACCGGGGCGAATTCCGGCTGGTTCCCGCTGGCGGCCGCAAGTGTGGCGGGGGCGTCGGTGACTGGGACTGGTGTGACCGGAGTGACTCCGGCACACAGCACCGGATTCACCACGACCGACACCTTCACCTTCACCGGCACCAACGGGTTCCAGGATATTGCCGTTGCCAACGTCCTGATCAACGGCTCCATCGACGGCCGGCATGGGTGCTTCATGGCGCTGGTGCCGATCAACGCCGCTTCGGTATCGGTCCTGCTCGTAGATGATGCCGGAGACGCAGGCGGTCCGTTTTCAGGGATGGTGGTGCCGGGCAACGGGAGTGTATCGAACACTCAGTGCAGCATAGCGGGCGCGGGGAGCCTGGTGAGCGCGGGAGGCAACAAGCTGAGCGTGACGCTGCCCATCGCGTTCACGCAGGGGTTCTCAGGCAACCAGGTGGTATACTTGGCTGCCCGCAGCGCCACCGCCAACTCGGGGTGGCAGGCGGCGGCGACGGCAGGAATACACTAGGAGCTATGACGATGGGAATCATTAAAGGAATCTTTTACGTTTTATTGCCTGCCTTGGCGCAGGCGCAGTTCACGCAGCAGGGCGGAAAACTGGTAGGCACCGGGGCGGCAAAAAGTCTGGGCACATGTACCATTAACAACCCTTCCGCGGCAGGCCCGTCCCTGGTAGGCGGCGGGCAGGGCTCCTGGACCAGCATCTCGGCGGACGGCAACACCATGGTATCGTCAGCCTTGGCCGACCCGCCCCATGGGGCCGCCTGGGTCTTCGCGCGGAGCAATGGGACCTGGAGCCAGCAAGGCCCCAAACTGGTGGGCTCGGGCTACCAGGGAATTGAGAGCGCTAACGAGGCGGTGGCGATTTCCGGGGATGGCAACACCTTTATCCTGGGGAACAACGCTGACAACAACCCAACAGGAGCCGTGTGGTTCTTCACGAGGTCGAATGGCGTCTGGAGCCAGCAAGGCCCGAAGATGGTCGGCACGGGCGCCACTGCGCTTACTTCGCCGGGCTGCGTAGCCGGCCAGTTTAACCTTTGTCCCGGAGCGGCAAACCAGGGTTGGTCCGTCGCGATTTCCGCGGACGGCAACACGGCGATCGAGGGGGGCCCTAGCGATGCTAACAACGGCTTGACTTTTGCGGGAGCGGCATGGATCTTCACCCGGACGAATGGGGTCTGGAGCCAGCAAGGAAACAAGCTGGTGGGCACCGGAGTGGATCCCTACCTTCCCAGCTTGATTAACGCCGGGGCCTATCAAGGTAATTCTGTGGCAATCTCCGCGGATGGGAATACGGCCGTCGTCGGGGGAAACGAGGATGGTGCCATCGGAACCGGCGCGGTGTGGATCTTCACGCGGTCGAACGGCGTCTGGACCCAGCAAGGCAATAAGCTGGTGGGCACCGGTGCCGTGGGTTCGCTTGGCGCCGCCCAGGGCAGCGTTGTGGCGATTTCCGGCGACGGGAACACGATGGCCGAGAGTGGCCCCAGCGACAATTTCGACAGCAAAAGTCAAACCGCTCAGGGCGCGGTGTGGATCTTCACGCGATCGAACGGCGTCTGGACTCAGCAGGGCAGCAAACTGGTCCGCAATAACATCGCGGGAAAGGCTCCATACATAGGGGGTGTGGCTCTTTCGCTTTCGCTGGACGGCAACACCCTCATCATGGGATCGGGCGCGGACAACACCGCTGCCGGAGCGGCCTGGGTGTTCACGCGATCGAACGGCGTTTGGACCCAGCAACCCGGCAAGCTGGTCGGCACGGGTGCGATCGACCCGGCCTTTCAAGGGAGCGTCGCACTGTCGGCCGACGCCAGTACCCTGGCGATGGGCGGACCTGGAGACAACAACTGTGTGGGAGCCACATGGGTGTTTGCGCAGCCGTCGCCCGTCCCCGCCCCCACGTCGGTGACTTTGGCCGCGGGCGGCGGAAACACGCAGACCTTCACGGCCACCTTTACGGATACCGGCGGATGGGAGAACTTCTCGGTGGTCGATGTCCTCATCCGCGACGTGCTCGACGGACGCCAGGCCTGCTACGTGGCATTTATTCCGTCGGGACCCAATTCGGGCTCGGTGCTCCTGGTGGACGATGGAGGCGATGCCGGAGGTCCGTACTCCGGGATGACCTTGCCGGGAACCGGGAGTGTGTCGAATAGTCAGTGCAGCATAACCGGGGCCGGCAGCCTCGTGTCGGCCACCGGAAACTCACTGACTCTCACGCTGCCGATTACCTTCACGCCCGCGTTTGCGGGGAACAAAGTGGCGTACCTGTCGGCGCAGGATACCGGAGCGAATTCCGGCTGGTCGGCGCTAAGTACGGTAAGTGTGGCGGGAGCGGCATTGACTGGTCCGAGTGTCACTGGAGTGACTCCGGTACACACCACCGGCTTCACCGCGACCGATACCTTCATGTTCACCGACACCAACGGGTTCCAGGACATTGCCGTGGCGAACGTGCTGATCAACGGCTCCATCGACGGGCGGCATGGGTGCTTCCTGGCGCTGGTCCCCATTAGCGCGACCTCGGTTTCGGTCCTGCTGGTGGACGATGCAGGCGATGCGGGCGGTCCGTATTCGGGGATGGTGATACCGGGCAACGGGAGCGTGTCGAACAGTCAGTGCAGCATCACGGGAGCGTTGAGCTTGGTAAACGCTAGCGGCAACAACCTGAGCGTGACGCTGCCCATCACGTTCACCCAGGGGTTCGCAGGCAACCAGGTGGTCTACCTGGCGGCCCGCAGCAACGCGGCGAACTCGGGGTGGCAGGCGGTGGGAACGGCGGCAGTGCACTAAAGCGGAGTTGGCTTGAGTCATTTCGCCGTTCCGCGTCGCTTCCATCAGTGGGGGAGGCAGGACGATGAGAATCAACCGAGCGATCTTTTGCATTTTGTTGCCGGCGTTGGCGCAGGCGCAGTTCACGCAGCAGGGCGGAAAACTGGTCGGGTCGGGAGCCGCCGCGCCCCCTGCCGGCTGTGTTTCCAGCATTGCGGGCAACGCTTATGGCATGGGGCAGGGCGTCGACGCCAAAGTCTCGGCGGACGGCAACACATTCGTCACGGTGTCGGATTACGACCTTCCCGAAGGGGCCGCGTGGATCTTCACCCGTTCGAATGGCGTCTGGAGCCAACAGGGCGCCAAGCTGCAGGGCACTGGCGCTGTGGGAGATCCTGGTGGCGCTATCGCGGCCAGCGGCAATGTCGCGATCTCCGGCGATGGCAACACCGTCATCCTGGGGGGCGGGAATGACAACATCAATGACTCGACTCCCGGAAATGCGGGGGCTGTCTGGATCTTCACCAGGTCGAACGGAGTCTGGAGCCAGCAGGGCGGCCGGGTGGTCCCTTCGGACGCCAGTACGTATGCCCACTTTGGTTTCGCCGCCGCGCTTTCCGCGGACGGCAACACGGCGGTCATTGGAGGCATCACCGATGGCGGCCCTGGCCTCGGCCCGAATGGCACTACCCTCCCGCTGGTGGGCGCCACCTGGGTCTTCACCCGGACCAATGGAGTTTGGACGCAACAGGGAGCCAAGCTGGCCGGCTCGGGTGCGATGCTTGGCGCCAGCTTCGGCGCCGGACAAGGTGCCGCGGTGGCGGTATCCGCGGATGGGAATACCCTCATCGAGGGAGGACCCTTGGACGCCAACCATGCGGGAGCCGCGTGGATCTTCACCCGGACCAATGGCGTATGGAGCCAACAGGGCGCCAAACTGGTGGGCACGGGCGCGGTGGGATCGCCGTCGGCAGGCGACCGTGTGGCGATTTCCGGGGACGGGAACACGGCCGTCGTGAGTGGCGCCGGCGACAATAACAACACCGGCGCGCTGTGGGTCTTCACCCGGACCAATGGCGTCTGGAGCCAGCAGGGCGGCAAACTGGTCCGCAGCGGCGAGACGGTGCCGCCCTCGCTCGGTGAGGGCCCCACTCTGGGGATTTCGCGGGACGGCAACACCATCGCGGTGGGAGCGGTCTTCGACAACAACCTGGCCGGCGGCGTGTGGATCTTCACCAGATCCAACGGCGTCTGGAGCCAGCAGCCCGGCAAGCTGGTCGGCGCGGGTGCGGTGGGGCCGGCATTGCAGGGAGCCGTCGGGCTGTCGGCGGACGCGAGTACCCTGGTGGTGGGCGGCGCCGGAGACAATGGCTGCATCGGAGCGGCCTGGGTGTTTACGCAGCCGTCGCCGGTCCCCGCGCCCACTTCAGTGACTGCAGTCTCGGGTGGCGGGACCACCCAAACGTTCACGTTCAGCTTTGCGGATACCGGCGGATATCAGAATCTGACGGTGGTGGACATGCTCATCCGCGACGTGCTGGACGGGCGGCAGGCGTGCTACGTGGCATTTACTCCCGCAGGGCCGAATTCCGGGTCTGTGCTGTTGGTGGATGATGGCGGCGATGCCGGAGGGCCGTACTCCGGTATGGTGCTGCCTGGAGGAGGAAGTGTCAGTAACAGTCAGTGCAGCATCGCGGGCGCGGGGAGCCTGGTCGCCGGCAGTGGGAACTCACTGACACTGACCCTGCCGATTACGTTCTCGGCGGGGTTCGCTGGGAATAAAGTTGTGTATCTCTCGGCGCAGGATACGGGAGCGAATTCGGGGTGGTCGCCGCTGGGAACCGTGAGTGTGGCCGGCTCGCCAGTGACTGGGCCGAGCGTGACGGGAGTGACTCCGGGGCGTAGCCGGCTTCACGGCGGCCGACACCTTCACGTTCACCGACACCAACGGGTTCCAGGATATTGCAGTAGCGGACGTGCTGATCAACGGCTCGATCGACGGGAGGCATGCATGCTTCCTGGCGCTGGTGCCGATCAGCGCCAGCTCGGTTTCGGTGCTGCTGGTGGACGACGGAGGCGATGCCGGCGGTCCGTATTCGGGGATGGTGATACCGGGCAACGGGAGTGTGTCGAACAGTCAGTGCAGCATCACGGGCGCGGGGAGCCTGGTGAGCGCCGGCGGCAACAACCTGAGTGTGACGCTGCCCATCGCGTTCACCCAGGGGTTCTCAGGCAACCAGGTGGTGTACCTGGCGGCCCGTAGCGCCACGGCGAACTCGGGGTGGCAGGCCGCGGGCACGGCGGGAGTACATTAAGGCGTGAGTCATTTCGCCGTTCCGCGTCGCTTCCATCAGTGAGAGGCAGGACCATGAGAATCGGTAGAGGAATCTTTTGCATCTTGTTGCCGGCACTGGCGGCGGAGTGAACCCGGCCAGCGGCACAGGCGCGAACCAGACCTTCACCTTCACCTTCAACACACCAACGGTTTCCAGGATCTGGGCGTCGTAAACATCCTGATCAACAACTTCCTGGATGGCCGCCAGGCATGCTACGTGGCCTACAGCCGGCCGTCCAACGCGCTGTACGTGGTGAACGACACGGGCGGGGGCTTGTCGTTTGGCCTGCCGCCGGGCGTTCCCGAACGGTACACAATAGCCAGTGCGGAATAGAAGGGGGCAGCTCTTCAGCCAGCGGCAGCGGGAACACGCTGACACTCACTCTGAGCATGTACTTCACGGGAGCGTTCTACGGGAATCGCGTGATTTACATGGCCGCGGGCAATTCCACCGGCGCCGCCAATTCCGGGTGGCAGTCGATGGGAACCTGGAGCTTCCAATGAAACCGGGGACGGCGGGGGTGCATTAGCCCGGCGGACTCGGACTATAATGGTGGGACCCTCAGACACACAGGGGTCCCTGCATGGAAAGTCGGGAAGAGCCGGGCGACATCACACAGTGGTTGCGGACATGGGGCGCCGAACGCGGCGGCGTCCCGGAGGAGCTTCTGCAATTGACCTATGACCGCCTGCGGTACCTGGCCGGCGTGTACCTGCGGCGCGAGCGTCCCGACCACACGCTCCAGCCCACCGCCCTGGTCAACGAGTTGTATTTGCGGCTGGCCTCCGCCAACCGGGCCGTCTGGAAGGATCGCGATCATTTCTACAGCTTTTGCGCGCGCGCCATGCGGCATATTCTGACCGATCACGCCAAGGCCCGGCTGCGGGAGAAACGCCATCTCGATATGCGCATTCCGCTCACCGAGGATATCCCCTGGCTGGGAGAGCGCGACAGCGATATCGCGGGCCTGGACAGCGCTCTCTCCAAGCTCGAAGCCGTGGATACGCGCAAGGCCCGGGTGCTGGAGCTGCGGGTTTACCTGGGCTGCACCGCGGCCGAGACCGCGGAGATCATGGGCCTCTCGAAAGCCACCGCCGACCGCGATATGACCATGGCCCGAGCCTGGCTGTGCCGCGAGCTCCGGCCGCGCGAAGGGTCCGCATATGGCAACCGATAACGCCGCGTGGAATCGCATCGAAGAGTTGTTCCACGCGGCGCTCGAAAGGCCCGAGGCCGACCAGGTGGAGTGGTTGAACGCGCAGCCCGCCGACCCCGCGGTCCGCGGCGAAGTCGAATCGCTCCTGGAGGCTTGCCGATGGAATGCCGCACTCGCCACTCGCGATCCGAAGCTGGATTCCCCACCCGAGAGCGCGGCCCTGCCATCGGAGCGCTTTGGCGCCTACAAGCTGGTGCGGCTGATCGGACGCGGCGGGATGGGCGCCGTATACCTGGCGCACCGCGCGGACGGACAATTTGAACAAACCGCCGCGGTGAAAGTGATCGCCGGCCACCTCGCGGGCGACGAGTTCGTCCGGCGATTCCACACCGAGCGCCAGTTGCTGGCTTCGCTCAACCACCCCGGCATCACGCGCTTGTTGGATGGCGGCGTTTCGGCGGCGGGCGATCCCTACCTCGTGATGGAGTACGTGGATGGCGAGCCGCTCGATCGCTATTGCGATTCGCGCAAGCTCACCGTCCACCGCCGGCTTCGCTTGTTTCTGCAGGTGTGCGAGGCGGTAGAGCATGCGCATCGCAGCCTGATCGTGCACCGCGATCTGAAACCGGGCAACATTCTGGTGACCGCGGATGGTGTGGTGAAGCTGCTGGACTTCGGTACCGCCACCCTGATGGCCGAGTCGAGCCAGGTCACCGCGACCCGCAATCGCATGTTGACCCCGCGTTACGCCAGCCCGGAGCAACTGCGAGGGGAGCGGACCAATACCACAGACGACGTCTTTTCGCTCGGCGTGATCCTCTATGAGCTGTTGACCGGCGCGTGGCCGTACGGCGACCCGGGCTCGATGATGAGCGAATTGCGGCGGGCGGTGGGGGACTCGTCGCCGGTGGCGCCTTCCACAGCGGTGTCTCCGGAAGCGGCGGAGAATCGTGGCGTGCCCCTCGAGCGCCTGCGCCGGGCGCTCAAAGGCGATCTTGCCGCCATCGTCCTGAAAGCTTTGGAGAATGACCCATCCCGGAGGTTCGGCTCGGTTTTGCAGATGGCCGAGGATGTCGAGCGATTCCTGGATGGTCGTCCCATTCAGGCGCGCCCGCAAACCGCATTCTACTGGGCAGGCAAGTTTCTGCGCCGCCATTGGGTACCCGTGGCGGCAGTAGCGGCCGTGATGGCTGCCGTGGCCGGTGCGGCGGTGGTTTCCATGCACCAGACGCAGGTAGCGCGGCAGGAGGCGCGCCGATCGAATGCCATAGGCGCCTTCCTGGGCGGCATGCTCTCCTCGGCGGAGCCCCGGACGTTCGACCCCGACACGTTTACGGTCACCCAAATGCTGGACCAGGCGGCAAAACGTCTGGATACCGAGTTCCGGAACGATCCGCTGACCGAGGCGTTGCTTCGCGGAGATCTAGCGTCCAGCTACACCGCGCTGAGAAAGTATGAACAGGCGAACGCCCAACTGACTCGATCCCTCTCCATCCTTCGATCGCTGAGGAACGAGCCCGAGATCACCACCGCACTCATGAAACTGGCCGAGAACGAAGCCTTCGCGGGGCGGTTTGAACGGAGTATCGAGTTATACCGCGAGGCCCTCGAACGTTTGCGGCGGCTCAAGGACAAGGCTGACCCGAAACAGGTCTTTTCGGTCAAGCGGGAGTTGGCCTTCAATCTCATGTGGACGTCCGGCGGTGCGCGCGAGGGGCTGAGATTCGCCGATGAGGCGGTTGCTCTCGGTAAGGGAATTCCAGATTTATCGAAGGAGGCGCTGGCATTGGCGATGGCTTATAAAGCCGAGTTCCTCAGGTCGCGTGATCCCGTGCAGTCGGAGCGGCTCTTCAACGAGGCGTTGGAACTCGGCCGGAAGCAAGAGCCTGAGGGGCTATGGGAATCTACCGTTCTTTGCGGTCTGGCGCCGTTTCTGGCCGGCCGCGGGGATCGGGCCGGGGCGGCTGCAGTCCTTCACCGGAACTATGACATCATGCTCAAATATGACGGACCCCGCCGCCCGTCTACGGCCGAGGCCGCCATCAAGTGGGCCCGGACCCGGATCTGGGCGGGAGAGGTCGCCGAAGGCATGGCCCAGATAACCGAGTTTGTCCCGTTGCTTCGCGGGTATCCTGCCGATTCCCAGCGGCTCTGGAGCGCTTTGCACGACGCCATCCACGGCTGCAATGAAGCCAAGGCTTTCCGCGACGCGGAAACGTACACGCGTGAGACGCTGGCGGTCAATGAACGCATGCATCTGCCCCCGTCGGACGAACGCTGGGGAATGCTGTATTGGGACCTGGGAAGAGCGCAGAGGGGACAAAAACACTATTCCGAGGCCATCGAGGCTCTGGCGAAGGCGGAAGCCAACCTCAAAGGGTTTCCCGATACCCGCGCCAAGGAAATACGGCAACTCATCGCGACAGTCCAGTCAGAGCAACACGCAGCGAGGTGACTCGGAAGACTACAGAATAACCTCCCGAGTCCTTGGACTTCTTGACCGTCTTCCCGCCTTTGCCGGCGCCGGAGGAATCTCACTCGGCAGCGGCCCCTCCTTGCGCACCGAAACCGCTCCGCGGCTGGCAGTCAGCCGGATGATGGGACCATGCCCCACCTCGCCCTTCAAGGTAGCGGTACGCCCTTCGATCTCCTTCTCCACCGGCGGACCGAAATCGTTCACCGCTTCCCCGCGCTCCGCGGTCGCCTGCAAATCGAATGCCGACTCCGCCGGCAGAATCAGGTCGAACCGTCCGATTCCCGAGCGCGCCTCGAGGAAGGCAGCGGCGAGTGCGCGGGCGTCAGCTCGATGTCGCCGCGCTGCGTCTCCAGCTCGAGCGACTGCGTGGAGTGGTCCAGCTTGATGTCGCGCGAGCCGGTCATCAGCCGCACCGGTCCCACGATGTTCGATCCGCTGAACTGGCTGAGATCCATGCTGATGCGCCCGGGCACCGCCTGCACGTGCAATTCCGTGTTGCGCGTGCCTTCGAACTGCAGCGGCTGGGCGAGCGAGGCAGTGGCGCCGACCAGTATAATGACCTTTAGGCGTCAGAGGAAGTCATGGAACCCGATCTCACACAACAACGGCACCACGCCCACGCGTTTCTCGACCGTCTGCCCGCCGATCAGTTGGCCGCCGTTTGCGGCTTGCTGGAGAGCATGCTCTCTCCGCTCGATCGCAAACTGGCGTTGGCTCATATCGACGATGAGCCGCTCGCACCGGAAGATGCCGCAGCCATCCGCGCCGCCATCGCATCGCTCGAGAAGAATGGTGGCGTGCCCATGGAACACGTCCTGGCCGACCTCGGTCTTACGATGGACGACTTCCACAAAATTGCGGAAGCTCCGGTAACGGAAGAATCCAACCTGTAATGCCAAGCGGGGCTCTCCGGTCCACATGGCCGCTAGCTGCGCGACTTGACGTGGCCCGTTCTAATCTCGACGTGAGACAATATCAGTAAGGAATTGGAATGCTCCACCACGTGAAAGATCTCTCTCACGATCAGCGTCGAGCCGTTGAGAGTCTTCTTGGCCGTCTGGTGGCGGAAGACGAGTCCGTCAAGCATCAAGGGTATCCGGCCTTCGCACATTATCCCCTCTCGGCTGTCGCCGGACGAGCGCAAAGAAGCACTTGAGAAGCTTCGTTGCTATTTCGCCAAAGTCGATGCGAAACGGAAACCCGTGAGCGAAGCGGAAGAGGAGGAGATCATTAACGAGGCGTTGCGCTCCACACGGCCCCACTACAGGCCTATCCATTGAGGGTTGTCCTCGACGCGAATGCGCTTATTCGCACGCATGGCCGAACTTCAATACAGGCCAGAAGACTCCTTGAGGAATTGCTGCAACGCGGCCATCACTTAGTAACCTCAAATGAACTGCTCGCCGAAGTGACAAAGGTGCTTAGGTATCCTGGATTTCAAGCATTGTACGGCCTCACGGAAGCGGATCTTCTCGACTACACGCAGTTTCTGCAAAGCGTGTCGCATGTCGTGATTTTGGACCCACAATATCGCGCGCCGCTTCGTGATCCAAATGACTTGATCGTTCTACAAACCGCCGAGCGGGGCGAACCGGATATTCTATGCACGCAAGACGGTGATTTCTACGATCAGACGATCCTTTCATACTGCACGGCGCGCAGCATCGAAGTATGTGATGAGCTTACGCTCCTAATGCGGTTGGCGCAGGACAGCTCTACAGAATAACCTCCGAGTCCTTGGCCTTCTTGGGCGTCTTTTTCTCGGACTTCCCCGGCGCCGGCGGAATCTCACTCGGCAGCGTCCCCTCCTTGCGCACCGAAACCGACCCGCGGCTGGCCGTCAGCCGGATAGTCGGGCCATCCCCCACCTTGCCCTTCAATGTAGCCGTGCGCCCTTCCATCTCCTTCTCCACCGGGGGACCGAAATCGTTCACCGCTTCACCGCGCTCGGCGGTCGCCTGCAGATCGAACGCCGACTTCGCCGGCAGAATCAGGTCGATCCGCCCGATTCCCGACCGCGCCTCGATCGAAGGCAGCGGCGAGTGCGCGGGCGTCAGCTCGATGTCCCCGCGCTGCGTCTCCAGCTCCAGCGACTGCGTGAACTGGTCGATCTTGATGTCGCGCGAACCGGTGATCAGCCGCACCGGGCCCACAATATTCGATCCGCTGAACTGGCTGAGATCCATGCTGATGCGCCCAGGCACGGCCTGGACGTGCAATTCCGTGTTGCGCGTGCCTTCGAACTGCAGCGGCTTGGCAATGTTCTTGAACTCCAGGCTTCCCAGGTATGACCCGTTGATGGTCACCTGTCCCTGGACGTTTTCCAGCTCCACGTCGGAGCCGCGCCCCTGCAAATCCAGCTTGCCCTTCAGGTCGGTGGCGCGGATCACGTCGCTGCGCCCGATCTCCAGCCGTGCATTGCCGCCGATGCGCGCCAGCCGCACATCGCCGCGGTCGCTGGCCAGCTCCACGTCGCCCGTGATGTCGCTGATCTCGTAATCGCCGTTGCGTCCGCGCGCCTCCACGCTCACGCCGCGCGGAACCGTGACTTCCAGATCGTCGGAGATGCGCTGGTTGTCCGGCGACCGATCCTGGTTGGTGCGGATCAGCAGCCGGTCGCCCTGCGGCACGATCTCCACCGGCGTGTTCTCGTTGGA
>Ga0209415_10013600_pt1 | contig 13403 bp, 10 predicted proteins | sample PeaSoiSIISIP2007_FD_187696 | JGI IMG/M metagenome (GOLD analysis project Ga0209415, IMG submission 187696) | Peat soil microbial communities from Weissenstadt, Germany - SII-SIP-2007 (SPAdes) (version 2) | ecosystem: Environmental > Terrestrial > Soil > Wetlands > Peat | place: Germany... | reverse complement strand
CCAAGCGCGTCGTCAACTGGTTCGACAACGGCGAGACCGACACGTTCCTCCAGTTCACCGTGGCCAAGCCGGCGAAGAACGGGAAGTCGCAGTTCGCCTGCACTCCCAACCACCTGATCCGGACGCCGGCCGGATGGCGCGAAGCGGGGGAACTGAAGGTCGGTGACAATGTCATGACGTCGTTGCCGTACCATCTGTCGCCCTTCCAGTGGCAGGCCCTTCAAGGGACCCTCATGGGCGATGGATCCGTGTCCATGGCCAAGAACGGCCAAGCCGCCCGGTTCCGGTACTGCCACGGTGCGCGCCAGGTCGACTACGCCGACTGGAAGGCGTCACTGTTCGCCAACGTCGACAGCAGCCGGATCATCCGGAAGGACGGCGTCGTGACCTACGACTTCACACCGCTCCCGGAACTGGCCGAGTTGCGCCGGTCGGTCTACACCGATGGCAAGAAGACCTTCGACGACGACTATCTGAAGGGTCTCACGCCGCTGTCGTTGGCCCTCTGGTACCAGGACGACGCGTCCCTCACTATCCGTTCGCAGGGCAAGCAGACACGTTCCGGCGGGGTCACCGGACGGGCCGAGATCTGTGTCGAGGCCATGGAACCGGCCACTCGGACGCGTCTGGTGGCCTACCTGGCCGACACATGGGGCATCCGTCCCAAGCTGATGTCGAAGGGTAAGACTCGGAAGGCGGTTCTTGTCTTCCCCACGGAAGAGACGACCAAGCTCCACGCTCTGATCGCCCCCTTCGTCCATCCGAGCATGGAGTACAAGCTACTCCCGCAGTTCCGGGGACGCTTCGCCGTGGAGCCCGTCATGAGCCCGATGCGTCACGAGCTCGTGGCCCTGCCGGTGACGGACGTCCACGTGAAGCCCCCCACCCGGTCCATGCACCGCTTCGACATCGAGGTGGAGGACAGCCACAACTACCTGGTCGACGGCGTCGTCGTCCACAACTCACCCGAGGTCACCCCGGGAGGCCGGGCGCTCAAGTTCTATTCCTCGGTCCGGCTCGACATCCGCCGGGTGGAGGCGATCAAGGACGGCGCCGACGTGATCGGGAGCCGGACCCGGGTGAAGGTGGTCAAGAACAAGTGTTCCAGCCCCTTCAAGGTGGCCGAGTTCGACATCATGTACGGGACCGGGATCAGCCGGGAAGGGTCACTTCTCGACGTCGGTGTGGAGCTCGGCTTCATCAAGAAGTCCGGGGCGTGGTTCACCTACGAAGGTGAGCAACTCGGTCAGGGGCGTGAGAACGCCAAGCAGTTCCTGCGCGAGACCCCCGAGCTGATGATCGAGATCAACGAGCGGATCCGCACCCAATTGGCCGCCGTCGTGCTGCCGGCGGGAGCGGCCGTCGGCGTGGCGGCCAACAGCGACGAGGACGCCGGCGCCGACAGCGACAACGTCCCCATCTCGATCAAGGACTGAACCCCCGAGGGGAAGACGTGGCTAGGGAGTGCCCGCCACCGGCGCCGCCGTGGTGACCGGAATGTAGGTGGGCACGAGCTCGACCCACGTCTTCCCCGGATCGAGGGCGATGGTCGAGCCGTCGGCGGCCACGAGGCTGGTGGTGTTCGAGAGGGCGGAGCGTTGCCAGGTGCCGGTGATCTTCTCGCCGTTGCGGAAGACCTGGAGTGGTCCGCTGCCCGTCAGTTGCGACTGGACCTCGAGGCCGCCTTCGCTGTTCTCGAGCCAAGGACCGAGGGTGACGTGAACTGTCTCGACGACGATGTTGGCCACACCGACCCGGGTGCCGTTGGCCACGTTCTCCGGCGCACCGCTGATGGACAACAGCCACGCCCCGTTGAGCGGGCTCCACGTCCAGGTGTTGTCGTTGGTCCCCGAGAAGGCAATGGAGACCGTCCCCACCGGCGTGCCGGTCGGGACGGTGGAGGAGTACGTGAAGAGCGGCGACGGGGGGGTGGTGTCGCTCGGGTTCAGTCCCCACGCCGCCGAGGTCGACGCGTAGGTGTCGTACGGCGCGTAGCGCCCCGACGGGTGCTGGACGATCGACGCGTGGGTGAAGACGTCGTCGTTGATCAGGTTCCCCCCGTTCACGAGGGCGATCACCGGATTGATCCCACCGGCGTGGACGAAGAGGGGCTTGGACAACTGGTCCAGGATCGGCACGTCGACGGCCCGGGCCGAGCGGATGGGACCCACCAGGGGGGCCTCCTGGCACTGGAAGACGGCCACGAAGCGCGTGATGCCGCCCTCGACCACTTCTTCGAAGACGATGTCGGCGTCGTTCAGTCCGGACTGCGGTCGCGCCGTGGGGTAATTGTCGACCTTGAAGGCGAGGGCCGGTCGCTGCGGGACCTGGCCGCCGGGGGCGGGCTGGCCGGTGAGGGGGCAGTCCGGCCCCGACGGGGCCGGGATCATGGTGGCCGCGCTGGGGTGGGAGCGCGGGGCTTTGTTGGCCTTCTTCCCCGATGTCACGCCCAGGGCGATGCCGGCGCCGGCGAGGACGACCACGGCGGCCACGGCGGCGATCACCCAGGTCCGGTTCATCCCCGACCGCTTGGCATGACGGGGGCCACCACCGGACGCCGTCGTGTCCCCGGACGAGTCGGTCCCCCCCGCTTCGGACTCGGCTGCCACCGCCGTCGTACTGACGACGGCGGTGGTGTCGTCGGCGCCCGCCGCGCCACCGGGCTCCTCGGAGGTCACGCTCGGAGTGCCGGCCGGTGGCGTCTCCGCCAGCCCCGGCTCGTCGGTCGTGTCGCCTGTCCCGTCGGGGATCGTGTCGTCGGGCATCTCCGGGCGAGGCTAGCGCGCCACCGATATCCCGCTGGGTGACCCTCGAACGGGCGAATGTTCACAACCAGTGAGAAATAGGCGGCTGGGGGCCCACCCGGGCACCGAGCCGGGGTACAGGGAGCGCCTGGTCCGGGAGGGCCGAACCGGGATAGGACGGGGACCGGAGAGGACGGACCGGAGAGGACGGTGCCATGGAGATCGTCGGGGTGCACCAGGCGGCGACCGCCTTCGAGGGGGCGGCAGCCGTCTACGAGCAGTCCCGTCCCGGTTATCCGGCCGAGGCGGTGCGGTGGCTCACCGACGCGCTCGGGCTGGGCCCGGGGCGACGCGTCCTCGATCTGGCCGCCGGGACGGGGAAGCTCACCCGTGACCTGGTCCCGAGCGGCGCCCAGGTGATCGCCGTGGAGCCGGTGGCCGGCATGCGGCGCACCCTGGCCCTCACGGCGCTGGGGGGAACGGACGCCGTGGCCCTGTCGGTGGTGGCGGCCGTGGCCCAGGCCCTGCCGATCGGCGACGGTCTCCTCGATGCCATCACGGTGGCCCAGGGGTTCCACTGGTTCGCCACCGACGACGCCCTGGCCGAGATGCACCGCGTCATCCGTCCCGGTGGGGGCCTCGGCCTCATCTGGAACCACCGCGACCCGTCCGATCCGCTCCAGTCGGCCCTGACCCGATTGATGGAGCCGCGGCGCGGCGACACCCCGTCCTACGACACCTGTGCCTGGCGTCACGTCCTCGAGCCGGAGGATCTGTTCACGGCGGGCCGGGAGTTCCACGTGCCGTGGCGCCAGCCTGTCGACGTGGACGGGGTCGCCGAGCGGGTGGCGTCGGTCAGCTTCATCGCCGCCCTCTCCACCGGCGACCGCGCGCGGTTGCTCGACCAGGTGCGCGAGGTGGTTTCGGCGATGCCGCCGCCGCTGGCCCTGACCTACGTGGCCGACGTCTTCTCCTTCACCCGGGTGCCCTGACCGGACAGGGCCGGGAGGCGTCACCGACGCGGCGGGCAGTAACGTCCCCGCGGTGGTGACGCCGCAACAGGTCCCGCCCTGGCTCCGGCGGATGGCGTCGGCCGTCATCGAGACGGCGTCGACGTGGGTCGGTCAACTCGGCGCCATCGGACCCGACGACCGGCGCGGCCGGCGTTTCGGGGCATTCGGCGAGGGGAGCATCATCGCCTTTCCGCCGGGGGCGATCTACAACGAGAGGTGGATCCGGATCGGCTCCCACACCATGATCGGGCCCCATGTGTCGCTCACGGCGGGGATGGCACCGGGGCAGGAGATGGTGACCGATCCCGTGGTGTCCATCGGGGACAGGACGCTGATCGGTCAGGGGAGCTACATCGTCGGGCACTTCTGCATCGAGATCGGCGACGACATCCAGACGGGGCCGTACGTCTACATCACGGACCAGAACCACTCCTACGACGATCCCGACGTGCCGATCGGTCGGCAGTGGCCGGTGGAGTCGAGCGTGTCGATCGGGTCGGGGAGCTGGCTGGGCGCCGGCGTGATCGTCCTCCCCGGCGCGCGGATCGGGCGGAACGTGGCCGTGGGCGCCGGGTCGGTCGTGGTGGGCGAGATCCCCGATCACTGCGTCGCCGTCGGCGTCCCCGCCCGGGTGGTCAAGCAGTACGTGCCGGGCGACGGTTGGGTGGCCACCGAGGGAAGGTCACAGCAGCAACACGCGCCACAGTGAGGCGTCACTAAGACGAGACGCCGCAAAATATTTTTCATTTCGGTGTGCCGTCGGGACAGTCGGATCGCAGGGCACGATCCGTCGCGCACTGCCCACGAAGTGCGTGGAAAAGCGGACAGATCGGAAAATGCGGTGATCGTCCACAACCTCATCCCCAGGCCTTTCCACAGCCCTCTCCACAGGTGACGCGACAGCGATCCGCTACCTTCCTCGCGGCGCGATCAAGGCGAGGGGGATCGCCGCGATGGTGCGCGCGACAACATAGATTGGCGCTGCCGACCAGGCGCGGTGCGGATATGTCAGAGCCATTGTCGACGAGTCGACCATGAACGATGAGACGAGACGATCCACCAGACGGATTCGACAAGACGACTGGTGGGGACAAGGGATGAGGGCATGACAACGAAAAGGCTCGGTCGGGGACTCGGCGTCGCGTCGATCGTTCTCGCCGTCGTGGGCGTCTTCTCCGTGACGGCCTCCGCCGATTCCACCTGCTACACCGGCTGCACCCCGCCGACGACGGTCCAGACTCAGAGCGGAGGCGGCACCGGCGGCCAGGGCGGAAGCGGCGGAACGCGTCCGCCGGTGACGAAGTCGTCCGGTGGGTCGGGATCGTCGGGCTCGGGCTCGGGGTCGTCGGGTGGCGGCGCCAGGACGACGGCGCAGACCGGTTCGTCGGGGGGGAGTCTCCCCTTCACCGGAGCCGACGTCGAGGAGCTGACGGCCGGGGGCCTCGGGGCTCTTCTCGTCGGGGGCGCGCTCCTGCGACGGAGCCGCAACCGCCGCCGCGCCGAGGCGTAGGTCGGGGGTCCCGGCCGCCCTCACCAGGGCCGGAGCAGTCGAGGGAAGGGTCGGTCGCCGCCACCGGGGCCATGTCCGTCGTGCCTCGCCGCCCGTGCCCGGGACTCCAGGATCGGCGGGAAATGACGATACATTTCGTGATGTGTGCGTCGGGCCGGCGCGCCCCGATGTTCTTTCGTCGACGATGGGACCAGGCAGGAGCGGTGGACGAGACCTTTGGCGGCTTGCGGGTGGGAACGGACCTGGTGGCCGTCGACGACGTCGCCGAGTCGGTGGCCCGGTTCGGGGACCGGTATGTGGGTCGGGTCTACACGGCCCACGAAGTGTCCTGCTGCCAGGGACCGCCGTCGGTGGTCGCCGCCGGGTTGGCGGCCCGCTTCGCCGCCAAGGAGGCGACGATCAAGGTGCTCCGGCCGGTGGATCACCAACCCGACTGGCGCTCCATCGAGATCAGGCGTGATCCGGCCGGGTGGTGCGCCGTCCACCTGACCGGCGGTGCCGCCCGGATGGCGCGCCAGCAGGGGATCAGGAACCTGGCGGTGAGCCTGACCCATGAGTCCGGCATGGCCGCCGCCGTGGTGGTGGCCGTCTGCGACGGCGGCGAGGAGAAGGAGAGGTAGCGATGGAGACCGAGATCAGGGAGATCCTGGCCGAGCATGCCCGCCTCCCCGTCGAGGTGAGCGCGCTCGACGACGACGCCGACCTCTATCAGGCCGGGATGACGTCACACGCCTCGGTCAGCGTGATGCTGGCGCTGGAGGACACGTTCGACATCGAGTTCCCCGAGAGCATGCTGCGCAAGAGCACCTTCGAGTCGGTGTCCGCCATCAGCGCCGCGCTCACCTCGCTGGTCGGCGCGCCGGCGGAGTGACGTCACCGATGACGTCGGGTCCGTGGCCACGGTGACGTCGGATGCCGCCGGTCGCCTCGGACGCGAGGCGGCCCGGATCGGCGAGGAGGTGGCCGGACCGGCCGCCGACGACGTCGACCGCAAGGCGCGGTTCCCGTCCGAGGCGATGGAGGCGATGCGCTCGGCGCGGATGCTGTCGGTCCTCGTCCCGCCCGACCTCGGAGGCGACGGGGTCAGCGTCGGCGCCGTGGCGGAGGCGGTCGGCGCCCTGGCCCGGCACTGCGCCTCGACCGCCATGGTCTACGCCATGCACCAGATGCAGGTGGCGTGCCTCGTGCGCCACGGCCGCTCGGACGTCCTGAGGGACTTTCAGCGCGCCCTGGTCGATGGCCAGCTGCTCCTCGCCTCGGCCACCACCGAGATCGGGGTGGGAGGCGACATCAGGACGAGCGTCTGCGCCGTCGAGGAGAGAGACGGCCGGTTCACGCTGGAGAAGAAGGCACCGGTGATCTCCTACGGCGAGAACGCCGACGCCGTGCTGGCCACGGCCCGGCGCTCCCCCGAGAGCCCGCCGAACGATCAGGTGCTGGTCCTGTGCACGGCACCGGGCCTGGCCCTCGAGGCCACGAGCGGATGGGACACGCTCGGGTTCCGGGGGACGTGCAGCCTGGGCTTCTCGTTGCAGGCCGAGGGGGACGTCCGGCAGGTGCTCGACGACCCCTTCTCCGAGATCGCCAGCCGGACGATGCTGCCCGTCTCCCACGTCCTGTGGAGCTCGGTGTGGCTGGGACTGGCGTCGGCGGCGGTCGACCGGGCCCGCCGGTTCGTGCGGACCGAGGCGCGGAAGAACCCGGGGGTGACGTCCCCGGCGGCGGTGCGCCTGTCCGAGCTGATGACCGTCTTCCAGCAGATGGAGGCCCTGGTGCACGGGGCGGCACGGACCTACGACGAGGTGTACGACGATCTGGAGACCTTGTCGGGGATGGGCTTCGCCATCGCCATGAACGGTCTCAAGGTCTCGGCGTCGACCCTGGTGGTCGACATCGTGGGGAGGGCGCTCACCATCTGCGGGATCGCCGGCTACCGGGAGGACTCGGCCTACAGCCTCGGACGCCTGCTGCGCGACGCCCACGGGGCGGCCGTGATGGTGAACAACGACCGGATCATCGCCAACAACGCCCAGATGCTCCTCGTGCACAAGGAGGACTGAGGGGCGTGGCCGACGACGACTACGGGACGTTCCGCGACGAGCTGATCGACTCGGGGCTGGTCCTCGACGCCGGGGTGGAGGGACTGTACGGCCGGTCGCTGGCCTACGAGAGGATCATCGCCGGGATCATCGCCCTGACCACCCGGACCGGCGCCGGCGACGGGGCCATGACCGTGCACTTCCCCCCGGTGATCCCCCGGTGGCTGCTCGAGCGGACCGACTACCTGAAGTCCTTCCCCGACCTGACCGGTTCGGTGCACACCTTCCGGGGCGACGACAGGCTGCACGCCCGGCTGCTGGCCCTGGTGGAGGCGGGCCAGGACTGGGTGGAGGTCCTCGAACCGGCGGACGTGGTGCTGCGGCCGGCCGCCTGTCACCCCGTGTACCCGCTGTGCACCGATGGGCCCCTGCCGACGGCGGGACGGCGCTTCGAGGTGCACGGGTGGTGCTTCCGGCACGAGCCCAGCCCCGATCCGGCGCGGATGATGGCGTTCCGGATGCACGAGTTCGTCTACGTCGGCGACCCCGCCGGCGCCGACGCCCACCGCGACGTGTGGGTGGAGCGGGGGACGGCGATGCTCGAGGGTCTCGGTCTGGAGATCGAGGTGGTGGTGGCCAACGACCCCTTCTTCGGGCGGGTGGGGAAGATGATGGCCGCCAACCAGCGCCAGGAGGCGCTCAAGCTCGAGTTCGTCACCCCCATCACGTCGCCGGCGTCACCGACGGCCATCTCGTCGGTCAACCGGCACCAGGACCACTTCGGGCTGACCTTCGGGATCACGTCGGCCGACGGTGCGGTGGCCCACTCGGCCTGCTTCGCCGTGGGGGTGGACCGGACGGCGTTGGCGCTGCTGCACACGCACGGCCTCGACCCGGGGGCATGGCCGGCGGAGGTCCGCGCCCAGCTGTGGCCGTGAGCCGGCTGTCACCGTGAGCCGGCGGGCACCATGAGACTGCAGATCTTCGACCTCGACGCGGCCACCTACGAGCCCCACCGGCTGCACGCCCCCGACAGGAACTGGACCGAGACCAACTGCTGGCTCGACATGATGATCGAGGTCCTCCACGTGCTCGGTCTCGATCCGGTCGCCGCGCTGGCGGGGACGCTCAGTGCCGACTTCGACGGCGACCAGTGGGCCGTGTTCAAGTACCCGCTCGAGGATCTGCGGGGGCTGTTCGGGCTCGAGGTGTCCGAGATGTACGTCTGGCGTCCGGTGATCGACCACCTGGCCGACCACCTGGCCCAGGGTCACCTCCTGACCGTCGAGGTGGACGCCTGGTATCTCCCCGACACGGCCGGGATCACCTACGGGCTCGACCACGCCAAGACGGGGATCGTGATGCAGATGCTCGACCGGGAGAACCGGCGGCTCGGCTATTTCCACAACGCCGGCTACTTCGAGCTGGCGGGTGACGACTTCGACGGGATCTTCCACCTGGCCGAGGGACGCGACCCCCGGATCCTGCTTCCCTACGTGGAGATCGTGAAGCTCGACCGCGTCCGTCACGACGACGACCGTCGTCTTCTCGGCGCCGTGGTGGCGCTCACGAGGGACCATCTGGCCCGCCGGCCGGCGACGAACCCGATGGGACGCTTCCGGACGCGGCTGGCGGCCGATCTCGGGTGGCTGGCGGCGGAAGGTGACGCCGCCTTCCATCCCTACGCCTTCGGAACGTGCCGGCAGTGCGGGGCCAACGCCGAGATGGCGGGTTCGTTCGTCGGGTGGCTCGACGCGCGCGACGGGGGCGGCCTCGACAAGGCGGCCGGCGCCTTCGAGACGATCGCCTCGACGGCGAAGGGGCTCGAGTTCTCGTTGGCCCGGGCCGCCCGGGGCCGGACGGTGGATCTGGCCCCTGCGTTCGAGAAGATGGAGCAGGCGTGGGAGACGGCCATGGACACGCTGGTGGAGCGCTATGGGACATGACCTGCTGGCGGGGGCGTCATGGTCGTGCTGCGCCACGTCGCCCGGTGCCGCCGCCGCGCCGGACGGGCTCGAGGCCCTCGCTCCGCAGTGGTTGCCGGCATCGGTGCCGGGGACGGCGGCGGCGGCGGTGTCGGCCGCCTCGGGGTGGCGCCAGGCGGCGCTGATCGACTTCGACGCGTCGGACTGGTGGTTCCGGTGCCGGCTCCCCGCCGGCGGGGACGGGGCGTGGACGCTGACCCTCGAGGGACTGGCCACCATCGCCGACGTGTGGTTCCGCGGCGAACATGTCCTGCACAGCGAGAACATGTTCGTCCCCCGCCGCGTCGGGCTCGACGCCGTGGCCGCCGCCGACGACCTCGTGGTGCGCTTCGCCGCCCTCGCCCCCCTTCTCGGCGCCCGCCGGCCGCGGCCGCGGTGGAAGACCCAGATGGTCGATCACCAGGGGTTGCGGTGGTTCCGGACGACGTTCCTCGGGCGTCAACCGGGATGGGCCGTCACGCCGGCGCCCGTCGGTCCGTGGCGACCCGTCCGTCTGGAGCCCGCCGCCCGACAGGTGGTGGCGCGCCGGGTGGTGGCCACCTGTGGCGACGACGGGACCGGGGTCGTGTCGGTGATGGTGCGCCTGGCCGGTGGTGGCGGACCGGGCCACGCCGCGCCGGGGACCGCCCGGCTGGGGGTGCGCCGCGTCGACGCCGGGGCGCCGGCCCCGGGGGAGGTCGGGGGGACGGTCGACGTGCGGGTCGAGGGGACCGAGGTGGTGGTGGAAGGAGAGGTGGTGGTCCCGGGGATCGAGCGGTGGTGGCCGCACACCCACGGCCCGCAACCCCTGTACGGGGTCACCCTCGAGGTGGGCGGGATGACCGTCGACGCCGGCCGCGTCGGTTTCCGGACGGCGGTCCTCGACCGGTCCGACGGGGCCTTCGCGCTGGCCGTGAACGGGGTGGCGGTGTTCTGCCGGGGGGCGTGCTGGTGGCCGGTCGACCCGATCGGCCTGCACGCCGGGGACGACGATCTGCGGGCCACGTTGGAGCTGGTGGTGCGGGCCCACATGAACATGGTGCGGATCCCGGGGGGGACCGTCTACGAGGACGACCGTTTCTGGGACCTCTGCGACGAGCTCGGGATCATGGTGTGGCAGGACTGCATGATCGGCTACGTGGACCCGCCCGAGGACGAAGGGTTCGCGGGGGCGGTGGTGGCCGAGCTGGAGGACGTGCTCGGGCGGCTGGGGGGGCGGCCCGCCCTGGCCGTGCTGTGCGGCGGGCAGGAGATCGAGGAGCAGGCCGCCATGTTCGGGCTCCCCCGCGAGACGTGGGGCTGCTCGCTCACCACGACGACCATCCCCGACCTGGCCGCCCACCTCCTGCCCGGGGTGCCCTATCTCACCTCCAGCCCGACGGGGGGCGGGCTGCCCTTCCAGCCCGACGCCGGGGACTGCCACTACTGGGGCGTCGGCTCGTACCTGCGCCCACCCGACGACGCCCGGCGCTCGGGGATCCGCTTCATGAGCGAGGGGATGGGATTCGCCATCCCGCCGGAGAGGCAGACGGTGGAGGAGGCGTGCGGCGGGGCCGGGCGCGCCGGCCACGACCCGCGGTGGAAGCAGGCGCTGCACCACGACACGGGCCGGTCGTGGGACCTGGAGGACGTGCGCGACTTCTACGTGCACGAGCTATTCGGGGTCGACCCCCACCTGCTGCGCTACGTCGACCCCGAGAGGGCTCTCGACCTGGGGCGCGCCGCGGTGGCCGAGCTGTTCGGGCGCACCCTGAGCGAGTGGCGCCGTCCGGGGTCGCCGTGCGCCGGGGGGCTCCACGTGGCCCTGCGCGACGTGGTGCCGGGGGCCGGCTGGGGCGTGATCGACGCGTTGGGACGGCCCAAGGCGCCGTGGTTCGCGCTGAAGCGGGTGCTGGCGCCGGTGGCCGTGCTCGTCACCGACGAAGGCCTGAACGGCCTGGATCTCCATCTCGTGAACGACACCGCCGTGGCGTTCGCCGGGGAGGTGAAGGTCGAGCTGTTCGCCCGCGGCGAGCTGCGCGTCGAGGAGGTGGCCCGGGCCGTCGAGATCCCCGCCCGGGGCCACCTGGTGCTCGGGGCGGGAGAGATGTTCGACGGCTTCCGGGACCTGAGCTACGCCTACCGCTTCGGGCCCCCGGCCTACGACGTCGTGGTGGCCGGACTGTCCGACGGCGCCGGGAAGGCCGTCAGCGAGGTCGTCCATCTGCCGTCCGGTCTGGCCCGCCCCTTCGAGTCCGAGATCGGCCTGGCGGCGACGGCCCGCCCCGGGGCCGACGGGGCATGGTCCGTGTCCGTCACGACCCGGCGGTTCGCCCAGTGGGTGGTGGTCGAGGTCCCCGGGTTCGTGCCCTCGGACTCGTGGTTCCATCTCCCGCCCGGCGCCACCCGCACCGTGACGCTGTACCGGGTGAACGGCGCCGAGCGCCCGTCCGGCCTGGTGCGGGCCTTGAACGCCCAGGCGACGGCGCGGCTACGCATCGAACCGTGACCTCCCGGGCCCTGTGGTTCGGTCCCGAGGGGCGCCCCCTGTTCGGGTGGCTGGAGACGCCGGACGACGGAGTGGCCCGGGGCGCGGTGGTGCTGTGTCCCGCGCTCGGCCTCGAAGGGGTGTGCGCGGCCCGGGCCTTCCGCCATCTGGCCGAGCGCCTGGCCGGCGCCGGCGTGGCGGCGCTGCGCGTCGACTACGACGGGACCGGCGACTCGGCCGGGAGACAGGACGACCCGGGCCGGGTCGAGGCCTGGCTGGCCAGTGTCCGCAGCGCCGTCGACCTGGTGCGGGCCGCCGGGGCGCGGCGGGTGGTGGTGGTGGGACTGCGGGTCGGGGCCACGGTGGCCGCCTGCGAGGCGGCGCGCGGCGGTGTGGACGGGATCGTCCTGTGGGACCCGTGCGCGTCGGGTCGTTCGTACCTGCGCGAGCAGCAGGCGCTGGGGCTGTTCAGCCTGGGGGGGAAGGGGGACGATGACGGGTCGGTCGAGATCCCCGGGATCGTCTTCGCCGCCGAGACGGTCACGGAGTTGGGTTCACTCTCCATCGCCGACACCGAGGGCCCGCTGGCCGATCACGTCCTGGTGCTCGTCCGCCCGGAACGGCCGGCCAACAAGGCCATGAAGAAGCGGCTGGAGATGGACCACGTGGAATGGGGCGACGCCGAGGGCCAATCGGCGTTCGTGGACGTCGAGCCGTTCGAGGTCCGCGAGCCGGCGGCCACCGTCGACGCCGTGGTCTCGTGGGTGTCGGCCGTGATGGGCCCGGAGGCGTCGACGTTCGCGGTGCCGCCCGGCGCCGGCGGCACCACCACCACCACCGGCACCGCCGATGGCGACCGGACGGTGGCCATCGTCGACGGCGACGGCGACGGTCGTCGGGCCGTGGTGGAGAGGATCGTGACCATCGGGGAGACGGGCCTGTTCGGGATCGTGTCGGAACCGGCCGAGCCGGCCCGGCGGACGGTGATCCTGCTGAACGCCGGCCTGATCGACCACGTGGGCCCGTCGCGGCTGTGGGTGGACTTCGCCCGGCGCTGGGCGCGCGGCGGCGTCCGGGTGCTGCGGTTCGATCTGAGCGGGTTGGGTCTGAGCCCGGCGCGGCCCGGGCAGCGCGAGGACGAGATGTACCCGCCCGAGGCGTTCGACGACCTGGCCGAGGTCGTCGGCGTCATGGCGGGCGACGATGCCGGCGACGTGGTCCTCACCGGCCTGTGCTCCGGCGGCTACCACTCCATCGAGGGGGGGATCGCCCTCGGGGTGGGCGGGGTGTGCGTGATCAACCCCATCCTGACGGCCCGGCCCTCGGAGATACGGGCCGGGGACGACGCCGGGGGGACATCCGAGATCGACCCCCGGAGGCGGGCCACGACGGCGCGCAAGCGCTGGGTGCGGGCGTTGCCGGCCCACGATCTGCTCGGGAGCATCGTCGACCGGCTCCCCGATGCCGCCTGGTGGATCATCAACCGGGTGGCCGTCGCCAGCCCCCCCGCCCGGATCATCGAGAGACTGGTGGCGAACGGCGTCGAGACCTACGTCGTGTGCGGTGAGTCCGAAGCCCGCGTGATGCGCCGCGGCCAGGCCGCCGCCTTTCGGCGGCTGGCCCGGTCCGGACGCTTCCATCTCGAGGTGATGCCGGGCATCGACCA
>Ga0209415_10013599_pt1 | contig 13404 bp, 15 predicted proteins | sample PeaSoiSIISIP2007_FD_187696 | JGI IMG/M metagenome (GOLD analysis project Ga0209415, IMG submission 187696) | Peat soil microbial communities from Weissenstadt, Germany - SII-SIP-2007 (SPAdes) (version 2) | ecosystem: Environmental > Terrestrial > Soil > Wetlands > Peat | place: Germany... | reverse complement strand
GCGGCGGGATTTGTAGCCGCGGGCTTGTTTGATGATGTCGTCGGCGGCGAAGGGAGGGACGCGGAATCCCTGCCACAGCGCGGCCCACAGCATGCGCTGGTCACGGACGTTGCGTTCGAGGATGACCAGCATCTGGCGGAAAGTTTTCGCCAGCATGTAGATGTGGCCGATGGCGGCTTCTTCGCCATCGCCTGAAGAGAGAATCGCGTCCAGCACTTCGAGCGCGCGCAAACGATCTTTGGATGAGATGGCGTCGGTCAATTCATATAACGACCGCTGCTTGGCGGCTAGGACCATTGTCTCCACGTCGCCCAGCGTGATGCGGTTGCGGGCGCCGACGTAGAGCATGAGCTTCTCGAGTTCGTTCGAGATCATCATCATGTCGCCGCCGAGGGCGTCGACCAGTTCGCGGGCACCGTCGGGATCGATTTTCACGGGCACGCTGCGGCTGGCACAGAAATCGGCGATCCAGCGCACGGCCTCGCCTTCCTCCACGCGCGCCAGCTCGACGATGCCGCAATACTGGCCCATGGTGTCGCGGATGCGCTGGTAGCGTTCTTTATCCTGCATCTCCATGCGGCGCACGTCGGCGGGAATGCTGATGTGGTCGGCGACGAAGACGACCAGTGCGTCGGGATTCGGATTCCTGCAGTAGTCTTCGATGGCGGCGAGTTTTTCTTCGTTCGATCCGCGGCCGAAAAGATTCTTGACGCCGCGCACGAAGAAAACCTGGAACGGCGCCATCAGGGAAGGGGTACGTGCGCGATCGAGAATTTCGGCCAGGTCGTTTTCGGCAAGGTCGAACTCGAACACGCTGAAGTCGCGCAGGTCGGCGGGTACGAGATGCTGCAGAATGGCGTCGCGAAAGCGTTTGCGGAAGAAAGCTTCGTCGCCCACGAACACGTAGGCCGCGCGCAGCTTGCGGGATTCAAGCTCGCTGACAAAGCGGTCGGCTTGGGCGAAGGCTCGCATTAAGGAAAGGTCGTTGGCCGTTCGTCGGAAGTCGCTCCATACTCCGAGTTTTCAGGAATCCCACTTCTCGCAAAGGACGCGAGAAATGGGGCACCCGGCCAAGCCTGGTTCTCGCAGGTATTGTAATGGGTTTGCGGCAGCAAAGGGGGCTTTCGGTTCTGCCCGGCGCCTAGAGACACAACTCAGGCGGCGATGGCGGACATCGTCAGGGCTCGGGCCTGGGACGAGTTCCGCCTCGCTTCGCTTGGCGGGACGGCCGAGGCGGCCGTCGCCACATGAGTCGATGGGCTGCCGGCATTCAAGAGCTTTGCGACGACTAGTAATCTTCCAGGATGTTGGAAACCAGGGTGCGGGCGAAGTCCTGGGAGAGACGGCGGAGTGCGGGCGAGTCTTCTTCGAAGAAGCTGGCCAGGTCTTGCGAGACTTCGTACTGCTGGCGAAACACGTACGACGGGTTCTGGTAAAGGGTCTTACCCTTTCGATCGTCCGCAAGCAAGACTCTCATGCTCACGACGATGAGGACGCTGGCCGCCTGTCCGGTGGCCGAGTTGTAGGTGAGCGGCGAAGCCGAAGTGGAGAGCACGGTTCCATGCAGCGTGGCGTCGGCAGCTTCGCTGGAATCGTTGAGGATATGGTAGTGAGTTCGCGTGGTGAACTCGCGCACTACCGAGGACGTGAGCATCTGCTCGACGCGATAGGTGTTGGTCTGGTTTTTGAATGCAGGAATGGCGATGGTCTTGATGTCGGCTGGGAGCGTTACCGCGCGACCGCCGGTGTGGTAGCCGCAGCCCAACGGGGGCAAGAGCAGGAGCACCGCAAGGGAAAGCAGATTCCTCGCGGGCTTTCGTTGTTCCGGCGATCGCCCGCCCGGAATGACAAGAGCTGGAACGGCTACCGTGCCCAGCCTCACTGAATCTTCCCTACCGGGCGCGTGGCGATCATGCTTTCCGCGCATTCCACGGCGGTCAGGGCTGCGATGCGGACATTATCGGCTGCAGCCCACAGCCACAGGGCGTTGGGCTGGCTGGGGTCGCTCTTCAGCGAAAGCAAAATATCTCCCTGGCCTGCAGCGCTCACGTTGCTGGGAGCGTCGTCCTCCGCGTTGGGAATGATAACGTGCTCGCCGATTAGCGCCACGGCCAGATCTTTAGGCTCAACCGTTTGCGCAAACTCCACATAGGCGGCAAGAGCATAACCGTGGAAGATGGGCGCCTGCAGCATCATTAGCGAGGGATTTGGCGCACCGGCACCGGCGATCTTCTGATAGTGGCGGAGCACGCGCGCCTCCACCGACTCAAGCATAGGCTGCGATTTCTGGCCATAGCGGTCCACCAGATTGAAGGCGACCTGCGCGTCAAACACATCCTTGGGCAGAGGCTGGAATGAAAGCAGGTTTACGGTTTGCTGATGCAGTTCGTCCATGCCCTTCTGTCCGCGCTCCGAGGCAGGCTCAAAAACAGTGGCCACAACCCGGCTGATGGCGCCCGCTTTCTGCGCCCGCAGCAGCAACAAGGCGAGGATCACTGCCGCAGGATGCGCGGACACGCACGGCCCCGGCTGAAGGTCAGGAAGCAAGACTTGCGCACGCTCGCGCTCGACCCAGAGAGATCGAACAGTAGCGCCGGTTTCGTTCTCGAGAGCGCCGGAGAGATCAAGGATGGCGCTGCCGGCATCGCGCGCGCGTTTCCAATTCTTGCGAGTGCATTCGGCATCGGAGGCGAAGAAGGCGAAATCCACATGCTCGAACTGTTCGGCCCGCACGCTCTGGATGAAACTGATCTCATCGCCCATGGCCTCCAACTGGCCCAGAGCTTCGTCGTCGTCCAGAAGGCGGACGTCGACCGCGGGGAAGTTGCGTTCGTTCAGCATTTCGGCAACTTCTTTGCCCCGCAGCGAAGCGGCGCCCACGATCGCGGCCCGATACAGAGAGCCACGCGGTGCCGGGGAGTGCACCGGCAAGGCCGGCTTGGGAGGCGTACTCATGAAGTCTGCGAAGCCTCTTTGTATGGAGGTGAAGGTGGCACGTTCCTGCGGCGCACAATCCACTGCAATCGCCAGACGACTCCAGAGAAGGTGTAAATCAGCGCGATGGCGAACAGTACCGGGCCCGAGAACTTCCAGATGGCGGCAATTAGTAACGCGAGAAAAAGGATTAGGCGAGAGGGATGGCTGGAGCGGAAATCAATGTCCTTAAAGCTGTAAAAACGCCAGGTGCTGACCATTAAATATCCCACCACCGCGACCATGGCCAGCCAGGTCAGGGCCATATACCAGGCAATGATCGGATCTCCGCCCTCGAAGTGAACGACTGCTGCGATCACGCCCGCTCCCGCGGGAATCGGCATTCCAACGAAGTATTTCTTTCCGGGCCGCCCGGGATTGGAGGGCTCGGGGTTGTGAGTGATGTTGAAACGAGCCAACCGGCTCGCGCCTGCCATCAGAAACAGAAAGCAGGCGATCTCCCCCATCTGGGCCAGCTTGAGATGCCATTCGGTCAGCGAGACCGGCGTCATCATGCGGAAGCCCCAGGTCCAGGCGAGCATGGCGGGAGCTACGCCGAAGGTGATGACATCGGCCAGGGAATCGAGTTCCTTGCCGAAATCGCTGCTGGTTCCGGTCATACGCGCGATGCGGCCGTCGAGGCCGTCAAACAACACCGCGAACCCGATCGCTCGGGCGGCGAAGTCCAGACGCCAATACTCGGCCGTTGTCGCCTGCATGACCTGAAGGATGGCGTAGTAGCCGGCTGCCAGGTTGGCCGCAGTAAACAGCGACGGGAGAATGTACATGCCCTTGCTCAAGCGGCGTCTCGGTTTGGGGGCAGGTTGGTCCATTAGTGCGCCCTTTCGCTTCCGCGCGAGGCGCCGGCAGCGGCCAGCTCTCCCGTGGGCTTGGACTGAAGATGCGCGAGCACGGAGGCGCCGCCTCTGACGCGGTCGCCAACCTTCACCTGCAGAGCGGCTCTTGCGTCGAACAGAACATCCACGCGCGAACCAAACTTGATGAGGCCCACGCGCTGGCCACGTTCTACGCGATCTCCGACCTTGGGGTTGAAAACAATGCGCCGCGCCAGCAGGCCCGCAATCTGCTTGAAGATCACCGTCTGGCCGTCGCCATCCACGGTGACGATGTTCTGTTCGTTGTCTGAGGCCGAGGCATGATTCATGGCATTGAGAAACTTTCCGCGCTGGTAGCGGACTTCGCGGATGGTTCCGGCAATGGGAGAGCGGTTCACATGAACGTTAAACACGCTGAGGAAAATGCTGATGCGCGTGAGCTTTTCGTCCCCCAGCGTGACCGGCGAGACATCCGTGACTTTCCCGTCGCCCGGAGAAACAACTGCGCCAGCGTCCTGTGGGATGGCCCGTTCGGGATCGCGAAAGAACCACAAGAAAAAGAATGCCAGCAGAAGCGGCACGATTACCCACGCAGGACTGGCCAGCCAGCCGACGAGGACAGCGGCAGCGATCAGAAGCGCAGCGTAGTAGTAGCCGTCGCGAACCATGAGAGCTTTTAATTATAGAGCAGGCTGCCCAGAGGCTGGACGATTTGGTGGAGGGTCAGTTGTAGTTTTCATCGCCAGCCTCGTGACTAGCGAGGCTAACTCCCGGCTTGGCCCGCTTGTTATCCCTCTGTTCTCCAGCGGAATCGCGTGACCGCGACCACTCCGAACAACAATGCGAAGGACATCAAAACCGCAATAGGCGTGAGCGCCGAAGAGAATCCCGAACCGCGCCAGGTCATAGCGTCCAATCCATCCATCGCCCACCGGGTGGGAATGACCACGGTAAGTTTTTGCAGCCACGCCGGAAAAATAAACGTGGGGACCCACGCGCCCCCGAGCATCACCATGAAGAGTGTCGCCATAATGGAGTATCCGCGCGTGGCCTCCGGGGTTCCACCCAGGGCGGCCACCATGAGGCCGAACGCGGCCGTCATCAAAGAAAAAGCGGCGCAGACGCCGACGAAACCCGCGAAACTGCCCAGTATCCGGACGCCGAACACCACGCGCGCGAAGCTGAACAGCACGGCGAGAATAAACCCTGCCATGAGTGAGGCGCTCACCGTCCGGCTACCCAGCAGCATGGTGCGGGAAAGCGGCGCCGCCCGCAGGCGTTGCCAGAGCCCGGTCTGGCGGAGAGTCAGCAGAGCGATTCCAACATCGAGTCCCATGAAGAGGATGAACTGAACGCCCATGCCCGCGAACGCGTGCGCGTATCCGTTGTACTCCACGTTTTGCCCCGATGTGATGGCTTCCTCGCGAGTCTCGTACGGCATCGTGAGGCCGCCGGACACTCCCGCTTGTCCGGACGCGCCTGCAGTCCGTCGTTCATCTTGCCGTTCGTTCAATTCCTTTACACTGCTCAGCAAGTCGCGCAGAGGCTTTCGGACTTCCGGGGGCAGCTGAGAATTGGACTCGACTCGCGCGAGACCCTCGTTCACCATCTCGCGTCCGCTGCTGCCGCTGAACATTTCTTTGCTCACGGTCTGCATCACCGCACCGCTCAGAATGCCCTTCACCATGCCGAGCTCCACATTGTGGGAAGGGTCGTAGAGCACATCAAGCTGAGGCTTCGACGCGGCGGTAAAAAGCGCGCGTCCGGCGTCCTGGCCGAAGTCTTTGGGGATCACGATCGCGGCGGTAGCTTTCCCTTTGCGAACAGCTTCGCGGGCAGTGTCCAACGTGGAGGGCTTCACGTCGAGGTTCTTATCGTCGGCGAGCTGCGTGATCAGCCCTCGCGAGATATCGCTGCCGTCCTGGTCAACCACCAGCAGCGGCACTTTGCTCATCTCCGCATTGCCTTTTTGCCCACCAAACAGGTAGCCGAAAAAGGAAGCCAACACGATGGGAACCAGTATCCCGACCACCACAGCTTTGCGGTCGCCGAAGAACAGGAGCAGATCTTTTCGCACCAGAGCCAGGAAGGGAATCATTATGAGTCTCGAAGGCTCCTTCCCGTGAGAGTAAGAAAAACGGTCTCAAGATCCGGCTGCTCGCTCGAGACATGATGGAAGGAATGCCCGTTCTCGGCTAGCCAGCCCAGAACGCCGGGCGCTTCGCGGGACAGGTCGTGAACTCCAACTCGCAGGGTACTCTGTTTCAGCTCAGCGGACTTCACTCCGGGCAGGGCCAGCATCTGCTCCGGTTTGAAGCCGTCCGCAAGGTCGAGCTCGACAGCCACGATGTTGGTGACGGGCAAAAGCTGGTGCAGCGACTGCAATGTGTCGTTGGCAATTACCTTCCCATGATCGATGATAACGATGCGGTCGCAAAGGCGCTCCGCTTCTTCCATATAGTGCGTAGTGTAGATCAGGGTTTTGCCGCGCTTCTTCAGGGCTTCGAGATTTTCAAAAATAGCATTGCGGCTTTGTGGGTCAACGCCAACCGTGGGCTCATCCAGCAGCAGGATCTGCGGATCGTGAAGCAAGGCTGCGGCCAGATTCAAGCGCCGTTTCATACCGCCACTGAATGTGCCCACTTTGTGGCCGGCGCGATCCGAAAGCGCCACCAGATTCAGAACGTCGTCGATTGCGTGCTTTGCTTTCGCGCCGGCGAGCGAGTAAAGCGCCGCGAAAAAAGTCAGGTTGTCGCGGGTCGTGAGCTGGTCATAAAGCGCCATGTCCTGCGGAACCAGACCGATCTTCAGCTTGACTGGGTCAGTGTCACTCTTCACCTGCTTGCCTTCGATGAGAACTTCGCCGGAATCGGCGCTCAGCAATCCCGCAATGATGGAGACGGTGGTGGTTTTGCCGGCACCGTTCGGCCCGAGCAGGCCGATGGTCTCTCCGTTATCAACCCGGAAACTAACGTCGCTGACGGCCACCAGCGGCCCATAGCTCTTCGAAATGCTTTTCACTTCAAGCATGGCTCGGCGCAACCGTCATAATTTGGAGTTGACCGGAATTCCTCTTCAGATCAAGAGGGGAATCATAGTACATCGCCCAGTTTCCTCGCGACTTTGTCAAAATACCAGCGTTTCGCTGCAGGGATGTTCGTGCGCGGACAGTTTGGGAGGTGCTCATGTGGGGACAGCCGCCTCGGCTGTCCGGTCGAGCGAAGCGAGACCGGCTTCTTACACAAAGCCTGAAACGACCGAGCCTGGCGATTGGATCGATGGGACGACAGGGGTAGGCGCTTGTAGACGCGTTGTACGCCTAAAGTTGCACGCCTAAAATAAAAGGACGTCGGCTGGCGCCGTGCTGAAGATAGGTTTTTCCCTAAGCGGCTAGGACCGCGTGGGGACGGCCAAACTCAAATTAGGCTACGTGTACGGCGTACTGCTGGCGGAACTGCCGCTCGATGGACTCCATCTGGTCCTTGAGGCGGAGTTTCAGCTTCTTCAGACGAACCTCTTCCAGTTTTTCGTCTTCGCTGAGATATCTTTTTTGGGTGAGTGATTCAAGCCGTTGTGAGTACTGCGTGTGCTCCTGAGCCAATCGTTGGAACTCCTCGTGATTGGTCAGGAGATGCTCTCTCGGGGTCATCCAGCAGACCTCCAAACCGGGATTATGCGCTCAAGGTAGCACAGCGCCAAAAGGTGTTCAATGCCCAAAAGTGGTGCAGAGTCTCATTATGAGAATCGATTAAGTAGCGGGCCGAGCCAGATCGAGCCGATAAAGGACGGCATTGTCAGCCGGATCGGCGTAGTAGAGCCTGCGTCGGCCGGTTTCTTCAAATCCCAGCCGGGCATAAAGGGCCCTCGCCGCCTGGTTGGACTCGCGCACTTCCAGAAACACCGACTCACTGTTTGTTTCGCGGGCGCGGGTGAGCAGGGCGGTCAAGAGCTGCGTGGCCAGGCCTTTCCGGCGAAAGCCGGGAGCGACGACGAGGTTTTCCAGTTCCCACTCAGGATGCAGGTGATGGGCGACGAGGAAACCGACAGCGCAGGATCGTGCCGGTTCGAAACCACGCTCCGACCCTTCGCTGGACGCGTCAAGTACCAGGGCAAATCGGCGAGGTTCACCTTCGTTGGTCCGGAACAGTTCTTCGTATTGCTGTTCCGACCAGTGGGCAGCGGTCGAGCATTGCCGCTCGATCTTTAGTATGGCCGGGAGATCGGCGATGGTTGCGGGGCGAACGCTCAAGCGGTTTTGAGCCTCCAGCTTCGGGTCGTAGCGCCGGCATCTTGCCCTCGGTGATGACGCGAACTCGCGGTTGTCAGCCGCTGGTTTTCGCGAAAATCTCGGCATCGGTCCGGCGGATGTAGTTCGCTTCCAGTTGCTCCGGGGAAACCGTCTGGCCCGCCTGGATCTTACGCCATCCCAAACGCGAAATCGTGCCTGCATCCATTGGTTCGACCAGTTCAACGGGAAGGCCCGCGGACTGCGCGGCTTCGGCCAGCGACTTGTCCGAAGTGGCCAGGATCGATCGGGGCGCATCGGATTTTGCCGTTCCCGATTGCTGTAACTCCGCAAAAAGCTCTTCCCGATTGATGAGCCACTCCCTGCGGATTTTTGCCGAGCCGCCAGTCACTTCGTAGTCTCCCGCATAGACATCGCCGCGGCCCGCATCCAGGATTGCGAGCACCATGCCTTGCTGCGCCGCTCCGACGGCAACAGCTTCCAGCAGAGAAACGGCGGCAAGCGGCTTGCCCAGAATCTCAGCCAGCGCTTTGACCACGGCCAAGCCCACGCGCAGCCCGGTAAACGACCCCGGACCGGAGGCTGCCGCGAAAGCGCCGATGTTGTCTTTGGCGAATCCATGTTTGGCCAGCAGAGCGACGATCTGCGGGACTAGTTGCGCGGAAAACGAGCCCCCGGCCAGCGGCATGACTTCGATCACCTCGCAGGTGTCAGCATCCCCACGCGCGAGTGCGATGCTGCCGGATCTGCCCGAAGTGTCGATAGAGAGCAGGAGCATGAAAGATTTGTTCCGGCGGTCTTCCTGGTTTATCCGTGGCGATCCGTGAAAATCCGTGGCCAAGGCTCTTGACTATCCCTGCACCAGTTCCAGAAGCACGCCGCCCGTGCTCGCAGGATGCACGAACACGTAACCATGGCCGCCCGCGCCGGTTTTGATCTCTTCGGAAACCAGGCGGACGCCGTCTTCTTTCAGGCGCGCGACAGCCGCGTGTAAGTCCGGAACCTTCAGGCATACGTGGTGCAGGCCTTCGCCGCGCTTGGCGATGAATCTTGCGATCGCGGAATTTTCCGAAGTCGCCTCAAGTAATTCCAGGCGGCTCTCGCCGACTGGGACCATCACCAGGCGCACTTGTTCTTGCTCCACAGTTTCTTCCGCGGAAACCCTGAGGCCGAGTTTCTCGTAGATCGCTTTGGCCGCCGCCAGGGACTTTACCGCGATGCCGAGATGATCGATGGAAAAATCCATTTCCGTGTCCGTCTAATAGACCCTTGTCATTCCGAGCGAAGCGAGGAATCTGCTTTCTATTCCTTACTTCTCCGCTTCCGCTGCAATTTCCTCCACCAGCGTATACGGATCGCGTTTGTGCTCGGCCACTTCCGTTGCCAGTCGCGCCAGGTTGCCGTCGCTGACCTGCGTCCGAGCCTTCTCCAGCATGGTATCGCGGAGCATCGTTATCAAACGCTCTTGCCAGTTTTCCACGCTCTTCTTCAGGGCGCGGTTTTCTTTCTGCAGATACGCTTCATAATCAGCGATGGCCGCCGCCAATTCTTTCACGCCGGTGCCTGCGCTGGCGACCGTCTTCACAATGGGAGGCGTCCAGCCGTCGTGGCGCAGGGCCAGCGACTGCAGGGCGCGAATCTCGCGTTCCACGCGCTCGGCGCCCTCGTGGTCGCTCTTGTTGATGACGAAGATGTCGGCGATTTCCATGATGCCGGCCTTGATGCTTTGCACGTCGTCACCCATGCCGGGAACGAGGATGACGATGGTGACGTCCGCCAGGCGCACGATATCAACTTCGTCCTGCCCCACGCCGACGGTTTCAATCATGATCAGGTCGCGGCCTGAAGCATCGAGGACCGTAGCCACATCCGCTGTAGTGCGCGCCAGTCCGCCCAGCGAGCCGCGCGTGGCCATGCTGCGAATGTAAATGCCGGGGTCGGCGAAGTGTTCCTGCATGCGGATGCGGTCGCCCAGAATCGCGCCGCCAGTGTAGGGGCTGGTGGGGTCGACGGCGATGATTCCGATGGTGCGCTTGCCTGCGTTGTCGTCGCCGGCGCGGTAGAGCCGCGCCAGTTGATCGACCAATGTGCTCTTGCCCGCGCCGGGCGATCCCGTCAGCCCGAGGATGCGGGCCTTGCCGCTGTGTGGGAACAATGCCTTGAGCAGGTCGGACCACCCGGGCGCGTGGTTCTCTACGATGGAGATCGCGCGTGCCAAAGCTCTGGTATCGCCGGAGCGCAGTTGGCCGATCAGTTGGTGTTCTCGATTCAAATGAGCAGGGTTCAAGGGATCAGTGTAAAGCAGGCAAGGAGGAAAGACGAAAGGAAGAACCCATCACAATTGCAGTAGCGCGCCGCCGGGGCCGATCTTCAGCACCCGGCGCGCCAGGCCGCCAAACACGGGATATTCCGCCCATTCCCCGCGGCCTGCTTTGATGCCATACAAAACAGCGACTAAAACCATCGTGACCCAAATTACGATCAAGCCCAGCCAAAACATCGGGAACAGAATAAATATCCCAAGCGGAGCGGTGTTTTTGCCGGCATGGAAAGCAACCGCGAAAAGTATGCCGATAAACCCTGCCACTACGACGACCGCCCCCGCTACCACGAGCGCCAGATGCAGGAACAGAACCTGCAGGGCATGGAACGAAACGAAGCGCGATTCGCGCTTGATCAGGAAAATCACGAGCGGCGCGACCCATCCCCCAATCAATTGCAACACATGAGCCAGAACGGCCATGGTGCGCTCTTCCTGCGTAGTTGCAGTGGGGTCGATTGGAACTGCGTCTGCCATGCGTAGCAAAACCTATCACAGGCGGCGCCAGTTGAGAACGTTACCTTGGATGGCGCCGAGATGGGGACGATCAGCGGCCCGCCAGATCATTTGAAACAGTCAGCGCGGACGGAATATGCGGACTCGCTGAATTTTCAGTATCGATTGCCGACCGGTACCTTCCGCTGTAGATTGAAGGCAGCCGAGGCGCTAAGCATCGACCCCTCCACGCAAGTCGACTCGACACCTGTGCAATCCGCCTCCCTTGCGGTTTCCTGGCCGGGCTGGCTTCCGCTTTTTCTGTTACCAGCAGGCGTCATTCTGGTTCGCGACTGCGTACCGGCAGGGCTCTTCATGTGGGCCCTATCTTTTGCCATTTTTTTCGGTCTGAAGTGGCTTACCTGGTGGCAGGCCCGCGATCACGTTCTCCACAGCATGGCGCGCTCGCTGGCTTACCTGGCGGCCTGGCCGGGGATGGACGCGGAAAGTTTTCTTGATTCGCGCCAAATAGTCCCTCTGCCAACGTTGAGGGACTGGCTATGGGCGTCGGCGAAAACAGCTTTTGGCATCCTGCTTTTTTGGGTGCTTGCGCGCAGAGTTCCGGAACAGCAGGCTTTGGGCCGAGGCTGGATCGGCCTTTTCGGCTTGATCTTTCTCTTACACTTCGGCAGCTTTCACTTGATTGCGCTGTTCTGGCAAACGTGCGGAGTTATGGCGCTCCCGATCATGTCGAAGCCAATTTTGTCGAGGAACCTCAGCGAGTTTTGGGGGAAGCGCTGGAATCTCGGGTTCCGGCAACTCGCCTACGATTTAATTTTCCGACCTCTGCACAAGCGAATCGGCGTGGGCACGGCGAGCCTGCTGGTGTTTCTCGCTTCTGGCCTGATCCACGATCTTGTCATATCGTTGCCCGCTCGCGGTGGATACGGCCTTCCCACCGGCTACTTCGTTGTGCAAGGCCTGGGCGTCGCTCTGGAACGTTCCAGATTCGGCAAACGGGTTGGTTTGCAGAAGGGACTGGCAGGATGGCTGTTCCTGTTCGCAGTGACTGCCGCGCCGGCTTTCTGGCTTTTTCATCCTGCCTTCGTGCTGCGCGTGATCGTCCCGTTTATGTCAGCCGCTCACGCCTTATGAAAAAATTATGACTCACTCTTTGGTCGAACGCCTCTTCGATCTTGACCTGTGGCTGGCTGGCGCTGGTCACTTTGTCATCCTGATTGCCAGCGCTCAGGTTCCATCCCGGCTGCGCTGGAAGCAGGACCTGGCCCAGCTTATGCCTCTGAATCGAAAATTGCTTTGGGTGCAGAGTGGCTTTACCGTGCTGACGATCATCGCCTTCGGCACGCTGACGCTCGCTCTGCATGCCGAGTTATTGCGCGGCGACCGCGCCGCACTGGGGCTGGCTTGTTTTATCGCGAACTACTGGACGGCGCGCATCCTGGTCGACGCGTTTTACTTTTCCCACGAAGACTGGCCCAAGGGAAAACAGTTCGTGATTGGGCATGTCTTGCTAACTTGCCTGTTCGCGGCGCAGGCCGGTAGTTATTGGGGATTGTTCGTGTGGCAGGTTTGGCTAAGAGTATAGGCTCCTGGTTCAGGAGATGCTCAATCAGGAACATTGACATTCTGGATGCTCTAATGACGAACCACCCCACAAGCGGGACAGGACCATCGCGTCCCGACGATTAGTGGAGTGGAGCAAAAAGGGCAGACGACGTCAGTTGCGGGCTCGACGATTGACGGCCCTTCCCGGAGCGACGGCCTTTTAAGAGCGCGCACCAACCGCAACAAAAAGAACGCAGCCACGAGCGGAAGGACAATGCGGGCTCCCCTGTCGACGACGTCAGGCGTGGGCGTCCCGAGCCAGCAGGCCACGGACAATAAACCAAAGAGAAGCAACCAGAACCAGGTCCCGAAGCGCCCGGTCGCATGAGGCTCAGACCCGCAATTGGCGCACCTCCAATGCTTCCAGAAACCGACAGGCAGGATTGGAATCCAGAAGATGTGCCCAACGTCGAAGGTACGGATCGCCACCGCCCGGCGCGCCCGTTTGCATGCAAAGCAGTAGTCATTGCGAAAAGCGACTCGCTTGGGCCAGAAGTGGTAGGCGCCGTGAATAATCAGCATGTCATTTGCGGAACATTTCCGGGGCGGCGAAGTCTAGCGATGAGAGATTAGTCTTTGAGCAACTGTCTTGCAATCACCAGTCGCTGAATTTCGCTGGTGCCTTCGCCGATGGTGCAGAGCTTTACGTCGCGGTAAAACTTTTCCGCCGGATAATCTTTGATGAAGCCGTAGCCGCCGTGAATCTGCACTCCTTCATTGGCGCATCTCACCGCGACTTCACTGGCATAAAGCTTGGCCATCGAGGATTCCTGCGTAGTTTTCATGCCCGCGTCTTTCATGGATGCGGCGCGCATGGTCAGCAGCATGGCGGCGTCGATCTCGGTGGCCATGTCGGCCAGTTTCCACTGGATGGCTTGAAAATCGCTGATCGGCTTGCCGAACTGGCGGCGCTCCTTGGAATAATTCAGGGCCGCGTCATAGGCGCCCTCGGCCATGCCCAGAGAAAG
>Ga0209415_10013598_pt1 | contig 13404 bp, 12 predicted proteins | sample PeaSoiSIISIP2007_FD_187696 | JGI IMG/M metagenome (GOLD analysis project Ga0209415, IMG submission 187696) | Peat soil microbial communities from Weissenstadt, Germany - SII-SIP-2007 (SPAdes) (version 2) | ecosystem: Environmental > Terrestrial > Soil > Wetlands > Peat | place: Germany... | reverse complement strand
TCCCGACGTCATCAGCCAGATGTCGCTTGCGTTGCCACTTCTGCTTCTCTACGAGGGCTCCATCTGGTCGGTGCGAATCGTCGAGAAGAAGGCGGCCGCCAAGACAGGCGCCAAGACGGGCCCGGCGTCGGCCCAGGCCAAGCCTGCCGAGTAGGCATCGCGGTCGGCGATGCCGCGCGTCTCGTGCCATCCTCCGGCCAACTGAATTTCCGGACGCTCCGTCATGCACGACATCAGATGGATTCGCGATCATCCCGACGAGTTCGATCGCGGGCTCGCCCGGCGCGCGCTCGAGCCCCTGGCGGCCCGGCTGATTGCGATCGACGAGCGGCGCCGCGCGGTGATCGGCCGGCTCGAGGCGGCGCAGGCCCGGCGCAACGCTGCGTCCAGGGAGATCGGCCAAGCCAAGGCGAAAAAGGACGAGGCGCGCGCGCAGGCCCTGATGGCCGAGGTGGCCGGCCTGAAGACCGCGATCCAGGACGGCGAGGAAGAGGAGAAGCGCGTCGTCGCCGAGCTGGAGGCCGCGCTCGCCCCGATCCCCAACCTGCCGCTCGCCGAGGTGCCGGACGGCCGTGACGAGCGCGACAACGTGGTGCACCATCACTTCGGCGCCAAGCGCAACTACGCGTTCACGCCGAAGCAGCACTTCGAGCTCGGCGAAGCGCTCGGCCTGATGGATTTCGAGACCGCCGCAAAGCTCTCCGGCTCGCGCTTCGTGGTTCTCCGCGGCGGCCTGGCGCGGTTGCAGCGCGCGCTCGCCCAGTTCATGCTGGATCTGCATACGACGGAGCACGGCTATCTGGAGGTCGATCCGCCCCTGCTGGTGAAGGAGCAGGTGCCCTACGGCACCGGCAATCTTCCCAAGTCGGCCGAGGACATGTTCTGCACCCGCGAGGGATTCTGGCTGATCCCCACCGCCGAGGTGCCGCTGACCAACCTCGTGCGCGAGCAGATCCTCGACGAGGACCGGCTGCCGCTGCGGTTCACCGCGTGCACGCCGTGCTTCCGGTCCGAAGCCGGCTCGGCCGGCAAGGACACCCGCGGCATGCTGCGCCAGCATCAATTCACCAAGGTCGAGCTCGTCTCCATCACGACGCCGGAGCAGAGCCTGGAGGAGCACGATCGCATGCTGGCGAGCGCCGAGGAGGTGTTGCGCCGGCTCGACCTGCACTACCGCGTCGTGACCCTGTGCGCCGGCGACATGGGATTCGCGTCACAGAAGACCTACGACATCGAGGTGTGGCTGCCGGGGCAGGGGGCCTATCGGGAGATTTCCAGCTGCTCGGTGTGCGGTGATTTTCAGGCCCGGCGCATGGATGCACGCTATCGCGCCAAGGAGGGACGCGCCGTCCGCCACGTGCACACCCTCAACGGGTCGGGTGTGGCGGTGGGCCGCGCGATGATCGCCGTGATGGAGACCTATCAACAGGACGACGGCACGATCGCCATCCCCGACGCCCTCAAGCCCTACCTGCGCGGAGCGACCCGGATCGAGCGGGCGGCCTGAATGCGCATCCTGCTCACCAATGACGACGGCATTCACGCGCCGGGCCTCGGGGTGCTGGAGCAGATCGCCAAGGATCTCTCCGACGATGTCTGGGTGGTCGCCCCGGAATCCGATCAGTCCGGCGTCTCGCATTCGCTGTCGCTCAACGACCCGCTGCGGCTGCGCGAGATCGGCCCGCGACGTTACGCCGTCAAGGGCACGCCGACCGACTGCGTCATCATGGGGATCCGGCATATTCTCGATGAACTCCCGGATCTCGTATTGTCGGGGGTCAACCGCGGCCAGAACGTCGCCGAGGATGTCACCTATTCGGGGACCATCGCGGGCGCCATCGAGGGCACGATCCTGGGGGTCCCGTCGATCGCGCTGTCGCAGGCGTATGGCGTGTCGACGCGGCAGCACCCGCATTGGGAAACCGCCCTGCGCCACGGCCCCGACCTGATTCGCCGCCTGCTCGCCGAAGGCATGCCGCGCGACGTGATGGTCAACGTCAACTTTCCCGACTGCGCCCCGGACGACGTCAAGGGCATCGCCGTGACCATGCAGGGCAAGCGCGATCAGGAGCTGCTGCGAATCGAGCCGCGGCACGACGGGCGCGGCAATCCGTACTACTGGCTCGTCTTCGCGCGGCGCGAGCGCCAGGATCCTCCCGGCGGCACCGATCTCTCGGCGGTGGCCGACAACCGCATCGCGGTGACGCCGCTGCGGCTCGACCTCACCGATGAACCGTTCATGACCCGGCTGGCCGAGCTGTTCGGGTAGCGGCAGATCCGGCCTCAGGGAGAGTTCGTTGAGCGTTCCGCGCAATCCGCCGTCGACCGGGGAGCGGTCCGAGAATATCGGCCGCATGGAGTTCCTGCTGAGCCTGCGCCGGCGCGGCATCGGAGACCAGGCGGTGCTCCGCGCGATGGACGAGGTTCCACGCGAGCAGTTCGTCGCCGCCGAGCACATCGACGTTGCCTATGCGGATCAGGCGCTTCCCATCGCCTGCGGCCAGACCATCAGCCAGCCCTATCTGGTCGCCTACATGACCGAGCAGCTGGAGGCGCTGCCGACCCACCGGGTGCTCGAGATCGGCACCGGCTCGGGCTACCAGGCCGCCGTGCTGTCCCGGCTGGCCCGCGAGGTGGTGACGGTGGAGCGCTACCGGACGCTCGCCGAGGCGGCGCGCACGCGGATCGAGGTGCTGGGCCTGCGAAACGTCAAGGTCTTCACCGGCGACGGGCTCGCTGGCTGGCCGGCACTCGCGCCTTACGACCGCATCATGGTCACGGCCGCGGCGGAAGACATCCCGCAGGCGCTGGTCGCCCAGCTCGCCGATGGCGGCGTGATGGTGCTGCCGCTCGGGCCGCACGGCCGTGCGCAGCGGATCGTCAGGCTGACCAAGACCCGCGAGGGCGTCGCCCGCCAGGACCTGATCTGGGTGCGCTTCGTGCCGCTGCTGCCGGGGCAGGCCCGGGAATTGTGAGCATTCTCGAAAACCCTCATCAAGGTTGAGACCGGGTTTCCCGGTTACGTCTAATTAACTCGCAACGTGTTTAACTCACGGCTTGTTTGTTGCGTATGAGTGAGCAGCGTCATGCATGCCATTGCCGAGGCCCGCCGGCGGCGCGCGGTTTCGCATCTTGGGTCCGTCGTGCTGATCGCCGCCGGGCTTGCCGGTTGCAGCGCCGACGTCGCGCGCTTCGGCGAGAGTCCGTTCTCCAATCCCTATGCGGCGCGCACCGCGCAGGCAGGCGACGCCGCCGGCTCGGACTATCGTCCGTCGCCGCCGCACGTTGCCCGCATCGATGCGCAGCAGCTGCCGCCACCGCCCGCGCCGCAGGCGTCGGTCCAGGGCGGTTCCCCTTACGCTTCCGCCCCCGCCAGGGCGGAGGTCACCGGATCGGTCCATCCGGCGGGAGGGCCGCCGAACAGCTCCAGCTGGAGCTGGGAGGGCGGCACCGCCGTCACGGTCGGCCAGGGCGAGACCATCGATTCGCTGTCGAGCCGCTACGGCGTGCCGGCGTCGGCCATCATGCAGGCCAACCACATCACGGCATCCGCCTCGATCCAGCCGGGCCAGCGCCTGGTGATCCCCCGATACGCCGGTGCCGCCCCCCGGACGGCTGCCCCGGCGACGCGGATCGCCTCCAATGCCACCATCGTGCCGGCGGGCGGCCACCCCGCCGCAGCGGCGCCAGCCCCGACGGCGAGCGCCGGCGTCCACGTGGTGGCTGCCGGCGAAAGCCTGAGCGGGATCGCCCGCCGCTATCACAAACCCCGCAAGGCCATCGCCAAGGCCAACAATCTCGCGCCGGATGCCAAGGTCAGGATCGGCCAGCATCTGGTGATCCCCGGCATGACGCCCCCGGCGGCGCCTGCGGCCCCGGCCGCGGCGGCGACTGCGCCGGCGAAGCCGCCGGCCCCGCGAAAGGTTGCCGACGCGAGCCCGGGCACGAAATCCCCGGGCGCCCCGCCGGCGCCCGCCGCCGCGCCGGGTGCGAAAGTCGCGACCGGGTCGGCCAGCGCCAACGCCCGGGTCGCGGCACCGGCAGCCGAGCCCACGCCGGACGCCGAGGACGGCGCCGCGCCCGCCGACGGAACCGGCTCCAAACCGACTTTCCGCTGGCCGGTGCGCGGACGGATCATCACCGGATTCGGGCCGCGGACCAACGGGCAGCAGAACGACGGAATCAACCTGTCGATCCCGGAGGGCACGACGGTCAAAGCCGCCGAGGACGGGGTGGTCGCCTACGCGGGCAACGAGCTCAAGGGCTACGGAAACCTCGTCCTGGTTCGCCACAGCAACGGCTTCGTCACCGCTTACGCGCACGCGAGCGAGCTGATGGTCAAGCGTGGCGATCAGGTCAAGCGCGGCCAGGTCATTATGCGTTCAGGGCAGACCGGCAACGTGACGTCGCCGCAACTGCACTTCGAGATTCGCAAGGGCGCGACGCCGGTCGACCCGACGCAGTACCTCGCGGGGGGGTGACGCGCTGAAGCTGGGCACGCTGCGCCAAAGCCCGCGAAGACGGGCGTGCGCGCCCTATATTTCGGTCGACCCCTGCGATCTTGCAGGCGCAAAAAATGAACATCTGGTAGCCCGCATGAAGCGCAGCGCAATGCGGGAGCGGCCACGCCATGCGGCATCGCCGCCCGGATTTCATCCGGGCTACAAAACGTTCGGTCGCTCCGCCAGGGGAACCTCGAGCCGCCCCGCGAGGTCCTGCACATACTGCCAGGCGACCCGGCCGGAGCGCGATCCGCGCGTCGTCGCCCATTCGAGCGCGGTGGCGCGCAGCGACTCGGCGTCGATCGGAATGCCGTAATGGGCCGCATAGCCCTCGACCATCGCGAGATACTCGTCCTGGCTGCACCGATGGAAACCCAGCCACAGGCCGAAGCGGTCGGACAGCGACACTTTCTCCTCGACCGCTTCGCCCGGATTGATCGCGGTGGAACGCTCGTTCTCCATCATCTCGCGCGGCATGAGATGGCGACGGTTCGAGGTTGCATAGAAGATGACGTTCTCCGGCCTGCCTTCGATCCCGCCCTCGAGCACGGCCTTCAGCGACTTGTAGGAGGTGTCGTCGGCGTCGAATGACAGGTCGTCGCAGAACACGATGAAACGTTGCGTCGCCGCGCGCAGCAGCGTCATCAGATCGGGCAGGCTCTCGATGTCCTCGCGATGGATCTCGATGAGCTTGAGGGCCCCGTGCGCACCGTTGCGGGAATGGGCGGCATTGACCTTCGCGTGCGCCGCCTTCACCAGCGACGACTTGCCCATGCCGCGCGCGCCCCACAACAGCGCGTTGTTCGCCGGAAGCCCGCGCGCGAACCGCTCGGTGTTCTCGATCAGCACGTCACGAACCCGGTCGATGCCCATGAGCAGCGACATGTCGACGCGATTGACGCGTTCGACCGGCGCCAGGCGCCGGCCTTCCGGGTGCCACACGAAGGCCTCGGCCATCGCGAACACCGGGGTTGCCGGGGGAGGCGGAGCCAGCCGCTCGAGCGCGCCGGCCACCCGTTCCAGGGTCGCGACGACTTTGGCGAGATCGATGTCGGATCGGCTCATGGAGGAGTCGGCATGCTGGCGGCGGGCGCGGTGTCACTTAGCCGGGCCGGACAGCTCCCGCAAGCGTCCCGGCGGGTCACGACGCGGCCGGCGGCGTTGCAATTGGGCCGGTGGCGGCTATAGTCCGCGCGATTTCGGCGACCGCGCGCAACCGACCGACAGCGCATGTTCCGGCGATGCGTGCGCGGTTCGCCGGCAAAAGCTCACGAAGACGGGCGTGAACGCCCTGGCGGAACATGCGACGCTGAAGCACGACGAGAGCCGGACGCGCGGCGGCACGCACGGGGCAATGGGGAGTTTCGATGCTGATATCGCCGGCGTTCGCCCAGGGCGGCCCGACCGGGAGCCTCAACGACCTCCTGTCGTCGCCGCTGTTCGTGATGATTCCGATTTTCGTCATCATGTACTTCTTCATCCTGCGTCCGCAGCAGCGGCGCGCCAAGCAGCATCAGGAGATGGTGAAGAACCTTCGTCGCGGCGATACCGTCATCAGCTCGGGCGGCCTCGTCGGCAAGGTCACCAAGCTGGTCGACGACGACCAGGTCGAGGTCGAGATCTCCGACGGCGTGCGGGTGCGGCAGATGCGGCAAATGGTGTCCGAGGTCCGTGCCAAGGGCGAGCCGGTCAAGGACGACAGCGCGGGCTGACCGGTCGATCCGGTCGGCACCGCAGGGACACGGTCGAGGCTCATGCTGTTCTTTTCTCGATGGAAGGCGGCGGCGATCCTGATCACGGCACTCGTGGTGTGCCTGTTCGCGGTGCCGAACTTCTTCCCGGAGGCGATGCTGCAGAGCCTGCCGAAGTGGGCACAGCGCCACATCGTGCTCGGGCTCGATCTGCAGGGCGGCTCACACATCCTGCTCCAGCTCGACGAGGACGCGGTGCGCAAGGACATGCTCGAGACCTTGCGCGGCGACGTGCGCCGGGTCCTGCGTGAGGCGCGGCTCGGCTATACCGGAGGCATCGTGATCCGTGGCGACGGCGTCGAGGTGCGGCTTGCCGAGGGCGCCGACCCGCAGCTCGCGGTGAGCAAGCTGCGCGAGCTCTCGCAGCCGATCGGCGGGCTGTTCGGCGGCACCGGCCGGCGCACCATCGATGTCGCCGACGCGGGCGGCGGGTTGATCCGGCTCTCCGTGGCCAAGGCGGCGATCGAGGAGCGCGTCAGCAAGGCGGTGGAGCAGTCGATCCAGATCGTCGAGCGCCGCGTCAACGAGCTCGGCACCGTCGAGCCGACCATCCAGCGTCAGGGCACCGACCGCATCCTGGTCCAGGTGCCCGGCCTGCAGGATCCGCAGCGCCTGAAGGAGCTGATCGGCAAGACCGCCAAGCTCACGTTCCGCATGGTGGACGGAACGATGAGCGCGGAGCAGGCGCTGCAGGGCCGTCCGCCGGCCGACTCCGAGATCCTCTACGACGCCAAGAACACGACGACGCCTTATCTGGTGCAGAAGCAGGTCCTGGTGCAGGGCGAGGACCTGGTCGATGCCCAGCCGGGATTCGACCAGCGCAGCGGCGAGCCGATCGTGTCGTTCCGCTTCAACAGCAACGGCGCGCGCCGCTTCGCCCAGGTGACGCAGGAGAACGTCGGGCGCCCCTTCGCCATCGTGCTCGACAACCAGGTGATCTCGGCGCCGGTGATCCGCGAGCCGATCCTGCAAGGGTCGGGACAGATTTCCGGCAGCTTCACCCCGCAGGGCGCCACCGATCTCGCCATCCTGCTGCGCGCCGGCGCACTGCCGGTGCCGCTCACCATCGTCGAGGAACGCACCGTCGGGCCGGGCCTCGGCCAGGACTCGATCGAGAAGGGCAAGATCGCCTCCTACGTCGGCTCGATCATGGTCATCGTCTTCATGCTGCTGACCTACGGCCTGTTCGGTCTGTTCGCCAATATCGCGGTGGCAATCAACGTCGCGATGATCTTCGGCATCCTGTCGCTGCTCACCGCGACGCTGACGTTGCCCGGCATCGCCGGAATCGTGCTGACGGTCGGGATCGCGGTCGACAGCAACGTGCTGATCTACGAGCGCATCCGGGAGGAGGTGCGCAACGGCCGGACTCCGATTGCGGCGATCGACGCCGGCTTCACCCGCGCGCTGGCCACCATCCTGGATTCCAACATCACCACGTTCATCGCGGCGACCGTGCTGTTCTTCATCGGCACCGGCGCGGTGCGCGGCTTCGCGGTGACGCTCGGCATCGGCATCGTGACCACGGTATTCACGGCCTTCACCTTGACGCGCCTGATCGTTGCCTGGTGGGTGCGCTGGAAGCGCCCGCAGACCGTTCCGATCTGAGCCGCCGCAGCCGCCCATCAGCGAGACACCCTTGCGCCTCCTTCGCATCGTTCCGGACAACACCAAGTTCGACTTCATGCGCTTCCGGCGCGTGAGCTTTCCGATCTCGGCGGCGCTGTCGATGATCGCGATCGTGCTGTTCTTCCATCCGGGCCTCAATCTCGGCATCGATTTTCGCGGCGGCACGCTGCTCGAGGTGCAGGCGAAGTCCGGCAAGGCCGACCTCGGCAGGATGCGCGCGACGCTCAACGCGCTCGGCCTCGGCGAAGTCCAGCTGCAGCAGTTCGGCAACGAATCCGACGTGCTGATCCGCGTGTCCGAGCAGCCGGGCGGCGATGCGGCGCAACAGGCGGCCGTCGCCAAGGTGCGCACCGCGCTCGGTGACGAGGTCGAGTACCGCCGCATCGAGGTGGTCGGACCGCGGGTGTCGGGCGAGCTGCTGTCCTATGGGACGATCGGCATCATCCTGGCGATCTGCGGCATCCTGCTCTATCTCTGGTTCCGCTTCGAGTGGCAGTTCGCGCTCGGTGCGATGATCGCCAACGTGCACGATCTGGTGCTCACCATCGGGTTCATGTCGCTCACGCAGATCGACTTCGACCTCACCAGCATCGCGGCCCTGCTCACCATTCTCGGCTATTCGCTCAACGACACGGTGGTGATCTACGACCGGATTCGCGAGATGCTGCGACGCTACAAGAAGCTGCCGATGCCCGATCTGCTCAACGCGTCGGTCAATTCCACGCTGTCCCGATCCATCATCACCCACGTGACGGTCACGCTCGCCCTGCTCGCGCTGCTGGTGTTCGGCGGCCAAGCGATCCACAGCTTCACCGCCACGATGATGTTCGGCGTCGTGCTGGTCGGCACCTACACGTCGGTGTTCATCGCGTCGCCGATCCTGATCTATCTCGGCGTCGGCACCGGGCGTGCCGACGGTCCGGAAAGCTGACGTTGCGGATGGCCGCCGGGCCGGACGCGCCGCACCTGCCACGCCTCGCGCCGATCGACGCCTACGGCAACGGCGGGTTTCGCTTCGCCGGCATGTCGCACCGCGGCTCCATCGTGTGCGTGCCGGGCGGGATCTGGGCGTGGCCGGTGGTGCGCGCGGACGAGATCGGCGAGGCGGCGCTGGCGCGGGTGTTGGCGGCAGCCGGCGACATCGAGCTGTTCCTGCTCGGCGCCGGGCGCGACATCTGGGTGATGCCGGAGAGCCTGCGCTGGCGCTTCCGCGAGCATCGCATCGCTGTCGAGGTGGCTCCGACCGGCGCCGCCGTGCGCACCTGGAACGTGCTGATGCCGGAGGGCCGGCGGGTCGCCGCCGGCCTGATCGCGGTGGAATGACCTTGGCGCCCGACCATTGCGAAGGCCTGGTTCGCGAGGCCGACAAGGACCGCTTTCTCGCCAGCCTGTTTGCCCCGGCCGATCGGCGCAGGGATCTTCTGGCGCTCTACGCCTTCAATGTCGACGTGGCCGGCATCCGCGACCGCGCCGGCGAGGCGCTCCCCGGCGAGATGCGGCTGCAGTGGTGGCGCGAGGCGCTCGAGGGCGTTCGCCGCGATGAGGCGCGCGCGCACCCGGTCGCCGCCGCGCTGCTCGACGCCCTGGCGCGCCACGGGTTGCCGGCCACGGACCTCGTCGATCTCATCGATGCGCGAACGTTCGATCTCTACGACGATCCGATGCCGACGCTCGCCGCGCTCGAGAGCTATGCGCGGCGGACTTCCTCGGTGTTGATGGCGCTGGCCGGCCGGATCCTCGGCGCGACCGACGGCAGCATTGCGGACGTCGCCGGCCCCGCCGGCGTGGCCTATGCGATGACCGGCCTCCTGCGCGCGTTCGCGTTCCACGCGTCGCGCCGCCGGCTCTACGTGCCGCGGGACATTCTCGACCGTCACGGCGTCGGCGCCGACGAGGTGTTCGCCGGAAGAGCAACTCCGGCCCTCGGTGCCGCGCTCGCTGAGCTGCGCGGCCATGTGCGCCGGCTCCTCGCGGCGATCCGCGCGCCGATCGCGGCGCTCCCGCCCGCGGCTGTTCCGGCGTTGCTGCCGGTGGCCCTGGTGCCCGGCAACCTCGAGCGCATGGAGCGGCGCGACTACGATCCGTTTCGGACGGTGGTCGAGGTGCAGCAGTGGCGCCGCCAGTGGGTGCTGTGGCGGTCGGCGCGGCGCGGAATCCGGCTGCCGGTCAGAACGTGAAGCGGTCGCGCAGGTTCTGCCGGTCGTTGACGATGGTCTCGACGACCGCGCGCTCGGCGTCGGACTTGATCAGCGGCGCGATCAGGTCGACCTGGTTCATGGCGATGAGCTGCAGTAGCTCGGTGCGCACGTTGCCGCCGGCGTCGTGCGGCAGAGCCTGCACGATCTGCACATGCTCCGGCGCCCTGGCCTTGCCCACCGCCGCGATCACGAAGTCACGGACCGCCTCCGGGCCGAGCGCCGGGTCGGCGGCCACGAACGCATAGAGCCCGGTTCCGGCGCGGCGGTCGGGAAACGCCACCACGGCGGCGCCGCGAATCCGCGGATGCTGCTTGAGCCGCGCGACGATCACCGGCGCGTCGTCGACCAGCCGTGGACCGCCGCCCTCACGATCCGTGAAGCCAATGAGACCGCGGGTGATCCAGAAGTAGATCCGCTTGCCGGTCGCCATCCAGATGCGGGTCGGCCAGCTCTTCCGCGCCAGGATGCGCCGCTCGGTCGGCGTCAAGGCCTCGGGGAGGTAGCTGCGCTTGTGCTTGAGCAGGTGGCGGAGGTCCTCGTAGGCCGCGATGCGAAACAGCCGGCTGCGGCGAGGGAACCGAATGGCGAGCTGGAAATCCGTCAGATAGGCGCCGCCATCGGCGCCGTACAGCCAGTTCTGCTCCTTGGCGAGATCGTTGTGGGAGATGCGCGCCCGGTGCAGCGTCTGCAAGGCCGCTCGCGCCGACCGGAAATAGGCGTGGTCGCCGATCGGCCGTGCCAGATGCAGCGCGACCCCGTCGATGAATCCGCGGATCAGGATGTTGCGTCCGGCGTAGAGCAGTGGCGGCGCGATCCCCAGTGGGCCGGCGACCCGCAGCGCGCGGGCCTCGCGGTCGAGGAAATGCTTGGCGATCGGCCGGCTCCACCACGGCACCGTGTCGATCCGCCGCATCACCGCGTCGACCTCGCCGTTCGGCCCGGCGAAGCGTCCGCGCTCGACCGTGCTGAACACGTCGCGTTTGAGCACCACGGAGCCGTGCCACGTCGAGGGGATCTCACCCGGATGGGTCGTCTGCGCGTCCATGTGCGGGTTCTAGCATGGTTCATTATCGATGATGTCGCGTACCACGCGGCGGGCGTCGGCGACCATGGCGGGACCGAGGGGCCGGCCGAGCGCATCCGTCCAGGCGAGCAGGTCGGCGAGACGGGCGATCCGTTGCCACTCGGGCGGGAGCCATCCGCCGGCGTCGCGATATCCGTCCGTCAGGGCCGCGATGAACGCCGGATTGCTGCCGAGCGGCGGACGCAGAACATTGCCGAAATCGAGCGCCGGGGATGCGCTCAACGCGAACTCCCAGTCGAGGATGGCGGCAACCTCCCAGCGGTCGTCCCGGCCGGACCGGACCAGAATGTTCGGACCATTGAAGTCACCGTGCACCAGGCAGGGCGGATCGAGCCACCCGTCGAGCAGCTCACCCTCGCGCTCCGCGAAGGAGAGGACCGCGCCGCTGAGCTCGGCGCCGAGCAGCGCACCGGCCGACCCCGCGACCAGGGCTTTTCGCAGATAGGCGATGAAGCCGCTGCGACCCATGTCGGTCGGTTCGGGCACGACGAGCCTGTCGGCGAAGTAGCCGGGCTTGTCGAACACGAACCCATGGATCGCGGCGAGCACGTGCCCGACCGCGCGGCCGAGACCGCGGGTCGAGGATCCGTCGAGAGAGCCCACGACGGCGTCGAGACGGGCGCCGTCGATCCACTGGGTGATCCCGTAAGGCAAGCCGGTGAGCGGGTCGCGTTCGGAAAAATAGAGGAACCGCGCGACCGGGACCGAACCGGCGACGCGGGCGGTCACCGCGACCTCGTTGCGAGCGCTGGAAAGGTCGCGCTGATAGAGCCGCAGCAGCACGGGCTCGGCAATTCCGGTCGCCGAGACCTTGACATTGGTATTGATCAGCCCGCCGCGCATGCGCTCGATCGCGGTCGCCCGGGCGCCCGGAAAGGCCGGTTGAAGCATCGCGGTGACCGCCGCGGCGTCGAGCTCGATCTCCGGGCGTTCGCGCGTCCAGCCGTCTTTCATGTCGAGATCATTCGGCCGCCGCGACGTGCTCGCCTGCGATCCAGCGATCGAGGTCGGCGAGCGCGCGACCGGTCAGCCCACGCTTCCTGGCGATGGCCTTGGCGGTGCCGGTCAGTCGTGTCCCGTCGGAAGCGCGCGACGCGACCCGGCCGATCGGCGGAAACAGCCCGAAATTGACGTTCATCGGCTGGAACGAGCCTCGCCCCGGTTCGATCGCATCGATGTGACCGCCGGTGATGTGATTGATCAGCGCTCCATGCGCCGTGGTCGGCGGCGGCAGCGAGGCAGGCTCGCCGAGACGATCGGCCGCGGAAAACCGTCCGGCCAGAAGCCCGATGGCGGCGGACTCCACGTAACCCTCGCAGCCGGTGATCTGGCCGGCGAAGCGCAGGCGCGGCATCGCCGACAGCCGAAGGGTGCGGTCGAGCAGCTTGGGCGAGTTGAGAAACGTATTGCGGTGAACCCCGCCGAGCCGGGCGAACTCGGCCTTTGCCAGCCCCGGGATGGTGCGGAAGATGCGGCTCTGCTCGCCATGCTTCAGCTTGGTCTGAAAGCCCACCATGTTGAACAGCGTGCCGAGACGGTTGTCCTGGCGCAGTTGCACGACCGCATAGGGCTTCTGCTGTGGCATCCGCGGGTTGGTCAGGCCGAACGGCTTCATCGGCCCGTGCCGCAGGGTCTCGCGGCCGCGCTCGGCCATGACCTCGATGGGCAGGCATCCGTCGAAATACGGCGTGGCGGCCTCCCAGTCGTGGAATGCGGCCTTGTCGCCGGCAAGCAGCGCATCGATGAACGCTTCGTACCGGTCGCGGTCGAGCGGACAGTTGACGTAATCGGCCCCGGTGCCGCCGGGGCCGGGCTTGTCGTAACGCGACTGGAACCACGCCACCGACATGTCGATCGAGTCGCGGTGGACGATCGGCGCGATGGCATCGAAGAAGGCGAGCGCGGCCTCTCCGGTCAGCGTGCGAATCGCGTCGGCGAGGGCCGGCGAGGTGAGGGGACCGGTCGCCACGATGACCTGGTCCCAGTCGGCGGGGGGCAATCCGTCGATCTCCTCACGCGCGATGCTGATCAGCGGATGGCGCTCCAGCGCCGCCGTGATCGCGGCCGAGAAGGCGTCGCGATCGACCGCGAGCGCGCCGCCGGCGGGAACCTGGTTGGCGTCGCCGGTGCGCATGATCAGCGAGCCGAGCCGGCGCATCTCCTCGTGCAGCAGGCCGATCGCGTTGGACTCGCGGTCATCGGAGCGAAACGAATTCGAGCAGACCAACTCGGCGAGCCCG
>Ga0209415_10013597_pt1 | contig 13406 bp, 13 predicted proteins | sample PeaSoiSIISIP2007_FD_187696 | JGI IMG/M metagenome (GOLD analysis project Ga0209415, IMG submission 187696) | Peat soil microbial communities from Weissenstadt, Germany - SII-SIP-2007 (SPAdes) (version 2) | ecosystem: Environmental > Terrestrial > Soil > Wetlands > Peat | place: Germany... | reverse complement strand
CGATGGTGCAGGATCAGCATCTCGGCCACTTTCTCGGGCTCGATGGCCGAATGATACTCGCGGTGATAGGCTTCATAGGCACCCACGGACCTCAGCACGGCCATCCACTGGTGGTTATCGGGAGCGCCGACAGAGGGCAGCGCGTCGAGCAGATTGTGGTATTGCACGTCCACCAGCCGCGCGGTCATCTCCGCGCGCTCCAGCGACCAGCCGATGCGCAGAAATTCCCAGCCTTCATCGTGCGGCAGGGTGGCGTCCGTCACGCCGTGAAAGCGGTGCGCGCCGAACTTGATCTTGTCGCAGAAGCGGTGCGGGCCCGCGGCGATCTCCTCCTGCGGGTGGAAGCGCGTGACGGTGTAGTACAGGCCGTTGATGTCCTCCCACATCTCCCGCGAGATTCGGTCGCGAATGGTGCGCGCGTTTTCGCGCGCCTTCGAGATGCACTGGACGATCGAGCTGGGATTGTCCTCGCTGAAGGCGAGAAATTCGAAGACGTTTTCGGCGTTCACTTCGCTGTAAAGCTTGCTGAACAGCTTTTCCTCGCCGGCCATGATGATGAGCGGCTCCCAGCGCAGGCGATAGGATTGCTGTGATTGCTCGAGGAGCATGTGGTAGTTGACGTCGAGAATGCGCGCGGTATCTTCGGCGCGCTCGATATAACGCGCCAGCCAGAAGAGGGATTCGGCGATCCGCGAAAGCATTTCAGTCCTCTCCCCGCAAAACCCATGTGTCCTTGCTACCGCCGCCCTGCGAAGAATTCACCACCAGCGAATTCGGCTGCAGCGCGACGCGCGTCAACCCCCCGGGCACGATCGTCACCTTCTCTCCGTCGTAGAGGCAATAGGGGCGCAAATCCACGTGGCGTCCGGCCACGCTGCCCGTCGCGGGATCGTAGGAAGGCACGCGCGAGAGCCCGAGGACGGGCTGGGCAATATAGTTTCGCGGATTCGCGCGCAGGCGTTCGGCGAAGTCCACGAGTTTCGCGCGGTCCGCGGCCGGGCCCATCAGCATTCCGTAGCCGCCTGATTCGCCGACGGCCTTCACCACCAACTGAGGAAGATGGTCGAGCACATACGCAAGACCGCTGGGATTGGCGCAGAGGAAAGTTTCGACCGTCTTCAGGATCGGCTCTTCGCCGAGATAGTAGCGGATGAACTCCGGCACGTAGGCGTAGATGGCCTTGTCGTCCGCGACGCCATTGCCCACCGCATTCGCGAGCGCCACATTTCCCGCACGGTAGGCGCCCATGAGGCCGGGCACGCCAAGCACGGAGTCCGCGCGGAAAGTCAGCGGATCGAGATACTCATCGTCCACGCGGCGATAGATCACGTCCACGCGTTTCAGCCCCCGGATCGTCTTGGTGTAGACGATACCCCCGTCCACGATGAGGTCGCGCCCTTCGACCAGCTGGATCCCCATTTGTTGCGCCAGAAAACTGTGTTCGAAATAGGCGCTGTTGTGAATACCGGGCGTCAGCAGGACGATTTGCGCATCCTCTTCGCCGCGAGGCGAAAGACTGCGCAGAATCCGGGCCAGTTCCGCAGGATAGTGGTGGACCGGCAGAACCTCGCAGGCCTGGAACGCGTCGGGAAGCGTGCGCGTCATCACCAGCCGGTTTTCGAGCACGTAGGAAATTCCGCTCGGCGTGCGAACGTTGTCTTCGAGCACGTAGAAATCGCCGCTTTTCGAATCGCGCACCAGGTCAATACCGCAGATGTGAGTGTGAATGCCGCGCGGAACTTCGACGCCGATCACCTCCCGCCGGAAATTCGGACAGGAATAGACCAGCCAGCGCGGGATCTTTTTGTCTTTCAGAATGGCTTGCTTGCCATACACGTCCTGCAGGAAAAGATTCAGCGCCATCACGCGCTGGGAGAGGCCGCGGTCAATCTGCTCCCACTCCGAATGCGGCAGGATGCGGGGGATGAGATCGAACGGGAACAATCGTTCGGTGCCGCGCCCATCGCTATATACGGTGAAGGTGATGCCCTGAATCAAAAACGAGAGGTCGGCCAGCTTCCGCCGCTCCTCGAACTGCGAGGGCGCCATGGAGGCGAGCTTCTGGAAAAGCTTGGTGTATTGGGCGCGAGGCTGGCCGGGGGACGAGAACATCTCGTCATAAAAGCTCCCCGTCTCGTAACACCCGAACAAGCCAGGGTTCACTATATGCGCCGGAGCGGCTCTCATTGCTTAACTCTATCAATAGGCGCGCAGGCGGCTCCCACGAAAAGAATCTATCGAACGCATCAGCCTTCCCTTCTTCAGGTCGGCGTCTCGGAAATAACGATCCGAGCGGATGGGGATCGTGCTCACGCGTCCGAGGGCAACCTGCAACCCTGCTATAATTCTGGGCTTCCATGAAGCGACGAAAACAAACCGGGAAGGTGCGGGTCGTGGCGAGGGCCAATTTGCCTACCCGATTCGGGCGGTTCCGAATTGCCGGCATCAAAGGGCACGGACCGAACGAAGAGGCGGTGGCCCTCCAACACGGGCGGCTCGCGAACGGGCGGGCGCCGATCGTGCGGATTCATTCCCAGTGCCTGACCGGGGACGTCTTCATGTCGGAGCGCTGCGACTGCCGCGCCCAGCTGGAGCTTTCCCTGCGCAAGATTGCCAAGGCGGCGTCCGGCATTGTGCTCTATCTGCCGCAGGAGGGCCGCGGCATCGGCCTGATCAACAAGGTGAAAGCGTACCAGCTGCAGGACGAAGGCCTCGACACGGTGGAAGCAAACCGCAAGCTCGGGTTCGCGGCGGATTCGCGCGATTACGATTTCGCGGCCGAGGCGCTCAAGGCGCTGGGCGTGCGCAGCGTGCGCCTGCTTTCGAATAATCCAGACAAAATCGAGCAGCTCGAACGCGCGGGCATTCGCGTGGTCGAGCGAATTCCCTGCCGCCCGCGCACCAACCATCATTCGCGAGCCTACCTGCGCACCAAGCAAGACAAAATGGGCCACCTACTCCCGGGCATTTAGCGCCGGCCGTGTCCGGTCGCAAACGCACTGAAAATTCGAGCGCCCGATCCGGGAATTAACAATTCGTTGTTCCCATTGGTGCGGAAGACGCTTTAGACTCGCCCCGAGGAGCAGCCATGACGAAGACCATCCAGCAATCGGTGCGCTTTGCCGCCTCACCGGCGACGCTGTTTGAAATGTATCTCGATTCCAAGAAGCATTCCGCCGCGACTGGCGGGAAAGCAATGTTGAGCCGGAAAGTCGGCAGCGCGTTTACCGCGTGGAACAAGATGTTGCGCGGGAGAAACTTGATGATCGTCCCCAACCGGCTGATCGTACAGTCGTGGCGCAGCGTGAATTTCAAACCCGGTGACGCCGATTCGATTTTGATTCTGGAATTCAGCAAGGCGCCGGGAGGCGGGCAGGTCGACCTCGTGCACGTGAACGTGCCGCAGCAGGACCACAAAGGCGTCACGCGGGGCTGGCCGAATTATTACTGGAAGCCGTGGAAGAGGTATCTGGCGGCGAAATCGAAGCGGCGCTAGGAATCAGCGCTGAAGAGAGATTCCTCGACTGCGTCGCGCGCCGCCGCTGCGCGGCGGAAAAGGCGAAGACGCGCGACTCCGCTCGGAATGACACGTGGTGGAGCGTTGCGAAGGAATGAAGCTGCTCGGCCGTCGGGACGCTTCGCTCCTGTCCTACGTTAGGGCAGGCAGAATGACCAGATGAGATTGCGCGGCGGTGCCTAGCCGCCGCCGACGAAGTGCACGATTTCAAAGCTGTCGTTTGATTGCACCTCGGTTTCCTTCCAGCGCTGCCGGGGAAGAATATCCAGATTGCGCTCGACGGCGACGCGTCCGGTGGACATGCCTAAGTGATCGAGCAGCGCGGCGACGTTCAGGCCATCGGGAATCTCGCGGCGCTCGCTGTTAATGGTGACGGTCATGGTCAGCTACGAATTTAGTGAAACACTCTTGCTGATGATGAGGCGGCGCATCGAAAGCAAGTCCCACGTCGGCCAAACTGCGGCCTCGCTCGGGATGACGATCCTAGTCGGATCGTCATTTGGTCCGCGAGCGCATCGAGAAGCGAATTTCGTCCTTGCCCGCGTCCGCTTGCGCGTGAATCACGAGAGCCAGATTACCCTTCCCGAGGGGAGGCAACGGAAACTCGATCCGCACGCGACCGCGGTCGTCGCTGACGCCGGCGTGGCGAGCCGCCTGTGCAGCACCCTCGATCGCGGCTTCCACCTGAGCGCCGGCCTGCGGCTGCCGATCCGCTCGCCGCACAATTTCGACGTCGAGCAAGACATTCCCTCCGGCCAGCCAGGACGTGGGATTGAGGAGCTGCACCTGAATTCCGCGGGTGCGAACTGCGAGCTCCAGCGCCGCGGCGATTTCCGCGTCAAACACACCGGCGCGCAAATCCTCGATGATCCTTCGGTGTTGCTCGTTGACCCGCTCGCGCAGCCCATCCGCGCTGAATTCGGTCGATCCTGCGAATTCCTGATAGTCTGAGGCGAGCCGGTGGAGAATTCGTCCGTGCTGGTACACGGCGGTATCTATGACCGGATGGCTCGGGCCCCGGTCCTCCGTCTGCACGTGGAATATTTGGTCGCCCACGTGTACGTCCGTGTTAAATCCGGAACTCATCGCCTGCCGATTCCCTCCCGAGGCGCGCGACGGCCGCCGAGGCAATTAAAATCTGGGGAGTTCATTTGACCGATCTACTCTCGAACGCTATTATAGCAGCGCCTTTAAAATGAACAGCAACTACCTCGATAGCTACGGCCCACTTTTGCTCATGTTTATACTGGCCGGCGGACTCGCCGGCCTGCTCATTACGCTTTCCACGGTCGTAGGCCGGCACAAGCAATCGCGCGAGAAAGATCAGCCTTACGAATGCGGCATTGTTCCCACGGGCGACGCGCGGCAGCCCTTCTCCGTGCACTTTTACATGGTCGCGCTGGTGTTCATTTTGTTCGATATCGAGGCCATCTTTCTGTATCCTTGGGCGCTCGTTTACCACAAATTGAATGTATTTGGCTTTGTGGAGATGTTGCTCTACATCATGATTCTGCTGGTCGGTTATATCTTCCTCTGGAAGAAGGGCGCGTTGAACTGGGATAGCTGATCGCCCGTCCGGAATCGGATCCATCGTGGAATCGCAAGAAATCGGCAAGCACGCAGCGCTACAGAAGCTCAGGGACTGGGACAACCAGGCCGTCGCCGAAGTGATTGAATTTCGGGGCGAAACAACTGTTGTCATCCCCCCGCAGCACCTCGTGCGCGTGGCCGAATACCTGGTATCCGAGCCCTCCCTGCGGTTCACCTTTCTTTCCGACCTTACGACGGTTGACCGATTCCCGATGGAGCTGCGTTTCGAGCTGAATTACCACCTGCTTTCGATTGAGCGCGGGCTGCGTTTGCGCTTGTTGGTGCGCCTGCAGGGGGCGGAACCAGCCGTGGCGTCCGTTACCGGCATCTGGCCGACGGCGAACTGGCACGAGCGCGAGAATTTCGATCTTTTTGGCATTCGCTTTCACGGACATCCCGACCTTCGCCGGATCTTGATGCCGGACGAGTGGGAGGGACATCCGCTCCGCAAGGATTATCCCGTCGAGGGGTTCCGCTAGAATCGCCGGGCGAGCGCTGACCTATGACCACAAAGACGACCGTCATCGAGACAGCAGCCGGCCCAGCCCAGCCGATGGTCCTCAATATGGGGCCGCAGCACCCGTCCACTCACGGAGTTCTGCGCGTGGTTCTCGAGCTCGACGGGGAAATCGTCCTCACGGCCAAGCCCGACATCGGCTACCTGCATACGGGCATCGAAAAGTCGTGCGAGTCGAAGACGTATTCGCAGTGCATCACGCTCACCGACCGCATCGACTACCTCGCGCCGCTCTCGAATAATCTGGGTTTCTGCCTCGCCGCCGAAAAGCTGATTGGAATCGAAGTCCCCAAGCGCGCGCAGTACATCCGCGTGCTCCTCACGGAACTGACGCGCATCACCTCGCACCTCGTTTGGCTCGGAACGCATGCCATCGACCTCGGCGCGATGACCGTATTCCTTTACAGCTTCCGCGAACGCGAAGAGATCATGAAGATTTACGAGTACGTCTCCGGCCAGCGGATGATGACCAGCTACTTCCGCATCGGCGGGCTCGCGCTCGAACCGCCGCCGGACTGGCTCGAACGCGTGCGGCGCGTGATCGATGCCTTGCCCGGGCACATCGACGAATACGAAACTTTGCTCACGCAAAACCGCATCTGGATGGCGCGGACGAAGGGCGTGGGCAATTTGAGCGCTGAGGACGCGATCGCGCTCGGCGTGTCCGGCCCGCTGCTGCGAGCCAGCGGCGTGGCCTACGATATACGCAAGGCTTTCCCCTACTCCAGCTACGAAGATTTCGATTTCAACGTGCAGACGCAAACGGCCGGCGATTGCTACGCGCGGTACCAGGTGCGTGTGGCCGAGATTCGCGAGAGCATCAAGATCGTCCGCCAGGCCATGGACAAAATTACGCCCGAAGGGCCTTTCCGCGCCGAAGCACGGGGGATCATCCCGCCATCGCGCGAGGAGATGAAAACCTCCATCGAGGGCCTGATCTATCACTTCAAGATTTTCACAGAAGGATTCGCTCCGCCGCCGGGCGAGGTCTATCAGTGCATCGAATCGCCGCGGGGCGAATTGGGCGTATTCATGGCGAGCGACGGTTCCGCGAAGCCGTACCGCGTGAAGTTCCGTACGCCGTCGTTTGTGAACCTGCAGTCGTTGCCGAAGCTTTGCGAAGGACGTCTGATCGCCGATGTGGTCGCTTGCATCGGCACAACCGACATTGTTCTTGGAGAAGTGGACCGCTAGCTTTCGTGACCGAAAACCGGAACATGCAACTGCCGCCACCGCTGGAAACAAAGTTCAACGAGCTTGCCGGACGCTACCCGGTCAAGCGCTCGGCGCTGATTCCCATGATGCTCTACGCCCAGGATCATCTCGGGTCGCTGGGCGATGAGATCCTTGAGGAAATCGCGAAGCGGCTGGGCCTGAACTTGATCGAGGTCGAGGAAACGCTCGCCTATTACTCCATGCTCCGGCGCAAGCCGGCCGGGCGGAATCACATTCAGGTCTGCACGAATATTTCCTGCATGCTTCGCGGCGGCAACGAACTTTACAAGCACGTCCAGAAGCGGCTGGGCATCGGCCACAAGGAAGTCTCCGCCAGCGGCACGTTTTCACTCGAAGAAGTCGAATGCATCGGCGCCTGCACCGGCGCCCCAGCCATGCAAGTCAACTACGACTTCTACGAAGACCTCGACCCGGACAAAGTGGACGCGATCTTCGAGCAGCTTCAGGAGGGCAAGAAACCGAAGCCTTCCGCCGTCACCGCCGGATCGCTCCACGACCGATTGCCCGCCGAAGTGCCCGTGATCAGCAAGCGCTTCGGGATCCCGAATGCCCACAAGATCGACGTGTACCGCAAACACGAGGGCTATCAAGCGCTGGAAAAGGCCCTGACGATGACGCCCGATCAGATCATCGATGAAGTGAAGAAATCGAATCTGCGCGGGCGCGGCGGCGCGGGCTTTCCCACCGGAATGAAGTGGAGCTTCGTCCCCAAGGACACTTCCAAACCAAAGTACATTCTCGCCAACGCCGACGAGAGCGAGCCGGGAACCTGCAAGGACCGCCCGCTGATGGAGATGGACCCGCACCAGTTGATCGAGGGCATGGTCATCGCCGGCCGCGCGGTCGGCTCGCATCAGGGTTACATCTATATACGCGGCGAATACCGCTACATCATCGACATCATGGACGCGGCGATCGCCGAAGCCTACGCCAGGAGCTATCTGGGGAAGAACATCCTCGGCAGCGGATTCGACTTCGATCTCGTCACGCACACGGGCGCGGGCGCCTACGAATGCGGCGAAGAATCGGCGCTGATGGAATCGCTCGAAGGAAAGCGCGGCTACCCGCGCATTCGGCCGCCCTTCCCCGCCGTGGTCGGCCTCTACGGCTGCCCCACCGTGATTAACAACGCGGAAACGCTGAACACGATTCCGGCGATCATTCTGAAGGGCGGCGATTGGTATTCGAGTTTAGGTACACCCAGAAATGGCGGAACGCGGCTCTACTCGATTTCAGGCCACGTGAATCGTCCGGGTATTTACGAGCTTCCCCTGGGCTTCCCTTTGCGACGCTTGATTGAAGAAGTCGCCGGTGGGGTGCGCGGCGGCAAGAAATTGAAAGCCGTGATTCCCGGCGGGAGTTCGTGCCCGCTGCTCTCGGCCGGCGAGATCGATATCGCCATGGATTACGATTCGGTTGCGAAGGCTGGTTCGATGCTCGGCTCGGGCGGCACGGTGGTGATGGACGAAGACACGTGCATGGTGGACGTCGCGCGGCGAATCATGCATTTCTACGCGCACGAATCCTGCGGCTGGTGCATTCCCTGCCGCGAAGGCACCGCGTGGCTGAGAAAGATGCTCGACCGCTTCCACGAAGGCGGCGGCCGCGAGGAAGATATCCCGCTGATCGACGAGCTGTCGAAGAACATGCTCGGGCGCACATTCTGCCCGCTCGGTGACGCCGCGGCGCTGCCCACGATCAGCATCGTCAAGAAGTGGCGGAACGAATTCGAGGATCATCTCCACGGCAAGTGCGCATATAACGCCGCAGAGCTGATTGCCGGAGTGCATTAGGGCGACCATGGCGGATCAAAAACAGATTGCGTTCACAATTGACGGCCGGCCGGTCACCACGACGGCGGGCACGCTGGTGATTGAAGCCGCCAAGACACAGGGGATCGAGGTTCCGTCCTTCTGCTACTACCCGGGACTCTCGCTGCAGGCGGCCTGCCGCATGTGCCTGGTCGAAGTCGAAAAGATGCCGAAGCTGCAGACGGCCTGCACGCTCGTGGCGACCGACGGCATGGTCGTGAAGACCTCGACCGATCAGGTCCACAAAGCGCGCAAGGACATGATCGAGTTTCTGCTCTCGAATCATCCGCTCGATTGCCCCGTCTGCGACAAGGGCGGCGAGTGCGAATTGCAGGACATGACGTTTCGCTACGGCCTCGACAAGACCCGCTTCGTCGAGGAAAAGCTCCACACGCCCGAGCAAAAATGGTCGCCGCTGGTCTATTACGACGCGCCACGCTGTATTCTCTGCTTCCGGTGCGTGCGCGTCTGCGACGAGGGCATGGATGTGAAAGCGCTCGGCGTGGGGTCGCGCGGCGTGCTGTCCGTGATCCTGCCCAACAAACCGGACGAGCTGGCCTGCGAAGAGTGCGGCATGTGCATCGACATCTGTCCCGTCGGCGCGCTCACCAGCGGTACCTATCGCTACCAGACGCGCCCGTGGGAAATGAGTTACGTCGGAAATCCCTGCGCGCACTGCTCCAACGGCTGCAAGACCACGCTCAGCGTGCGCAACAACGAGATCCTGCGCGCCAATAACCGCGACCATTCCGGCATCAACGGCGAGTTCCTCTGCGCCAAGGGCCGCTTTGGATACGACTTCACGTCGAATGCCGAACGCATCCGCCAGCCGCTGGTGCGCCGCAACGGCAAACTCGAGCCCGCGAGCTGGGAAGACGCGCTCGAGGAAGTCGCGCGCAGGCTGAAGCAGGCGCACGTCGGGCGCGGTCCCGCGGCCATCGGCGTGATCGGCTCGAACCATACGACGAACGAAGAGAACTACCTGCTGAATCGCTTCGCACGCGTCACTCTGGGCACGAACAACCTCGACCATCACCGCACCGCGGACTACGCCGGACTCGCGGCCGCGCTCGGGTCGAGAGCGAAAGATTCTCTGGCGACGATGGCGGATGTGTACAACGCGCCGGCCGTCCTGCTGATCGGCAACGACGTCACGCAACAGAATCCGCTGGTCGCCTGGCAGATTCGCACCGGCGTCCGCCACCATGGCCTAAAGCTCTACGCAATCAATAGCCTTCCGAGCAAGATTCATCGCCAGGCGAAGATCGCTGTCGAAGTCGCCAAGGGCGGCGAGCACCAGGCGCTGCGCTGGCTGGCCAGCGAACACGGTCAATTCGACGTGAAAACTACCGAAGCGCTCGTGCAGCTGAAAGCGGCGCTCGAAGCCGAGAAGGATGTCGTCGTTCTCTTCGGCGCGGATATTCAAGGCGCCGCGATCCGCGACCTCGTTTCGCTGGCCGCGCGATTCGGCGGCAAGACGAAATTCATGGCGCTCGGCGATTACGCAAATTCGCGCGGCGCCGCCGACATGGGAATCCTGCCGGACCGCCTGCCCGGATACGCTCATCTATCGGACTCCGCCGAGCGCGCGCGATTCGGCAAGCTATGGGGCGGCGAAATCTCGGCCACGCCGGGCCTCACGGCGCGCGCGATGATGGAAGCGGCCGCCGCCGGAAAGCTCAACGCGCTCTACGTAGTCGGCGCGAATCCGCTGAAGACGTTTGGCGTCGCGCAACCGGACCGGCTGGCCGGCCTCGAGCTGCTGATCGTGCACGATATGTTCCTGACGGAAACCGCGCAGCGCGCGGACGTCGTCCTGCCCGCCGCGTCCACATACGAAAAGGACGGCAGCCTCACGAACACGGCGGGCGAAGTACAATTGACGCACCGCTCGATCGATCCGCAGGGCCCGCGCAGCGATTTCGATCTGCTGCGCATCCTTTCGCATCAGCTCAGCATGCTGGGGCTCGGCACACCCATCCGGCTGCGCACGCCCGAAGCGGCGTTCGATGAAATCCGGCAGAATGTCGCGGGCTACGATCTCGCCTACGCGAATCTGCTGGCCGGCGGATCCGAGCTTGCGAGGGCCACGAGCAAGGCGCCCGAGGCGGCCTACGATGTGCCCGTGGGCACAATTTTCTCTTCACAGGATTATTTGTTTACGAGCGGCACCCTGGGCCGTTACTGTTCCAGGCTCACTTCGACGAACGAGGCAAAACAGATTCCGTGGACTTCGTCTCCCAGCACCCAGTCCTGGTGGCAGCGGTAGTCAAGATCGCCGTCCTGTTGTTTATTGTGATGACGGCCTTGGCGTACCTCACCTGGCTCGAACGCAAGGTCATCGCGCATATTCAATCGCGTTGGGGCCCATACAACGTGGGCGCCCACGGGTTGCTGCAACCTTTGGCTGACGGAATCAAGTTCCTTTTCAAGGAAGACGTCACTCCCCCGGCGGCGGACCGTCTGATCTACACGCTTGCGCCGTTCCTGGCGCTGGCGCTGGGCCTTTCGGCAATCGCCCTGATACCCTTCGGCCCGCCTTCGGCTCTCTTCCCGAATGGACAACAGATCTTCTCGGTCGTTGACCTCAACATCGGATTACTTTTCCTATTTGCGATCACGTCGATGGGCGTGTACGGCATCGCGCTTGCCGGATGGTCCTCCAACAGCAAGTACGCGCTGCTGGGCGGACTGCGCAGCTCTGCGCAGATGATCAGCTACGAAGTCTCGCTCACGGTTTCGGTGGTCGGTGTGATCCTGCTCGCAGGCACGCTAAATTTCAACGAACTGATCGCGGCACAAAAGGGCTACTGGCTGCATTTTATTCCGCGCTGGAACCTGCTCCCGCAATTCGTCGGATTTCTTTGCTATCTCACTGCTGCGATCGCGGAAACCAATCGCGTCCCGTTTGACCTGCCGGAGGCGGAAACCGAGCTGGTCGCTGGATTCCACACCGAATACTCCGCCTTCAAATTCGCGATGTTTTTCATGGCCGAGTACGCAAACATGATCACGGTATCTTGCCTCGCGACAATTCTCTTTCTGGGCGGCTGGCTCTCGCCCTTTCCCGAAACCTGGACGTGGCAGAACTATCTGCCCGGCGCGGGCCTGCTGATGCTCGCGGCGTACTGCGCCTGGAACACCGTCTCGGAGATGCGCGGGATCGCGCGGCTCCAGCTCGGCGTCGTGACGCTGCTCGCCGGCGGCGGCGGATTGATCTGCCTCTACCCTCCGATTGCCGCGGGCATACAGGGGCCGTTCTGGTTCACCGCGAAAATCCTGGCGATCCTGTTTTTCTACATCTGGATGCGCGCGACGCTGCCGCGTTTCCGCTACGACCAGTTGATGTCGTTCGGCTGGAAGCTGCTTCTACCGGTTTCGCTCGCGAATCTGGTGATTACGGCGTTCGTGATCATTTGGCCCCTGTTGAGGAAGGGATGAGGCGCGGATGAGCATCCCCATCATCTTGTTTTTGGTGTGCGCGCTCGTCGCCGTCGCCGGGGCGGTGGTGCTGATTCTGGCCCGCGAGCCGATTCACAGTGCGCTCGCGCTTGTCGTGGTGATGATGGCGCTCGCGGTGCTCTACCTGCTGTTGGGCGCGCCGTTCATCGCGGCGGTGCAGATCATCGTTTACGCCGGCGCCATCATGGTGCTGTTCGTGTTCGTGATCATGTTGCTGAACGCGGGCGTGGAAGAGCGCACCGATTTCAGCAAGCTCGCGAAATTCGCGGGCGTGCCTCTGGGTTTCTTCCTGCTGCTGGAAATCGCCCACTGGCTCGCGCACTCCCCCATCGGCGCGGCGATTGCCAACGGCGCCGGTTCTTCCGCCGGGGAATCTTCCACGACGGAACTTTCCGAGATGCTTTTCCGGCAGTATCTTTTCCCGTTCGAAGCAACCTCGATCCTGATTCTGATCGCGATTCTGGGAGCGCTGGTTTTGGCGAGGAAAGAAGAATGAGCGCCGTTCCCATTTCGTTCTATCTGGTGCTGAGCGCCATCCTGTTCGGATTGGGCGTGGTGGCGTTTGTGTTCAAGCGCAACATCATCACGATTTTCATGTCCATCGAGCTGATGCTCAATGCCGTGAATCTCGCATTCGTGGCGTTTGCCCGCGCGCGCGGCGAACTCGACGGGCTCGTTTTCGTTTTCTTCGTGATTGTCGTCGCGGCGGCGGAAGCGGCGGTGGGCCTGGCGATCGTCATTATGCTCGCGCAGAACCGCCAGTCGCTCAACGTTGAACGCGTGAACTTGCTCAAGCTCTAATGCTGCTACTCAACCATCTCTGGATCATTCTCGCGCTCCCGCTCGCGGGCGCCGCGATCAACGGCCTATTCGGCAAGCGCTGGCCGCAGTCCGCCGTGAATTCGGTGGCCGTCGGATCCGTGGTCCTGTCGTTTTTGGCCGCCGCGGAAACCGTCCGCGAATTCTTCCATCTCGCGGCCGATCAGATTCCTTTCATCGGGAACTATTTCACGTGGATGGTTGGCGGCGAAGCGACATCGCATGCCTTCCGCGTTGATTTCGCCTTACAGATCGACCAGCTCACCGTCGTCATGCTGATGGTGGTCACCTTCGTCGGCATGCTTATCCACATCTATTCGACTGGCTACATGGCGCACGAGGGCGGCTACTACCGCTTCTTCTGCTATCTCAATCTCTTCATGTTCTTCATGCTGACGCTGGTGATGGCCGCGAATCTCATCGTGATGTTCGTCGGGTGGGAAGGCGTCGGCCT
>Ga0209415_10013596_pt1 | contig 13407 bp, 7 predicted proteins | sample PeaSoiSIISIP2007_FD_187696 | JGI IMG/M metagenome (GOLD analysis project Ga0209415, IMG submission 187696) | Peat soil microbial communities from Weissenstadt, Germany - SII-SIP-2007 (SPAdes) (version 2) | ecosystem: Environmental > Terrestrial > Soil > Wetlands > Peat | place: Germany... | reverse complement strand
TGCCAGCTCATGTCCTCGTCGCTCAGGTACTGCTGCTTCGCCATCATGTAGCACATCGCTCCCGGAGCCAGCGCGGGCAGTTCTCTCTTTTCTAATGCGGACGTCGTAGCCGCGAGGATCTGGCCTTTCGATTTTCCCGCCAGCACAAGTTTGGTCTTCTTCAGAAAGATGGGCAGAAACGTCCTTGAGGCTTCCGGATTGAAGCAATTCGGGGCGCGGACCTTGGGATTCCAGAATTCCGGGTCATCGGTCGGCTTCGCCCAGGATCGCTCGACGATGCAGACGAAGCCATTCGAGCCCTTCACGGCAGTTGCGTAGCCATCCCGTCGCAGCACCATCACTTCGGCTGCATCCGAAATCGATGCCGGAGCGGAACTCCGGGCCAGCACTATCTCAGCCTTCTCGTCCGGAATCAAATACTGGTCGAAAGGCGCAATGACCGGATAGGGAGCCTTCGCAGCTTGCGCTCGTGCGCACGCCGGCCAGAGGAAAAGATTCGGAATAACGAATGCTAACGCTGTGATTCTGATATTGTTCTTCCGCATTTGATTCTCCGAAGAGCATTTTTGTCAGGTTTTGAGCCGCTAACCGTCTGGCGGCGCAATGCGCCACTAATGATGGTATCCGATTCGTCCTGACAAACGGCTTGTGACCCGCGACCGCACTTCTACCCGAACCTGTCGTCGGTAAACCGCTCGCCTCAGAAAAAGGGACCGTTATCGCGCATTTGCCGGTACCAGCTTCGAAGTTCAGATCGGACCGGCCTTAGCATTAGCTTGCGCCAGCCCTTGCACCGAGGGTGTTCGTTTTGGCGTCCGCAGCAACTGCTGCTCGAACGCCGCCACCGCCTCCCTGGGCCTGCCCGCGTCCAGCAACATCTCGGCGTAAAACTCCAGTGCAGGTTTGATCGGCTCGGGTGGCCCGGACGGCGGCGATAAAGTTGATTCGATCTCAGCCGCCGCCTTCGCCAGACGCAGCGCTTCCGCCTTTTGTCCACGCGTGAATTGCGCGGCCGCGGCGACCTCGTTTTCCATAATGGCGAATGGCTTTGCTGCGTACGCCTCGCCACCGGATTCCAGGCCGCGCCTGATCGTGCCTAGCGCGGCGCCGGCCCGCTCCGCCTCGCTCGCGTCGCCCAGTTTTGCGGCGCCCAGGCCGGCGATGAAGATCCACGCTCCTTGTCCCGAGTAACGCGCGCCCATGCCGGCCATGCCTGGCATCGACGCGTGATCAGTCTGGGTCTCCATGGAACTCTCCAGCGGGATCTTTTCCCACTTGCCGGTCTCCAGGATGTAGCGGGCCAACATCGTGTGGTACTGCTGCGCGATGTTTGTGTTTTTGGAATTTCGATCAGCGGCCTGCTTGGCGAGATCCACACTTCTTCGCGCCTCGTCGAACTTCCCGAGCATCAGGTTCGCGTACTCCAGCCAGGACAGCGTGTGAAAATCCTCACGCCCTTCCGGGAGGTGCATGCGCGCGATGAGATCCTCGGCAGCTTTGTAGGCTACGGTGTTGGAGGCAGCCACGTCCGGCCACATTCCGAGCTGGACGAAGATGTGCGACGGCATATGCAGTGCGTGCGGCGCCGCCGGCGCGATCCTGGCATACACACGCGCCGCCGGCAGGGCGAGAATCGCATGGTCGGGATCGTCGAAGGCGTGGATGATGAAGTGCGCGGCGCCGGGATGGTTCGGGTTTTCCTGAAATACTTTCATCGCAATCGATGCCGCGAGCGCCTGCCGCCGGAACCCTTGGTCTCCGGGCCTCACGGTTCCGAGCAGAGAAAGAGCATAGAAAATCGCGACCTCGTGATCGTCAGGCCATCGGTCATAGAGACGTGCCATCGCCTCGGAGTACGCCTTGTCGCGTGCCAGCTTGTCTCCGGGCGCGTAAAAGAGCTGGTTCACTGCTCCCAGATAGGCCTTTTCCTTCTCCGTGTGTCCTTTCGCGAGGCGTCCTTCGAGTGTGGGCGCCAGCCGCTCTAATGCTTTTTTGGCTGCTGGCAGGTCTTGCTGAGCCCACAGAGGATGGTTATAACTCATGGCCTCGCCCCAATAAGCCAGCGCGAAGTTCGGGTCGACCTGCTGCACCTTATGAAACGCTTCTGCCGCCTCATCGAACTCGAAGCTGTGAAGGTCCTTGACGCCTTCGATGAATTTCGGCTGGGCGGCCCCGGAGCCGGAGTTAGGAAAGCTGATGCTTCCGAGCTCCTGCGCGTTCCCTCCCGCCGGGGAGAACAGGGCTACGACCGCCACGATCAGCGCAGCGAAGCACGGCTGCATATTCCGCATAAAGCCTCCTTTGCGATGGAGTGCTGCCCGAGGTTCCCCGGCGCACACTGTGGCCTCCACCCTTGTTCGGCGTTTTCCATTATGTCGCAACATCATCAGGATTTCGACCCGGACCCGCGGCTAACCCGGGCTATCGAAGCCTGCAAACGTTGTTTTGACTGGACTCGCAAACCTGCCGCCGCGGCATGTTTGTGTTTATGGGGTGCACCGCGATGTTTTTGCAAACTTGTCGAAAGAATCGGGCTTCAACCCCCATTATGATTGCGTGAAGCCATCCTTCATTGCCCCGGCGCTCTGGTTTCGGATGAGCGACTGGCCGATTTCGGCGAGTTCGTCATCCTGCAGACGAAAGTGCGGCGGCCCGCTCGGGCGCCGATCTCGTACGGTATGGAAACTTCAATGTCTAGGGCGCCACAAAGAACGATGACGTGGCGCACACTACTACCAGATTCAAATGATTAAACATGGTACAACTCACGACTTTCATTGGCGAAAGAGAGCTGGACGATTCCGAACGGCTCGACAGCAGTCGCTTTTCACGGACCGATCGCGGCCTGTAGAACTTAGGACCACGAGGGCGTCATTCATGAACCAAACTCTATCAGCGCGGACTATTGCTCTAGCGATTCTGGCCTGTGTGTTTTCCGTCGCACTCCAGGCCGACCTGAGTGAAAACACGGTTCTACAGACCGGCTCGGCCCTGAACCTGGATACAGGTGCGGTCGTCAGCTCGGGCGGGGACATTCTGTGGAACGGAAGCACCATCGCTCCGCAGGGCAGCGCGACGGTGTACAACGTCGGCGACGCTGGCGCGACTAATTTCAACGGTTTGCCCCAATCTTATTGGGTCACCCTTGCCGCGGCCGGCAGGTCGACACCTATCGCCGCCAATCTGCTTGTGGCTGGAGATGCCTTCGTTGCGAACACCAGCAGCGGGAAGGTCGCGAAAGTCCTGGTCGTCGCAAACAGCGGCGGTGCGATCACGCTTCAATTCACTACGTTCGGAGCAGCGGCCTCGACTGCGCCCGCGGTCTCGCAAATTCTCAACAACTCCAGCCTGATTCCGCCGGGCATGCCGAATTTCGGCATCGCTCCCAGCAGCATTTTCGTTGTCCAGGGAAGTAATCTGGCCGATCCTGGGACTCCGGTTCTACAGGACACCCAGGCATCGGGCGGGCTGCCAACGACACTGAACGGAGCCAGCATCACGGTAGTCGTAAACGGCGTGACGACGCATCCGGCGCTCTATTACACCAGCCCTACTCAGATCGCCGCGGTTCTGCCCGCAGCCACGCCGGTCGGGACTGGGACTCTCGCGGTGAACTATAAAGGCACGAACAGCGCCCCGGCGCCGATCCAGGTGGTGGCGAGCGCCGTAGGGATCAACCAGTTTAACCAGATCCCAATTCCTCTGGGAGTGTTAAACACGAATATCGATGTCGGGGTGGCCACCGACAACACGACCGGCGCGGTGCTCACATTCACCAACTCGGGGACATCCGGAGAGACTATCGTCGTGTGGACCACGGGGCTGGGCGCCGATCCCGCCGATAGCGATAACGCCTACATCGCTGCGCCACACGCGATTAACACCCCCATGCAGGTTTATCTGGGCGGGGTTCTGCTGAACGTCCTCTATCAAGGCTCGTCGGTGTACCCGGGTGTGGATGTGATCATTTTCACCATACCGTCGTCGGCTCCCAACAGTTGCCACGTTCCCCTGATCGCGGTGACCGGAACCGTTGTGAGTAATGTCGTGGTTCTCCCGATCCACCAGGGCGGCGGAACGTGCGTCGAGCCGGGGACCGGCGGTGTTAGCATTACCGGCGACCAAATCCTGAAGGACACGCAAGATACGCTCAAAAGCGGGGGGCTGACCCTGCTTCAGACGAATGACACGAACGCCAAGGGCGTTCTTACCGTCACCAACTCTGCCGGCGCGGCCTTTTTCAAGGATAGCGGGCTCCTCGCCGGCGCTACGGGCCGGGGGGATATTCTTTCACCCGGTGGATGCGCTGTGTACCCGATTATCACGGGAGGCCCGCTCACCATCGTCGGTCTGGACGCCGGGTCGATTACTTTCGCGGGGCCCACGGGACCCGCGATACCACTGCCGATACAGCTCGGCATCAAGGGCGAGTATGGCGCGACTCTTACACCCGGGATTCCGTCGACGGGTGGAACTTTCACCTTCACTGGCACTGGCGGAGCGGACGTGGGTCCGTTCACTTCCACCGTGACCATGTCGAATCCCCTTTTCAAGTGGACCAATCCAAGCGCGGCCGGGACGGTAGACCGGACACAGGGATTAACGTATACCTGGACCGGTGGCTTGCCGGGAACCTACGTCCTTCTCGGCGGAACCTCGACGGGGTCGGGAGTGACTGCGGGCTTTTCCTGCCGGATACCGGTGGAAGCCGGACAGTTTACCGTGCCCTCCTATATTCTGCTCGGTATGCCGGCGGGCAGCGGAGGTACGTCGATACAACAGCATGACGCTGACTCATCGTTTTCGGCTACCGGTCTTGACCTCGGCGGGGTGACGGCAGTGGTCGAGTTTTCCGTGCCCACGACCTACAAGTGAACGATCAAGGAGGTCACTCACGTGATACGCTGTTTCCGGTTCGTGCTGTCGCTGTCGCTTCTTCTGCCCGCCGCGGCGCAGGATCATTCTAACCGTATTTTCGACCAGTTCACGGGGCGTTATCACTGCGCAGGGCGATGGACCGAGTTCCAATTTAAGATGGTGCCCGTCACCGGGCCGCTTGGGATGGAAGAACCTGGTGGCGGCGTCACTGGAGCGATGACGTTCTCTTTCCATCGCTCGATCACGAGTACGGACGGCGCCGGCTATAACCTGACGGGACACTACGACCCGAAGACCGGCCGGTTCCACCTCAACCCGAAGCCGTGGGTCGCTCCCCACCCTGCCACTCTCGAGGCTATTGGAATCGACGGGACATTCGATGCGGAGACCCGAAAAATAACGGCGAAAATGTTGAGTGACAAATGTGACGCCGTGGAACTGGTCCCACGCGGCGTCACGCTGCCGCCGCTTCCGGCTGGGGCGTCCCCCCAAGCGCCCGCTCGCGACCCTAAGCGGATTGAGATGATGCTGGGTCCGAGCAATGTCACCAACTATCTGGATGTCGCCGCTCACAATCCGGGCTTCGAGTATCTGGTGACTGCCTGGTATGACCCTCCCGATACGCTGCATGATGGCGAACCGATCGACGAGTCGGTCGAACGGATGAAAAAAGACAAGTTCGCTTGCGTCGGGTCCCAACCTGTGACCTGGGATCCGGGCGGATTAAAGGGAACGGCGCCCGATCGCGTGACTATTACGGAGCGCTATGTAGTCGAATGCGTGGGCGATTGCAAGGGCGTTTTCTACCGGCCGGTCGCGGGAGCGCAGGTCATCCACTTCGGCTTGACGCAGCCGCTCCCCACCATGCAGATCAAGAGTGTTTTTCTCGGTGGAACGGCTTTTCGTTGGGATTTCTCACGCACCGGCAACAGCCAGCCTCCGCCGGAGATTTACGTTCACCGCTGGAAGCCGCTGGCGGGCTTCGGACCGTTCGACGGAAGACCTGCCGATATTGCCCGTGAGCAAGCCGCCGCGCCTCCGTGCAAGGCGCCACAGGTCAGGAAAAGATAGGACGAGGTTAATGCGATGGCCAAACTCCGATCGCTTTCTCTGAGCTTTCTGTTCGCCACGGCCGCCTGCTTCAGCCAAGGACCATGTAATCGATATCCGCTCAACCCCTCACTGCTGCCGCCCTGCCCGAGCATTGCACAACAGATCTGGAACTCGGCCCAGAATTTCAAAAACGCGGAGGCGCAGTTAAACGGCGACATCGGCCAGGCGCGCGCCCGCTTCTGGAAGGTTTTCCCCAACGGTCCAGGATTCGAGGCCGCCCAGGCGGCTTTTCTCAATGCGCTCATGCAAAAAGACCTGTCCTATCTGATGTTCTCGTTGCAGCAGGGCGTGGGCGGCGACGTGCAAAAAATGCAGAACGCAATTGAAATGACCGCGGACCCATTTGGTTTTGACCCGAATACTCCGCGCGATCTCAACAAGCGTCCCACGGGCGTGGATGGCGGCATCCGGCCATTTGCCTTTCCGCTGTATGTGGAGTGGGTGAATGCGCTGCGAAGATCCCAAGGCAGGGACAAAGATGGGATGTGGGCGCAACCGCAAATCATCGCGGAGGCCTACGTCGACAAGTCGCACTGGCGCCGGGCATACGAGGATGCGCGTAATTGGGCGGAGTTCCTGTCGAGTGGTCTGGATATTTCGAAGTACGTCACACCGCAGGTATACATGGTCAACCAGATGGAGTCGGACGTTGCTAGTTCCCTGGCTCGCTCGAAGCCGGCGGATTTGCCCGACCCCAAGGCATCCAGCGCGGACCTCTACAATTTTTTCCTAAAAACTTTCGGCGAAAAGGAAGTCCTGGCAGCCGCGACGGCCGTACTGCACACCCCTAGGAATTCGATCGGAGGACTTGCCAAGCGTGCCGACGTGGTCATCGGCGCCGATCAGCCCGCGCCGTCGCCCAATCCATTTCTGCTGTTCCTCACGCAGGCGACCAACAGCTCGCCGCGCAATTATGCGATCGCACTGTGCCTGGATCAAACCGCCCTGCTGTTGAGCGGGCACGCGACCGAGACCTTGAATTCCAAAGAGCAATGGGCCAAGGCGGCTTCAGTGTATGCACAGCTTGTGGCCAGGTTCGGCGAACCGGCGGTTGCCGCCGCCGCGGGGCGGCTCAAGGACGTGCCGAAGGACGACCGCGGTGGACCGCAGGGAGATCCAGAGTCGAAGGGAGCGATTTTTTGGTTCACCGCCCTTCTGAAGGATCCGAAGACGCCGCTTCCCGACATGTCGCGCTTCCTGGCGAGCTCTTACGATCCGCGCTGGATGGGAAAAGTCGTGGAGGTGCGAGGCACAGTCGCGCGGGTAGAGTTGGATACAAACGGTTCACCGCGGTACGCGACGATTCATTTCAAGGAGTCCAAGAACGATCGTTTCACGGCGTTCACGCCGAACTCGGAGATCCTGGAGAGCTATGGCCAGAATTTCTCCGGTCTGATCGGCAAGCCGATTGAAATTTGGGGGCAAGTTCAGGATTGGCGCGCAGGATCCGGCATCCGCTTCCTGATCGGGAAACAGTTGAAGGTGCTGGATGCGGATGCCTTCGCTAATTTCCGGGAATCCGCACCGGATTGGATGAAGACGCCAATGGCCGCCCAAGCCACTGTGGATTCGCCTGAATACCTCGCCTGGAAAAAGTTCCCGCCCGGTTCGAAAGCCAGTTATGTGAACGACTTGTTGCACGAGTTCAAACCCGGCACCAATCAATACACCAAGACCAGGATTTCGGCTTTTACGCTTACGCTCGAGTCCATTGACGACGAGCGGGCCGTTGTAAAGGTGGAATCTACCGTATCGGGGAAGGTCGCGGGCAGGAACAACCCCGATACCCATACGAGCGACCAGCGGATCATTAAGGCGAGGCGAATCGAGGCGCCAGGCGCGCCAGTGGACGACCCAACCCAGGTCGTCACAAGAGGCGAAGAGGCGTTAGTGATCAACGGGAAGAAGTTCCCCACAAGATGGGAGTGTTTTACCCGAGCCGACGATCCCCTGACCTTTACCAAAAAGTGGACCAGCGCCGAGGTGCCGGGAGGCTTGGTGCGCACACAGCAGCAGAGCCATTCGAAGGTTTCGGGCGCGGAGTACCGGAACATTTCGCAGACTTTCCTGGCTCCCATCGATGGCGTGGAGCCTCAATTGGGCGACGCCGCTCCCCCTTCGCCATCGCCGGCCAGTCCTACGAGCCCCACGGCAATGCCTGCGAGTCCGGCGCAACCGCCGCTCCCGGGGCGTAGGGATCCGTCCGCGACGTCAACCGCCGGACAGTCGGAGTTTATGACACACTACAGCGCGGTCATGAGGCGCGCGGCCCAAGCCAGGCTGGCGTTGGCGCAGGCTCAAAGGAAATCAACCGTTGCCGGTTCCCCTCTTCCGGAGGATATCCAAGCTGCCCGAGAGCGCCTTACAAGCCAGCAACAGGCGGTGAATGTGGCGATGCGCGCGCGCGACTACGCGGCGGGCGAGCAGAGCCTTCGGGCGATGGAAGAAACGCTGGCGGTGATTGAGAATTCATTGGCGAAGTAGGCACACCTGTTGTCCGCGAAAATCCCGGCGGCGACGTGCGCACGCAACACTCGATGGCCAAGCGGCGAGGTTGAGCGTGAAGGGATGGATTGGAGGATAATGATCGACATCGCATGATCCCCCAGGCTGGACCTCCGATCCCGCGGGATGCGGTGAGCGATTACCGCCGTTTGGCTTCCGCGCTGGCATTCAGAGCCGCCCGCCTCGGCTCGCGCGATCCGGAAAGTGCGGCGCAGGAAGCGCTGCGGCGTTCGCTCGAGAACCGGAAGTCCCAACCGGCGGTTTCATATTACTTCGGCGAAGAATCGCCGATGGGCGCAGAACCGGATTGGCCGCTCGATCAATTGCTCGCGTGGCTGGATGGAGTACTGCGATACGTGGTCCGCGAAGAACAGAGCCGCGTAGGATTTCGTCGCGAGGTATCAGCGATTTCGATTTCGGAACCAGCGGACACCTCGGCCGATGCACTCGCGGGGATGATCCAGCGGGAGACGCAAGCGATTGTCGCCGATTGCTTTGCGACCCTCGATCGCGAGCACCGCGACGTGCTGACGTTGCGCATGGACGGACTGAAGTATGTTGAAATCGCGCGGCGGATGGGTGTCAACGAGAATACCGTCGCGACCTGGGTGAGCCGCGGAATTCGCGAATTGGGCCGGCGAATTCGCAAACGCATGGATGGTGGGCATGAGTGAAAAACGATTCGATCGCTTCGCGTGCGGAGAATTGTCGCCCGCGGAATCGCGAGACCTGGCGCAACAGGCGCTCAGCGATCACCATTTGTTCGACGAGTTGACCTCGACCGCGATCGCGAGACACGGACTGGCGGCTCGCCGGAGAAAACAAATCACGTGGCCGCGAATCGCGATTTTGGCAGCGGCCGCCGCAGTCGTCGTGGGCGTGGTGTTACACGCGCCGCAGCGCAATTCGGAGCCGGTGAGACCGGATTCTGCGATGTCCACGCCTCCCACTCTTCTCGCGCGCAACGCCGATTCCAACCCAGCGACCTTTCGCGGACTGGACAGCGACAGCCGCGAGTCTCGCGCCACAGGATCAATCGGGTCGATTGCCAATGGTATCGCGACCATCAATCTTGGGTCCCTTGACGGACTGTCGAAGGACGCCAAGGTGGATGTGATTCGCGGTGGTCAAGTCGTCGGCCAAATCAAGCTGGCCACGATTTTTCGCGATCATTCGCGAGGCGAACTCGCGAGCGGAGGCTCGGTTCGTGTAAACGATCAGGTTCGCGTGTCGCCTTCTGCGCGCTTGCGCGCGATTCTCGATCGGATCGATGCGGCACTCGCCCGCGGCGAGGCTGAAAAGGCGGTGAGCATTGCGCAACAGGCATCCATCGGAAATTTCGATGGCGAAAGCTTCGCTGCGGAGTTGTCGGGCGATCAGGACTTGAACAATGCCGGCGTCATCGCGGAGTTACACGGCAATCCGACCAAGGCTACCGAACTCTATTCGCGCGCGCTGCAAGCGAGTCTATCCGGACACGATCGCCAGGCGATTGAGAAAAATCTCGCCAGATTGAAAGGCGCGAAATAGCGTGCTGGCGCGCTGCGGTCTCGCGCTGTTTTTCGCAACGCTCGGATGTGCGCAGGGTTGGTCCTCGCTCGACGCACAAGCCGAGAGTTCCTATAACAAGGGCGACCTCGCGGGGGCGATTCGAATCGCGAAATTAGCTGTCGACTCGGCGACCGATTCGAAACAGTCCGCGCACAGTCTGGACCGTCTCGGATTCTTTCAGTACACGGCGGGTGACCTGAAAACCGGTGAAGCATCGTTGCGGCAGGCGATTGAAATTCGAAAGACGAAAATCGGCGAAGACACACTCGATTACGCCGAGAGTGCGAACGATCTCGCGCTGCTGTGCCGCGATTCCAATCAATACGCAGAGGGCCAGAAGCTCGCCGAGCAGGCGGTCGCGATTCGGTCGAAACTTTTGGGCGGCCACGATTTGCGCGTCGCCGAGAGCCTGAATACGCTGGGCGGAGTTCTCGTGTTTCTCGGCGAGTACGACCAGGCGATCGCGCGAATGGAAGAAGCGCTCGCGATTCACGAATCACAATCGCCGCCGGAGTTCAACGAAGAATTCGGCACGCTATGCATCAATCTCGCGGGGACCTATCAGCGTGTGGGAAGATACGCCAGCGCCGAAGCGATGTTCGAAAAAGGGCTGAACGTTTTGCGCGTGAAGCCAGGAGTGAATCATCCGTCCTATGCGGCGAGCTTGGTGGGCTACGCGTATCTGCAAGCCGATCTTGGCCATTATTCGACCGCCGAGAAGCTGTATAACGAGTCCGGGACGCTCCTGCGCGAGCAACTCGGTGAGCAGCATCCGGCTTACGCGGCGTTTTTGAATAATCGCGCCGCGCTCTATGCGCAGATCGGCAACGTCGCGATGGCTGAGGCGGACTATCGCAAATCGCTTGAGCTCAAACGCAGGCAGAATGGGCCGAATGCCTTAACCATCGGTGCGTCGCTGCGAAATCTCGCGCGTCTGGTGTACTCGCGCGACCGCGAAGAGGGCGAGAAGCTCTTCCAGGAAGACGTGGATTTATACGCGCGAAATGCCAAACCTCCCGCATTCGACTACTCGAGCGCGCTGCTTGGCTTGGCCGAGGCGCAACGTAATCGCGGCGATCTCGCCGCCGCGCGCGCGACACTTGAACGCGCGTCCGGCATCGTCGCGATGGGATTGGGAACGAAGCATCCGCTGTATGCGGCGGTGTTACGCGATCTCGGGCTGGTTCAACAATCGGCGCGCGAATATCCGCAAGCGGAGGAAAGCCTGCGCCAGGCGATCGCAATCGTCGAAGAGACGCAGGGCCCCAACCACCCCGATCTGGCGCAATATCTGGAACGCCTCGCCGCGGTTTATGAAGAAGCCGGCGACTACGCGAACGCCGAGCCGCTGTACCGCCGCAGTCTGGACGTTTCCGACGGCGCAGTTGCGGACATGCTGACAATCGGGTCGGAGCGCAACAAGGCCGCTGTCCTCGCGAATCTCGAAGATCCCATCCCGCGGTTGATCGCGTTTCAGAGCAAGGCTCGAACGCCCGCGGCGCGAGCGCTGGCGTTTGAAGCGGTGGCGCGGCGCAAGGGACGAATTCTCGATGCCGTCCACGATTGGGCTGAGACCCTGCGCGATAGCGCCGATGCGAGCGTCCGCCAGCGATTTCATGAGCGCGAGGCGATGGTCGAATGCGAAGCGTCGCTCACGGTCGCGCTCGGTTATCGCGATTTGAAACCGGCTGTAGTGGGGACCTGCGCGCTCCCTGGCACGGAACTCGAAGGGCGATACGAGCGGCTGCTACACGAGCTTCGCACCAGTTGGACTGACGCGCGCGGAAAGCAGGCTCTTCAAGCGATTGCCGTTCAGCGCCAACGCATCGACTCGCTTGACGTTTCCTTGAGCCGTGAGATTCCGCAGCTGGCTTCAGTGCTACGGCCGGGACGATTGGAGGACATTCGGTCGCGTCTCGAACCGGATGAGCGGCTCATCGAGTTCGTTGAGTATCAGAATCGCTATGGCGCATTCGTGCTCAGCCGCACGGATTTGAAATGGGCGGATCTGGGTCCGGCGGCGCCGATCGATCTGGCGGTGCGGGATCTGTTCGGGGCGGCGAATGACTGGAGCGACGCGCGTGCGCGGAGCGAGAAGCGAAGCGCGGATTCGGCCGCACAAACCGCGCGCGATGCGATGGAATTGCTTTCGGCGAAGATGGGTCCCGTCCTCTCGCCCATTTGGCACGGCGGCGGCACAATCCATCGGTTGCGCATCGCGCCGGATGGAATGCTCAACCTTGTTCCGTTCAGCGCTCTTTCTGACGGCCACGGACATTTTCTGATCGAACGCGTGGCGACCAGCTATGTCTCGGCCGGCCGCGACCTCGCGGCGCCTGAAACTCCCGCAAATCCGGCCGCGAATTCGGTCGTCATCGCCGTTAGCCCCGGAGCGGGCGCCAAGCCCCCGCCGGGCGCGAGGCCGTCATCAGGCACTCAGACCGTGAGCGCGTTTCGAGCGGATCATCTCGAACGTCTCGAAGATGCCGAAGTCGAAGCGCGCGACGTGCAACGATGGTTCGTCAATACAGAGTTGCTGGGCGAAGGCGAGGCGACCGAGCAGCGCATCAAAGAACTTCATAGGCCCGCGCTGCTGCACATCGTTGGCCACGCGATCGTACGCGGCAATGAAGATTGCCGCTCGACTCCGGAAAGTCCCGGATGCCAGCTCGCCGCACTCGATCCCGGGACGCGAGTTATGAGTCTTTCGGCGATCGTGCTCGAAGAAGCGTACGGGCGCGGTGGCGCCTCAGCGCAGGATGGACTGCTGACCGCGCTGGAATTGCAATCGCTCGCTTTGCAAGGCACGGAAATGCTGGTGCTTTCGCAATGCCGGATGGCGGATGGTGTTCCGTCATCGGGCGAGGGTGTTTTTGGAATGCGGCGAGCGGCCGCCATCGCCGGAGTGAAGACGTTCGTCGCACCGCTGTGGAAAGTGGATGACGCAGCCCAACGGAAGCTGATGGATCGCTTCTACCTCGAGCTCAGCGCCGGAAAGGGTCGTTCGGTGGCTTTACGCGAAGCGCAACTACAACTACTCAAGAATCCACGGACGGCTAGTTTCCTGGAATGGGCTCCCGTAATTCTCTCGGGTGACCCGGGTCCGCTACCGGCCGCGCTCTTCGCCAAGTGAGCCTTTCACCGCATGGCGCATGAATTTGCCTGTACCTTGCGACAAGCGGGCCGGATGGCCGTCATGCAAGAGGCTCCCAATTCACCCGCATCCTGTTTCATCCACGCGTCGACGGCGGATCGCGCTCGACAGCGCCGTTGAATTGCAGCAAGTCCGTTCTCATCGTCGCTCCAATTTTCTGCTTTCGGATCTATGATTACGTAGCACCCGTACCTCCGCTCAAGCAA